>Ga0302347_1000675_pt1 | contig 49567 bp, 36 predicted proteins | sample PhyWR1_FD_202178 | JGI IMG/M metagenome (GOLD analysis project Ga0302347, IMG submission 202178) | Leaf surface microbial communities from wheat plants in UC Gill Tract Community Farm, Albany, California, United States - DLSL W.R1 (v2)... | ecosystem: Host-associated > Plants > Phyllosphere >... | reverse complement strand
CGCCTTCTACGTCGAGCCGATCCAGGGCACCGGCGGCTACGTGATCCCGCCGATGAACTTCTACCGCGAACTCAAGCAGGTGCTGGACCAGCACGGCATTTTGATGGTCTCTGACGAGATCCAGATGGGCTTCTACCGCACCGGCAAACTCTGGTCGATCGAGCACTTCGACGTGCAACCGGACGTGATCGTGTTCGGCAAGGCGTTGACCAACGGCCTCAACCCGCTGGGCGGCATCTGGGCCCGTGAAGAGTTGATCAACCCGAAAATCTTCCCGCCAGGTTCGACTCACTCCACCTTTGCCTCCAACCCGTTGGGCACGGCGGTAGGCCTGGAAATGTTCAAGATGACCAACGAAGTCGACTACGGCGCGATGGTCATGGCCAAGGGCAAATACTTCCTCGAAGGCCTGCAGGATCTGCAAAAACGCTTCCCGATCATCGGCGACGTCGACGGCCTGGGCCTGGCCCTGCGCTGCGAAATCTGCGGTCCGGACGGCTTCACGCCAGACAAGGCGACCCTGGACTACATGGTCGAAGAAGGCATGAAGGGCGACATGGTGGTAGACGGCCAGAAACTCGGGCTGATCCTCGACGTGGGCGGCTACTACAAGAACGTGATCACCCTGGCGCCGTCGCTGGAAATCAGCTACCCGGAAATCGACCTGGGCCTGAAGCTGCTTGAGCAACTGCTGGTGCGGGCGAGCAAACGGTGAAGCTTGCAGAGATCGACCTCGGTGAAGGTGATGCCGGTTTCGTTCTCGGTGAAGGTCCGGTCGGGATCCTGTTGATCCACGGCCTGACCGGCACGCCGACGGAATTGCGCCAGGTCGCCAAAGGCCTGGCCAAGGCGGGCAACTGCACGGTGTACGTGCCGACCCTGGCCGGGCACTGCGGCGACAACAGCGACTTGCAGGCCACCGGCTGGCGCGACTGGTACGAAGGCGTGCGCAAGACCTTCGTGCAGGTGCGCCAGCGGCATGCGCAGGTGTTTGTCGGCGGCTTGTCCATGGGCGCGGTGATGTCGATGTATGTGGCGGCCGAACACCCCGGGCAAGTCGCCGGGCTGCTGATGTATTCCACCACCTTGAAGTACGACGGCTGGAGCATCAACAAACTGGCGTTCCTCACGCCGTTGCTGATGAAGATCCCGTTCGGCGTGCACATCTGCAGCTTCGAAGAGAAATCGCCCTACGGCATCAAGAACGAACGCCTGCGGGCCATCGTCGAACGGCAGATGAAAGAAGGCGAAAGCAGCCAGGCCGGTTTGCTGACCATGGAGGGCATCACCGTGCGCGAGTTGCACCGCATGAATGCCGTGGTCAAGAAACGCATGCCCGAGGTCCAGGTGCCGGCGCTGGTGTTGCACTCCATCGAGGACGACATCACCAGCCGCTGGAACGCCGACTACGTGGAACGCCACCTCGGCGGGCCGGTGACCAAGATCCTGCTGGACAACTGCTACCACATGATCACGGTGGACCTGCAATACCGCCGGGTGATCGAGTTGAGTGCGGAGTTTGTCGAGCAGCATGCCGAGGCCATCCAGGCCGCTCAAGACTATCGACAGCGGGCATAAGCCTTAAGGAATCGATGTGATCACCGCCCAAGCCTTCCCGACCATCCGGGGCATCCAGCGCAGCGCCTGGAACGACTGCTTTGCCGGTGCCCTGGAGGACTGGGACTATTACGTCGCCGTGGAAAACGCCGCGATGGCCGATTTCCAGTGGCGCTACCTGGCGGTTTACGAAGACGGCACGCTGGTAGCGGTGGCCGCCGCGTTCATCACCCATTACCGGCTCGACACCACGGTGTCGGGTGCCGGCAAGCGGTTTACCGCACGCGTGGAGCGGCTGTGGCCGGGGCTCTTGCAGCTGGGGTTGTATGCCCTCGGTTCGCCGGTGGCCGAGCGCTGCGACGCCGGGGTCGCGAGCCACGTGCCGCAGACGCGCCGCGCGTTGTTGCTCAAGCACTTGCTGAGCGCCGCCCGCCAGGATGCCGATGAGTTCGGAATCGGCCTGGTGGCGGTCAAGGATGCGCCAAGCAACGACCCCCACTGGCTCGACAGTTGCCGCGCCGCCGGTTTCCAAAGCATGCCGAGCCTGCCCACGGGCGTGCTGCCATTGCCCTACGGCTCGGTGGACGCCTACCTCGGCTCGCTGGGCAAATCCACACGCAAGGACCTGCGCCGCAAACTGCGCGCACCGGGGCCACGGGTGGAGTGGCGGCAAAATATCGACGATGTGCTGCCCGAGGTGATGCGCCTGTACGAAGCCACCCTGACCCGCGCGGAACTGCAATTCGAGCGGCTGCCCGCCGACTATTTCACCGGTGTGCTCCAGCGCCTGGAAGACCGCGCGGCGTGTGTACTTTACTGGGTGGACGAGCAACTGGTGGCGTTCAACCTGGTGCTGGTGGACGAGCACCGGCTGGTGGACAAGTTTTTCGCGCATGACGTAACGTTCACCCGCGACTACAACCTGTATTTCCGCAGTTGGCTGACCAATGTCGACTACTGTATCCAGCACAATATTGCGCTGTACGAGTGCGGCCAGGCCGGGTATGCCAGTAAGCTGCGCCTGGGCTGCGAGTTCCGCGGCAACAGTGTGTTTTTCCGCCACCGTAACCGGCTGGTCAACGGCCTGCTCAACGTATTGAAAATGTTTTTCCGACCGGATCGTTCCGACCCTGCCATGGCTGCTGCGATAAGCGAAACCTGATGATCAACAAGACCCGCCAGAAAGCCCGCCCGTTTGCCATTTCGCGCTGGAGTGTCCAGCGCAAGCTGGTGCTGGCGTTCTGGTTGGTCAGCGTGATCCCCACCATGATCGCCGCCGAGCTGGCCGCCACCACGCTGTCGCAGATCTTCGACAGCAACGTGCGCATCTGGCTGCAGGAGTCGACCAAGATCGTCAAGGACGAGATCGGCGACATCCTTCACGACAACGCGCGCATGGCCAAACTGTTCCTGCGCTACACCAGCCCCCCGTCCAGCAAGCAAGCCGCCCGGCACGACCGGCTGACCGCCGATATTGCCGACGCCACCGACATCGATGTGGTGGCGCTGATCCGCGTCAGCGATCAGAAAGTGGTGTTCAGCACCGCCGCCGACGACATCGTCAAACAGATCAGCCTGGCGCCCAACACCGTGCTGCAAACCGTGCAGGTGGCCGGCGTGAGTACCGGGATTGTCATTTCCACCTTCGAAACCACCCAGGACGGCGTCGACTACCTGCTGCTGGTGGGCACCTACCTGGACAGCAGCTTCCTGACCAGCGTGGCCGACGTGCATTCCCTCGACCTGCGCCTGTACCTGGCCAACCCCGAAGGCTTCTCGGAGATCTTCTCGACGCAGCGCTTTGAGGATCACCCCTCGCGCATCCCCAAGAATGTCGAAGCCAGCATGCGCAGCACCAAGCAGCCCAGCGAGCAGTTCACCAATAATTACAGTGGTTTGTACTGGCCGATCTTCAATGACTCCGGCGACTTGCAAGGCGTGATTTTCAGCGGCCTGCTGCGCCACACCAGCCTGGTGGGGCTGGTGAACCAGAGCAATCTGTTTGTGCTGATTTTCCTGGTCAGCTCGGCGCTGTCGTTGGCGGCCGGGGTGCTGGTGTCGCGGCGCCTGACCAAGCCACTGCGGGATTTATCCCAAGGCGTGGGTGCGGTGATTTCGGGCAATTACGAGCACCGCGTGCAGGTCACCGGCGGCGACGAGCTGGCGCAACTGAGCAGCACCTTCAACCACATGACCGAGCGCCTCGGCGAGTTGCATCACCTCGAAGCCCAGTTGCGCAGGCGTGACCGCCTGCACGCCCTGGGCGAAGTCGCCATGGGCCTGGCCCACGAAATTCGCAACCCGCTGGGCATCATCAAGACCGCCACCCAATTGCTGCACCGCCGCGCCGACCTGGCCGAGGCCGACAAGCGTCACCTGGAATACGTGATCAGCGAAGTCAGCCGCATCAACGACCTGATCACCGAATTCCTCGACTTCGCCAAGCCCAACCCGCCGTTACGCGTGGTGCAACCGGCGCGCCCGCTGGTGGATGAGATCCTCGGTTTCTGTGCGCCGGAGCTGGCCAGCCACAACATCGACGCGCAGATCGACGACCAGGCGCCGGGCGCAACGCTTTACGCCGACGCCAAGCAACTCAAGCAGGCGTGCCTGAACCTGATCCTCAACGCCATCGACGCCATGCCCGAAGGCGGCCGGCTGACCCTGGGCATCCGTAGCGAAGGTAACAATACGGTGATCAGCATCGGCGACAGCGGCCAGGGCATTCCGGCGGAGATGATCGAACGCATCTTTACGCCCTTCGTCACCACCAAGGCCTCGGGCACGGGGTTAGGCCTGGCGAAAGTCTATTCGATCATGGAAAGTCACGATGGCCGCATCGAATGTGCCAGCGAGAAAGATGCCGGCGCCACGTTCAGCCTGTACATTCCGGCGATAGGCGAAGACGACGAGGACAGTCATGACGCATAACATTCTGGTAGTCGACGACGAACCCAAGCTCTGCGACCTGCTGGCCTCGGCCCTGGGCCAGAACGGTGTGCAGGTGTTCATTGCCGGCAACGGCCTGCACGCGCTCAAGGTACTGGAGCAGGAAGACATCGACCTGGTGATCAGCGACTGGCGCATGCCGGGCATGGACGGCCCTGCCCTGCTGGCCGAAATCAAGCTGCGCTACGCCCAGGTGCCGGTGATTGTAATGACCGCCTACAGCACGGTGAAAAACGCCGTGCAGTCGATGCGCAACGGCGCCTACGACTACATCGCCAAGCCGTTCGATATCGACGAGCTGGACATCACCGTGGCCAAGGCCCTGCAATTTCGCGACATCCTGCGCGACAACGCGCGTATGCGCGCCGAGCTGGACGAGCACGCGCAGTTCGACAGCCTGGTGGGCGACAGCCCGGCGTTTCGCAAGGTGCTGCAAGCGGTGGACTCGGTACGCGACAGCAGCGCCACCATCCTGCTCACCGGCGAAAGCGGCACCGGCAAGGAAATGGTCGCCCGTGCCATCCACAAACACGGCAGCCGCGCGAGCAAGCCCTTCGTGGCGGTCAACTGCGCCGCCATCCCCGAAGGCCTGCTGGAAAGCGAAATGTTCGGCCACCGCAAGGGCGCCTTTACCGGCGCCGTGGCCGACCGGGTCGGGCGCTTTCAACAGGCTGACAAGGGCACGCTGTTTCTCGACGAAGTGGGCGACATGCCGTTGGCGCTGCAGGCCAAGATCCTGCGGGCATTGCAGGAACGGGTGATCGAACCGGTCGGCGACCCGCGCGAGCGCAACGTCGATGTGCGGGTGATCGCCGCCACCAACAAAAACCTGCTGGAGGCGGTGGCCAACAAGGAATTTCGCGAAGACCTGTACTACCGCCTCAACGTGTTCCCGATCCCGCTGCCAGCCCTGCGCGAGCGCGTGGAAGACATCGCGCCCCTGGCCCGCCACTTCGCCCAGACCCTCAGCGCCACCGCCGGCAAACGCATCACCGGGTTCAGCCCCGAGGCGTTGCAGGCCATGGCCGCGTACCACTGGCCGGGCAATATCCGTGAGCTGCAAAACTGCGTGGAACGCGCGACCATCGTGTCGGCTACGCCGGTGATCGAGGATATCGATCTGCCGGGTTACCTGTTTGCCTCCAGGCCCAGCGAAGGCGGCGTGACGGCGATTCTCAGCGACGGGCCAGGCATCCCCCAGGACCTGGATGCGGCGCTGGCGGAAGTCGAGAAAGCCTACATCCTGGCCGCATTGCACGAGAGCAATGGCGTGCAGGCGGCAGCGGCGCAGAAGATCGGAATTTCCGAGCGCAGCTTCTGGTATCGGTTGAAGAAACTGGGGATTCAGGTAGACAAGATCGTCCGCTGACCTGCACGGCCTTTCAGCCCTTGCTCTCCTGGATGATCTGGCGAATCGCCCCCACAAACGCCTCGGCCGGCTGGCCGCCGCTCACCGCGTATTGATCGTTGAACACGATGGTCGGCACCGAGGTCACGCCCCGGGAGATCCACAACTGCTCTTGCTCACGCACCTCGGCGGCGTATTCGCGGCTGGCGAGAATCTCGGCCGCGCGCTGGATATCCAGGCCGACGCTTTCGGCGATGATCGCCAGGGTCGCGTGATCGGAAGGGTCCTGCCCGTCGGTGAAATACGCCTTGAACAGCGCTTCCTTGAGGTTGTACTGCAAGCCTTCCAGCCCGGCCCAATGCAGCAAACGGTGGGCGTCGAAAGTATTGTAGATACGGCTTTGGCCGTCGGTGCGGAAGGCGAAGCCCAGCTCGGCGCCCATGTCGCGAATACGCGCACGGTTGGCCTGGGACTCTTCGGCGGTGGAGCCGTATTTTTCAGTGATGTGCTCGACGATGTTCTGACCTTCGGCGGGCATCTTCGGGTTCAGCTCGAACGGCTGGAAGTGGATCTCGGCCTGTACTTCGGCGCCGAGCTGGTCGAGGGCTTCGGTCAAGCCGCGCAGGCCGATGATGCACCAGGGGCAGGACACGTCGCTGACGAAATCGATTTTCAGGGGAGTACTCATGGTAGGCAACCTCGCTGGCAGTGAATGCGCCACAAAGGTTGCACGATACACCAATGTCACAACACCTTCGAAGGCTCGCCCAGGTCAATCTGCGCCCAATGCGCGGCATCTTCGCGATGGGCTTGCAGGTACGGCAGCACCGCGGTCAGCAGCGGCGCCTTGAACGCTTCCTGAAAACGATGGGCCATGCCCGGGATCAGTTTGAGCTGGCTGCCCTGGATATGCGCGGCCAGGTGCACGCCGTGCATCACCGGCAGCAACGGGTCGGCGGTGCCGTGCACCACGAGGGTCGGCACGCGCAGCTGGTTGAGCAACGGCACGCGGCTGGGCTCGGCGAGGATCGCCATGATCTGGCGTTTCACCCCGTCCGGGTTGAAGGCGCGGTCGTAGGACAACGCCGCCTGGTGCAGCAATGCGTCACGGTCATCCTTTATGGACGGGCTGCCCAGAGCCGCGAGCAAGTCGGCCTGCTGCTCCAGCGCCACCTCGCGATTCGGCGCACTGCGCCGCGACAACAACTGCACCAGCGCCGCGCTTGGGGCCGGCAGGCCTTCGGCGCCGGAGCTGGTCATGATCAGCGTCAGGGTTTCGACCCGTTGCGGCGCCATGGCCGCCAGGTGTTGGGCGATCATGCCGCCCATGCTCGCGCCCAGCACGTGGAATTGCTGGATCTGCAACGCGTCCATCAAGCCCAGGGCGTCATCGGCCATGTCCGTCAGGGTGTAGGGCGCCGACACCGGCAAACCGAGCTTGTAGCGCAGCACTTCGAAGGTCAGGTTGGCGCTGGCGGGGGCCTGGCGCCAGCTGGACAGGCCGACATCGCGGTTGTCATAGCGGATCACCCGAAAACCCTGCTGACACAAGGCGACCACCACCTCGTCGGGCCAGTGGATCAACTGCCCGCCCAGGCCCATCACCAGCAGCAAGGCCGGGTCGGACGCACGACCGATGCTCTGGTAGGCGATGCTCACCTTTTCCAGGTCGACCGTTTGGGTCGGGACATTCACATCACATCGAGAAGCCGCAAAAGACGGCAGGCCGAACAGTAGAGCGGCCAGTAAAAGCAACACGCGCATGAAAAACACCGAAACGCAGAACCCCAGTAGAGCGCGAGTCTGATGAAGTTTGTACAAGCGCGCTGCCACAGTTGCGTGACAGTTTGATGAAGAGTGCCCAGCGGTCACAGTCGACACGAACGCCAACATGAGACAAACTCACGCCATTCAGATTCTTCACAAATTGTATTCATGGAGAGCCCGTGCTCGAAATCCGCCACCTCAAGACCCTGCACGCCCTGCGTGAAGCCGACAGCCTGGTCGATGCCGCCGAGCGCCTGCACCTGACGCAGTCGGCGCTGTCCCACCAGTTCAAGGAACTTGAAGAGCGCCTGGGCATGCCGCTGTTCGTGCGCAAGACCAAGCCGCTGCGCTTCACCAGCGCCGGGCTGCGCCTGCTGCAACTGGCCGACGCCACCCTGCCGCTGCTGCGCGGTGCCGAACGCGATATCGCACGTTTAGCCGGCGGTACTGCCGGGCGGCTGCACATGGCGATCGAGTGCCACAGTTGCTTCCAGTGGCTGATGCCGACCATCGACCAGTTTCGCGATGCCTGGCCGGAAGTCGAGCTGGACCTTGCCTCCGGCTTTGCCTTCGCGCCGCTGCCGGCCCTGGCCCGTGGCGACCTGGACCTGGTGGTCACGTCCGACCCGCTGGAATTGCCGGGCATTACCTATGTGCCGTTGTTCACCTACGAAGCCATGCTGGCGGTGGCCAACCAGCACGCGCTGGCGAACAAGCCCTACATCGTGCCGGAAGACCTGCTGACGGAAACCCTGATCACCTACCCGGTGGAGCGTGACCGCCTGGACATCTTCACCCGTTTCCTGGAGCCGGCCGACGTCGAACCGGCCCAGGTGCGCACCTCGGAGCTGACGGTGATGATGATGCAATTGGTGGCCAGCGGCCGTGGCGTATGCGGCATGCCGCATTGGGCGCTGCATGAATACAGCTCGCGCGGGTACGTGAAGGCCAAGCGCCTGGGCGAGAAAGGTTTGTTTGCGACGCTGTACGCGGGGATCCGCGCCGACATGCTGGATGCGCCGTATATGCGCGATTTTTTGCTGACGGCCAAAGACACGTCGTTTTCGACGTTGGATGGGGTCAGCGTGGTGCGTTGAGACCACACAGTTCCAAATGTGGGAGGGGGCAAGCTCCCTCCCACATTGATCTCATTCAGTCTTGAGCTCGCGCCACATGTGGATCTTGTCGAAGTAGTCTTCGCCCACCCGCACCGCCAGTGGCTCCAGGCCGTACTGGATGAACCCGCAGCGCTGGTACAGGGCAAAGGCGGCGGCGTTGCCGGCGGTGACGGTCAGCTGGATGACCTGCAGGCGTGGGTGCCGGCGCGCTTCGTCGAGTGCGGCCTCGACCAGCTTGCGGCCCAGGCCCCGCTGCTGATGGGCGCCGTTCACGTACATGCCAAACAGGGTGACCTTGTGCCGTGCCTTCTCGCGCGGCTCGAAGGCCAGCCCGACAATACCGGCCAGCTCAGCGCCGACATAGGCGCCGAGCAAGCAATCCAGCCGACTCTCCAAACGCTTTTCCCACCAGCTCAACGGCATCGCCGCACGCTCGGCGACGCTGGAGGTGAAGGCCTGTGGATACACGCCGTAGGCCTCCAGCATCAACGCCCGATAGGCCTCGGCATCGGCGGCGCCCAGCGTGCGGATGCTCATGCGCTGCGGCGCTGTTCAAGCATCAGGCTTGCAGCGGCGAAAATCAGCAATTCGTTGAGCGGGATCACGGTTCAGTCCTTGGCGCCTGCGTCAGGCCGGGGTGGCCAGCGATGCTCGATAAAACGGCAGGATCAGGTCACGTGTCAAGGGCGCCAGCAGCAGGCCGCCATCCCCGGCCGGGTCGATCCAGCGCACTTCTTCGATCTCCGCAGCGGGGGTGACCGCGACATCGATCTGCACCTGGAACAGCTCGGCTTCCACGGTAAAGCCCGGCTCGTTCACGGCCGGTGCAGAAAACTTGCCGAGGTAGAGCGCGTCGCTCGGCTCGATACGCAGGTTCAGTTCTTCAAACAACTCACGGGCCAGGGCCTGCGCAGGTTGTTCACCGGCGTCAATCTTGCCACCCGGTTGCATGAATGCCTGGGTGCCGCGCTTGCGCACCAGCAGGGTCTGGCCGTCGGCGCCGATCAACAGGGCGGCGGCGATACGGATAGTCGTGGACATGAAATAAGCGCCTCAGGGGAAAAGGCGCAAAGGATCACACGCACGTCGCCAGCAAGCAATCGAACCGGTATGTGCGCCCACACACATGCACCGCAGCGCCCTTTGACGCCAACCCTACACTCGGGACTCAGACCCAGCCCTTCATGAGTTCACCTATGTCCATGCAGCCCGTGACGCTGCCGGTGGTACCACCGGCAATCCCCGTCGACGAACAACAAGCGTTTCTTGTCCAGGAACTGGCCAGGCTCAATGCCAGAACCGCCGAACTGCTCCTGGAGCAGCCGAATCTGGAGACCGTGTTTCAACAGCAGTTGGCCGCGGTGTTTCCTGAGTTACGCCGGCCCATCAACCCCAACCAGATTTTTTACAGCCGTTACCGTGAGGATGAGCAGGGCCAGAAACACCTGCTCAGCAGCGAACCGCTGGGGTCGCTGCTGAGCACATTAAGGGGCCCCGATGCAAACGCCTACCTGGCACAAGAAAGCGGCGCGTTCTACCGGGAAAGCCAGACCCTGGATGAGAGCAAACGCCTGTCTCCTGTCAGCCCCACGGCGACGCTGGCGAGCATGCTGGAAGTGGTTTTCCTGGTGAAGCTGAACGAGTTCTGGGGTGATACCGAGGGCCAACTGGTAGCCCTGCGTCGCCAGGTGCTGGCACATCAGTTGGCATTGCGCACGGTTGACGGCACGCTCTCGGCGCAAGCACGGACGCTGGCCGACGCTGTGCTGAAATACCCCACGGCGGCGGCGCGCGAACAAGCCCTGGCTGTTGACCAAAGACCTCGCGTCTACAGACTGATGCTGGAAAACGACGGTACGTTCGCCGCAGCCTTCATCATCAGCGCCACCGCAGCAACACCCCCCGTCGGCACTGTGGTGCTCTACACCCCGGGCGAAGGCTTCGAGGAATTCAAGGACCTGCAGCAGTTGAATCAAACCGTGGCGGCGCGCCTGCGTGCAGGCGAATCGTCAGGCCAGCGGCTGGCCGCCGCCGTGATGCCGGCACTTGGCGCAGAACCGGGCGATTGGCCCGCGCTGGCAACCAAGCCTTCGGTGATTGACACCGATGTAATTGCCGTCGGTGTCCATTCGCTGCGGATCAAGCAAAGCCTTGCTGTACGCGCAGCCCTGCGCAACGCTACCTTGCCGGTGACGGGCGAGCTGAACCTTGCGGCAGATCTGTCCTCGCTGCTGGATGTGTCCGTGGCCCTGGCGGCCCGCAACCTGCGCCTGGCAGCGCCACGTGTCCCCGACTGGCTGAATGCGGCCAACCCGACCGATCAGGCGCAGTACCGGCAACTTGAAACGGCCATGATCGATGGGCATGAGGCGCTGCTGCCGTTCCTTGAGAAGATTTCGACATTCGCCTCTTTTTCAGAACTAGCGGTCAGCCGGGTGCTGAAAACACAAAAACCGGCCTATGCCAACGCGGACCTGGCGCCCTACAAAAGCCTGGTAAGGCTGCGCGTGCGCAACGCGATGCCAATACGCGTCACTGGCTATCGTGACGCCGTCTCCGAGACGGTCTTCATCAGCGAAGACCCGGCGATAGACATCGCCCAATTTTTAAAGCACAGACAACTGACCCTGGGCACCTGGAGCACCCGAGTGGTGGTGGATTTGCGCACACTGGGCAGTTACGCAAGGCGCAATGTCGAGCCGTGGTCGCCCCATGAGCTACACCGAACCACCACCGCCAGCGCCGACCTCATCGATACCTCCGGAAAAAAGCTCGGCACGCTCAATACCACAGATTTGCGCGCGCTGGCCCAACAGGCCAACGTGGCCGCACAGTATGACGAGTACCTGCGCTTAGCGTTCTCGCGAACGGGAGCGGGGGCCGTTTTTGCCACTGCCTGGCAAAACGCGAACGTGGCGCAGATGCGCAAAGACGCGTTTGAGAGCCGACTGAACCCGGCGATCAACGACCTGTTTACGTTCAAGACGCCCGGCAGTGGGTTCGACTGGATACAAGCCGTCATCCAACACCCCGACCCGGCCACGCGCCCGCTGGTCGGCGGCTTCGCTATCGAAGCCCACGCCGTAGTGATGGGCGCGGGGCTGGTGCGTGGCCAGGGCGGCCAGCCGCTCAATGGCGTGCTGGTTATCCAGCGACGCGGCATCCGCCCTGGCGGTGTCTGTGTGCTTTACACCCCGGACGCACCGGATGACGCCCCGTTCCGGGAACTCGTCAACGGGTTGAGAGAGCTGGACACACTCAAGGCCAAACCCGAATGGCGCACCTATTTCACCGAGCGGATAGCCACCAGTGACGCCGAGGAACTGACGAGAATCTTCAGCGATACACGCAGTGCGAACCGTTATACGGTGACCCCGATAACCGGCGATTTACAGGCCTACCTGTATTCGGCGCAACTGGGTTTTCAACTATCCCATGCCGACTACCGTTCCCGCACCAACGCGCAAGTTGCACGAGAGTCGGCGGTCAATGGATTTTTATTTGCCGTCGACGCCGCCGACTTCCTGCTCGGCCTGTCGCTGGTCAAAGCCATGCGGCGGTTGCTGTTTCGCGCCATCGCCAGAGGGCTGCGCAACGCACAGAAACTGGGACGCGGTATCCCGGGGCTGGTCAGAAAAATCGGTGTGGACCAAAAGCTCTCCATCGCAATCTCGACCGCCTCGGTACGACCGCTGACACCGGCCTGGGTCGATGTTGCGCAGTACCGTTTGCCCAAACAGATTGACGCGTTGTTTGACGTCGAAGATTTCGCACACACCCATCACTACACGCTGTCGCGCCGCCAAGGCGCACCGAGTTTTATTGATCATCACAACAATCAATTCATCGCGATGCAGGGCGACGACAGCCGCTATTACCTGTACTCGGCCTACGTCGAGGACGGCGCAGTTTTTGTCAAAGACCCGGCAGGCAACAACGCCGATTTCATGGTGGTTCCGGGGGATGCCAAAAGCTGGATGCCACGTTTTGAGCGAACCACCGTCGGCGGCGGCCCGGTGCTCGGCGTGCTGAGAGGGCGCACGGTCGAAGAGCAACTGGACGACGACCTGCTCGCGGCGTTTCGGGTATTTTCAACCAGCAGGGGCGAAGCCATCGTGCCACTGCTGACGGCGTCACAGAAACGCCAGTTGCTGGATAACGCGTTACGCCAGTTGAATGTAGACGAGGCCACATTTCGTCAAATCGTCTGGGGCCAACGCGGCGGGATTTCTCCCAGCCGATTGCGTGAGAGCTTACTGACCCTCGATTTCGACGCGGATATTTACACGCACCTGAACAGGACAACCGACGCGCTGGAGGGCGCGATCAAACTTTCACCGCTGGAAAAAGACGATCTGTTCATAAAAATAAAAAGAATTGCGGGCAAAAACGAGGACTTCTCAAAACACCTGAAGTCATCCATCAGCCTGCAAGACCCGGACACCCAGGCGGTGTTTGTCGGCTATGCCTTCACCAGCAGGCAGTTAAACAACCTCAATAAATTTGACCAAAGGTTTAAAATTTCCACCTGGCGCGCCGACACGCTGAATGATTTTTTAAATGAAAAGGGACGCAGGCAGATCCTCGAAAAAACTGCCTCGGATTACCGACTCACACCGGAACAAGCGCTGAACTATCTGTTCTCGGAGCCGCAAATACTTGGCGCATTAGCCACCTTCAGAAACAACAGGCAAAAAGAGCTGTTCGCTGAACTGGGCGTCGAGTCTTTTTCCGACAGTTTCAAAAAGTCCGGCATACCCTACATTGCGTTGTCCCGTGGTAAAGACACTGGCCCGGCCCCAGGGGTTAAAGCCATCGACAGCCTCAGCGTTACCGAATTTGAAAACAACATACAGCGGTACTCAACGCCGCTGGAGTTCACCAACACCCGCGCGCAAACCCACAAAGTTGAACGGCTGCCCGGCAGCTCCGAGCCCCCTTCCCTCCCCGCACCGGTGCCGCCCAGCGACCCAGCGGTCAACATCGTCAGACTCGATGAACTGGCACAAACGCAGCTACCGCTGTTGCCTGACAATGCCCGAGCCAAGGTTGACGAGATCATTGAGGATATTCAGGCAGGCCGTGTGAGTCGCAAAAAAATCGGCAACTACACCTATATGGATTTACCCCAACTGGATGCCGGGACCGGCCGGGGTCGCTGGCGAATGGCGTTTGAGAAAACCGCGAAAGAAGACGGTAAAGACGTCTTTATCTTCAAGGGGATCATTGATTATCACGGGAGCAAACATAAAGTCTGGGGTTTATAGGAGCAGCGGCGCAGGGCTGGTTTTGATAAACACACTGTACCGGGCGCCCTCCATGGCCTCGAAGGCAATCAGCTTGTCCACCAGCGGCAGGTTCAAAACCTTGCCGGCATTGAGCAGCAACATGCCGTTGTCGGCATTCAGGCTGCGCGCCAGCACCATGCCTTCCTCCAGCTCGCGGGTGCCGAGCACCTTGACGTTGGGGTCGCCCAGGGTCACGTCGTTAACGTAAGTGGCGCACACCTGCACAAAGTCTTCGACCATCGCCGGGTCATACAGGCGCCCGGCGTATTTGCGGATGTACAGCAGGGCTTCATCGCTGTTCATCTGGCGTTCGAGGATCAGGCCCTTTTGCAGTTCGATAAAGTCCACTGCGAGCTTCAGCAGCCGCGAACCGGCGGGGATCGCCTCGCCCTTGAGGTGGTCGGGAAAGCCGCTGCCGTCCCAGCGTTCCTGGTGATGGCGGATCAGCCGCGTGGCGTCCTTCATCGGTTCCAGGGCCATCAGCAGCGATTCGCTCTGGGTGGCATAGGCGCGATAGCGCTCACGGTCGCTGCCGTGCAGCAGGTCCGAGGGCGAGGCCATCATGCTGTCGCTCCAGCTCAACTTGCCGATGTTGTAGAGCGCGGCGGCCATGGTCAGGTCGCGGTTGCTGGCTTCGTCCACGCTGTGGGCCACGCACCAGGTGCGCACCACGTCGATGATCTGGCGGTTGGTCTGCTTGGCGCGCGGCAGGCGCAGGTTGGCCAGCAGCGAAAACACCTCGGCGCCGGTGGCGTAGCTGTGTTTGAGTTCTTCGTAGGCCAGGTCGAGCATGTCGGCGGTCTGCTGCAGTTCGCTGGTGCGCGCGACCACGCGCTTTTCCAGGCTGGCGTTGAGGTGCTTGAGTTCATCGTTCTGCTGCTGGATCAACTGCTCCAGGCGCTCACGTTCGCGCTCCGAATGCTGATGGGCCAGGGACTGGCGCAGGGCGAGCAACAACTCCTCGTCATTCCAGGGCTTGCTCAGGTAGCGGTAGATCTCGCCTTCGTTGATGGCTTTGACGATCAGGGTCAGATCGGTCTCGCTGGTCAGCAGGATGCGCACGGTGTGCGGGTAGTGCTGGTGGATATGCGCCAGCAACGAGGCGCCATCCATGTCCGGCAGGCGCGCGGCGCTCATTACCAGGTCGACGGGTTGGCGGGCGAGAATCGCCAGTGCGTCATTCGCACAAGTGGCGCTGTGCAGGTCGAAGGGCTCCAGATGCAGCAGTTGCGTGAGACTGTGGAGTACGTGCGGGTGGGCGTCGATCAGCAGTACCACGGCACGCTCGGTATCGGTGACAGTAACTGACTCTCCCATGGGACACCTCGGATCGTCGGTGTGTGTTCCTTAGAGTTGTGGGTGTGGCCTCCTGGCGATTACTGAGGAGTTTAGTCGGTTTTTTACACCAGTGATGGCTCATCAACATCACTCATTTTTATCAGCTATTAAAAACCCGGTTTTCACCGGGTTTGAATAGAACGGTCTACCGCATCACGCACAATGCGCAACCCTCTCGACCTCTTTAAAAATCTGAGCACCCTTGGCGATTTCTGCGGTGCGCAGATCATAGGCTGTTTGCAGGTTCAGCCAGAACTGGGCAGAGGTTTCAAATCCTGCTGCCAAACGTAATGCGACATCCGCACTGATGCTGCGACGCATCAATACGATGTCATTCACCGTGGGCGCTGAAACGTGCAATGCCCTTGCAAGGGCCGCTGCAGTAAGTCCCAGCGGCTCCAGATACTCTTCCTTGAGAATTTCTCCGGGATGTACGGGTCGCATGCCATTTTTAAACATGATTCACCTCAGTGGTAATCCAAATTTCAACGTTTTCCGGGCCGTTAGGCCCCCAAACGAAACAGATCCGGAATTGACCATTGATTCGGATGCTATGTTGCCCTTCTCTGTCACCATACAACTGCTCCAGCCTGTTCCCGGGCGGTGATCGCAAATCGAAAAGGTCCACCGCCGCAGCGAGCATACTCAGCTTGCGCTCCACCACTGAAACGATGGCTGACCAGCGCCGGGTTCGAACGGTTTCAAAGAGCGTTCTGGTGTCGGCGCATTTAAAGCTTTTTATCATTGCTTAATGCTTAACGTTATTCGTTAAAAAGCAACTCTACAGTGGTTTTTCAGATAACCAACTGACTGCTGAATAGGCAGTGAGATGTAGCGACGAGCGGTCGTTTCCCCCGGAACAAAAAAAGCCGCTCCATAAACTGGAGCGGCCTTCGAGGTGAAACCTGTTGCCCTCACGCCTCGGCGTTTTTCGGGCTCGAACCAAAGGCTGCAAACCGTTTGTTGAACCCGGCGATACGGCCTTCGACCTGGGTCTTGCGCTGTTGCCCGGTGTAGATCGGGTGCGAGGCGCTGGACACGTCCAGCGGGATGTAGGGATAGGTGTTGCCGTCGCTGTGTTTATGGGTGCGGTCGCTGTCGGCCGTGGAGCCGATCAGGAAGAACACGTCGGCGGCGGTGTCGTGGAACAGCACGGTGCGGTAGTCGGGATGGATACCAGTTTTCATAAGGCCTCCGGGGCGTATGGGTGGATTAATTACGTTATACAGTAACATAAATAATCCACCCAAACGAGAACCTATTGCAATAAGAATAGGCGTTCTACTTCTATGCAGCTTCCTGGAAATCCATCTCCGGCGGCTGTTGCGAGAAGCCGCGCGTCAGGAAGCCCAGGTACACCAGGCCGACCGCCAGCCACACCAGGCCCAGGTAGATGGCGAGGGGGTCGAGGCTGACCATCAACCACAAGTCCGCCGCCAGGCCGATGGCCGGAAACACCAGGAACAGGATCAACTCCCGCACGCCGCGCTGCTTGGCGCCGATCCAGTAGTGAAAGATCACCGACAGGTTCACCAGGCTGAACGCCAGGAACGCGCCGAAGTTGATGAACGAAGTGGAGGTGGTCACGTCCAGCTTCAACGCCAGCAACGCCACCGCCGCACACAGCAGGATGCTGTTGACCGGCGTACCAAAGCGCGCATGCAAGGTGCCGAAAAACGACTTGGGCAACACCCCGTCGCGGCCCATCGCAAACAGCAGCCGCGAACCGCTGGCCTGGGCCGACAGCCCCGAGGCGAACTGGCCGACGATCAGGCCGATCAGGAAGATCGACACAAACAGGTCACCGCCGATATTGCGCGCGATTTCATACGCGGCCGAATCCACATTGGCGAACTCGAACGACGGATGGGCGATCTGCACAAAGTAGGACACGCCGACAAAGATCAACCCGCCGATCAAGGTGATCAACATGATCGCCCGGGGGATGGTGCGGCGTGGGTCGCGGGTTTCTTCGGTCAGGGTACTGACCGCGTCAAAGCCCAGGAACGAATAGCAGGCGATGGCCGCGCCGCTCATGATCAGCGGCAGTTGCATCTGGCCGTTGAAGAACGGGGCGATCGTCCACAGCGGCTTGCTCGCGTCGCCGCCGATGTAGTGGATGCACAGCACCACAAACGCGATCAGCACCAAGGCCTGCACCAGCATCAACAGGGCGTTGATGCCGTTGGCCAGCTTGAGGCCGACGATGTTGATCGCGCTGGTGATGCCGATAAACGCCAGCACCCAGACCCACTGCGGCACGGCCGGAAATGCCGAGTTGAGGTACGCCGCGCCGATCAGCCAGATGGCCATGGGCAAAAACAGATAGTCGAGCAACACCGCCCAACCGGCGATAAAGCCCAGCTTGGGGCTGATAGCCTTGCGCACATAGCTGTAGGCCGAGCCCGCCACGGGGAAGGCCGAGGCCATGCGCCCGTAACTCATGGCGGTAAAAAACATCGCCACCAGTGCCGCGAGGTAAGCGGCGGGGACCATGCCGGCGGTGGATTGCGCCAGGATGCCGAAGGTGCCGAGCACAATGATCGGCGTCATATAGGCGATGCCAAACAGCACCACCGACCCTAATGACAGGGTGCGTTGCAAACGAGCCATGAGCGATTCTCCGCGCAATTATTAGATTTATGGCAGAACTGAAGTCGGTGAAGCTGTCGCTGTTTTTATGGTTACGGCCATCAACTGTGGCCTGAGTCACAGGTGGGTCAGTGTTTCGGGATCAACAGCTCGCGCGTCCCATCGCTGCGCTCGATCACCTCACCCGGCAATTTCAAGCGCTGGTCGTCCAGGTAGCGGTAGTCCTTGCGCGCCGTTGCCAGTTGGTCCAGATCCAGCTCAAGCGCAAATTGCCCTTCATCACGCCCGGCTTCGAACAGCAGCGTGCCGAACGGGTCCACCAACGCGCTGCCACCGGCAAACAACAGGTCGCCATCGCCTTCTTCCACGCGGTTGACCATCAACGCGAACGCCTGGTTTTCCTGGGCGCGGGCCATGATTGCGGTGCGGTGCGTGGGGCCGTAGGGGTCCATGTTGCCGTTGGTGACGATCAGCAATTCAGTGCCCAGCTGCGCCAGGGCGCGGGCGGTTTCCGGAAACTCGATGTCGTAGCAGATCAACAGGCCCACGCGCACGCCGTTCCACACACAGGTGGCGTAGCGATCGCCCGGGGTGAACACGCCGCGATCCGAAGCCCACAGGTGGGTCTTGCGATAACGCAGGGCGATGCCCTCGGGGGTGATCAGCACGGTGGTGTTATAGAAGTGGCCGCCGTCGTTCTCGGCCATGCCGATCACCACAGCGATGTTGCGCGCACGCGCGGCCTGGATCACGGCCTGCACGGTCGGGCCATCCAGCGGTTCGGCGATGTCGGCGACGGTCTCGGCCGAAGGGAAGCCCATCAGGTGGGTTTCCGGGAATACGATCAACTGCGTGTCGGCGGCCGTTGCAGCAATCGCCGCCAACGCCCGCTCAAGGTTGTAAGCTGTGCCGTTATCGCGGCCTGCCAACTGGGCAAATTCGACCTTCATGGGAATTCCTGTGGTTTTATCTGTGGCGCAGTATGCGCAGCCGCACCCGCCGGGGAAATCACGCCGCCGGGGTAACCCTATGGGGGTAGACGAATGACCGTTTCGCTGCAAGACATCGCCTGGCACCGCTCGGTGGGGCAAATGATCGACGCCCTCGACCAGGCCAACTTCTGGACCCAGCTGGTGCGTTTGCTTGACCAATACGTCGCGTTCGACAGTTGGGTCGTGCTGCTCTTCAGCAGCGAGCATCGCCCGCTGGTGTTCGCCGAATGCCCCGGCGCCGACGGCACGCCGGACCAACTGTTCCAGGACTACCTCAACGGCCTCTACCTGCTCGACCCCTTCTACATCGCCAGCCGCGAGCACTCGCGCACCGGCCTGTTTCGCCTGGCCGAAGTGGCGCCGGAGCATTTCGAACTCACCGAATACTACCAACGCTACTTCCGCCTCAACGTGGTGGCGGATGAAATCCAGTTCAATTGCCACCTGCCGGACGGCCGCACCCTGTGCCTGTCCCTGGGCTCGAAGCAGCACTTTGACCCGCAGCAGATTGCTCTGCTGTCGCTGATCCAGCCTTGGGTGCTGAGCCTGCTGCGCCAGCGCCTGCCCCATGAACTGCAGCAGGTCAGCGCCCCGCAGCCGCCGATGCAGAACGACGACTGGGGCGCGCAACTCACCGCCCGCGAGCTGGATGTGGGCCGCTTGATGCTCAGCGGGTGCTCCAGCAAGGAGATCGCGCGCAAGCTGGAAATCTCGGTGGAAACCGTGAAGGTCCACAAGAAACACATGTACAGCAAGCTGGGGATCAAATCCCAGTCGGAGCTGTTCTCGATTTTCCTCCAGGCGCAAAACGCCTGACTGCACTGCCACCTATCTGAAAACCGTCACGCACTGTCAGTTCTGACAGTAGACGGTTTTGCCTGCCCGCCGAACACTCAACAGCACGCTCACCGCCCATGGAAGGCTGCCATGCCTGTTCGTCTCGCGACACTGCTGCTCGCCTGTTTTCCGCTGCTGGCCATGGCTCAGGAGGACCTGGTCGAGCAACTGCTGGGGCAAATGACCCTGGAAGAAAAAGTCGGCCAGCTCACTCAGTTGCGCGTAAAAGGCATGCCCACAGGCCCGTTGATAGACCTGGACAACGAACTTCCTCTACCAATCAAAACCGTGGGCTCGATTCTCGACACCTACGGCGCCGAGCAAACCTTGCAATTGCAGCGCGCGGCGGTGGAAAGCTCGCGCCTGCATATCCCGCTGCTGTTTGCCTTTGACGTGCTGCACGGTTTTCGCACCGCATTCCCGGTGCCGTTGGCCGAGGCTGCGGCCTGGGACCCGGACCTGACGCAGCGCACTGCCCGCGCCGCCGCCGTAGAAGCCACGGCCGCAGGGGTGCACTGGACGTTTGCGCCGATGCTCGACATCACCCGCGACCCCCGCTGGGGGCGGGTAGTCGAGGGCGCCGGCGAAGACCCCTTTCTCGCCTCGGCACTCGCGGTGGCCCGGGTGCGCGGGACTCACGGCGACGGGCCGCCGGAGACGTCCTTCATGCTGGCCACCGCCAAGCATTTTGTCGCCTATGGCGCCGCTGAAGGCGGGCGCGACTACAACAGTGCCGACCTGTCGCAGCGCAGCTTGAAAGAGGTCTACCTGCCGCCCTTCCAGGCAGCGGTGGAGGCCGGCGTGGATGCGGTGATGCCCGGGTTCGAAGAACTCGCCGGGACGCCCATGCACAGTAACGCAGCCTTGCTCCGAGGCCTGTTGCGTGGCCGCTGGGGGTTCAGCGGGATCATCGTCAGCGACTGGATGGGCGTGGCTGAACTGGTTGCCCATGGCGTGGCCGCCAGCCCCGCTGATGCAGCGCGCCAGGCCTTGCACGCCGGTATCGACATCGACATGGCCAGCCAGTCGTTTAACCGCTACCTGCCCGACCTGGTGCGCAGCGGCCAGGTACAGTCGAGCAGCGTGGACGACGCCGTGCGCAACGTGCTGCGGGCCAAACAGCGCCTGGGCCTGTTCGAGCATCCCTATCGCTACAGCGACCCCGACCGCGAGCGCGCCCAGACCCTCACCCCAGCCCTGCGCGCCCTGGCCCGCGAGGCGGGGCAAAAATCCATCGTGCTGCTGAAAAATACCGATGCATTGCTGCCCTTGCCCAAAGACTTGCATCGCGTGCTGGTGGTCGGCAGCCTGGCCGCCGACGCCCAGGCCACCTTGGGCTCCTGGGCCCCGGCCGCACGCGCCGAAGACTCGGTGACGGTATTGCAAGGCATACAGCGCGCGGTGTCTTCCCGCACCCAAGTGCTCTACCAACCGGGCGCGTCACCCACCAGCCCGGACACCCAAGGCATCGCAGCGGCGCAAGAGGCCGCCCGGCAGGTCGATGTCGTGGTGGCCGTGCTCGGTGAAACTGCCGCCATGAGTGGCGAAGCCGCCAGCCGTGCCGACCTTGGCCTGCCCGGCGCCCAGGACGCGCTGTTGCACGCGCTGCGGGCAACCGGCAAGCCGGTGGTGCTGGTCCTGATGAACGGGAGGCCGCTGGCACTCTCGCGCAGCGCCCACCACACGCCGGCGATCCTGGAAGCCTGGTTCCTCGGCAGTGAGATGGGGCATGCCGTGGCCGACGTGCTGTTTGGCGATGTAAACCCCAGCGGCAAGCTGCCCATCACCTTTGCCCGCAGCGTCGGGCAAGTGCCCGTCTACTATGCCCACAGGCACACCGGCCGCCCGGCTACCGGCAAAACCCTGTATGAGTCCGGCTACCTCGACCTGCCCTCGACGCCCGCCTACCCCTTCGGCTTCGGCTTGAGCTACACCACCTTCACCTACTTGAAGCCCCGCCTCAGCAGCAAGCACCTGGCGTCGACCCAGACCCTGACGGTGCGGGTCACCGTGAGCAACACCGGCCCACGTGCGGGTGATGAAATCGTGCAGCTGTACCTGCGTGACGACGTCGCCAGCGTGACCCGCCCGGTGCGCCAATTGCGCGGTTTTCGCAAAGTGCACCTGGCCTCGCGCGAAGCCCGCACCGTGGAGTTCATCCTCGACCAGCAAGACTTCGCCTTGCTCAACGAGCACCTGTTGCCCGTGATCGAAGCCGGTACGTTCACGGTGTTCGTCGGTGGCAGTTCCACCACCGATAACCAGGCCACCTTCGAGGTCACCGACAGTCGCCGGTTACCCTCCCTCGGCTCTGCCATTCCAAAGATGCTCAGACGCTGAATACCCTTAGCGGTTGTTGTGGCTTTCCCGACAGGCGCAGAATGGCGGATCGACCTTTAGAGTTGAACCTGAGGAAAAACCGCATGAGCCTGTCGTTACTAAGCCGTTACGCGTTCTTTGCCGTCTGCGTCATTTTCACCCTCGCCAGCCTCCCCTTTATCCAACATGAATGGCTGTGGCCGATCACACTGGTCACCGGCGTCCTCAGCCTGATCGGCCTGTTCGACCTGTTGCAAAGCCCCCACGCGGTACGCCGCAACTACCCGATCCTGGGCAATATCCGTTACCTGGTGGAAGCCATCCGCCCGGAAATCCGCCAGTACCTGCTCGAATCCGACAGCGACGCCCTGCCCTTTTCCCGCTCGCAGCGCTCGCTGGTGTATTCGCGCGCCAAGAACGAAACCGCCGACAAACCCTTCGGCACCCTGATCGACGTGTACCAGTCGGGCTTTGAATTTATCGGCCACTCCATGCGTCCCGCGCCACTGAGCGACCCCAGCGCGTTCCGTGTGATGGTCGGCGGCCCGCAGTGCACGCAGCCGTATTCGGCCTCGGTGTTCAACATCTCGGCGATGAGCTTTGGCTCCCTGAGTGCCAACGCGATTCGCGCGCTGAACCAGGGCGCCAAGCTCGGCAATTTTGCCCATGACACCGGCGAAGGCAGCATCAGCCCCTACCACCGCGAACACGGCGGCGACCTGACCTGGGAACTGGGCAGCGGCTACTTCGGCTGCCGCACCAGCGACGGCCGTTTCGACCCCGAGCGCTTCGCCGTGCAGGCGCAGAACCCGCAAGTGCGCATGATCGAAATCAAGATGAGCCAGGGCGCCAAACCGGGCCACGGCGGGATCCTGCCCAAGCACAAAGTCACCAAGGAAATTGCCGAAACCCGCGGCATTCTGATGGGCGAGGATTGCGTCTCGCCGTCGCGTCACAGCGCGTTTTCCACCCCTGTCGAGCTGATGCAGTTCATCGCGCAACTGCGTGAGCTGTCCGGCGGCAAGCCGGTGGGCTTCAAGTTCTGCCTGGGCCACCCGTGGGAGTTCATGGGCATCGCCAAGGCCATGCTCGAAACCGGCATCCTCCCCGACTTTATCGTGGTCGACGGCAAGGAAGGCGGCACCGGCGCCGCGCCCGTGGAGTTCACCGACCATATCGGCGTGCCGCTGCGCGAAGGCCTGCTGTTTGTGCACAACACCCTGGTGGGCCTGAACCTGCGCGACAAAATCAAACTCGGCGCCAGCGGCAAGATCGTCAGCGCCTTCGATATCGCCAGCGTGCTGGCCATCGGCGCCGACTGGGCCAACTCCGCGCGCGGCTTCATGTTCGCCATCGGCTGCATCCAGTCGCAAAGCTGCCATACCAACAAATGCCCGACCGGCGTTGCCACCCAGGACCCACTGCGCCAGCGCGCCCTGGTGGTCCCGGACAAGGCCCAGCGGGTGTTCAACTTCCATCGCAACACCCTCAAGGCCCTGGCCGAAATGCTCGCCGCGGCGGGCCTGGACCATCCCTCGCAGCTGTCGGCCAAGCACTTGGTGCGACGCATGTCGGCCACCGAAATCAAACTGTTCTCGCAGTTGCATGTGTTCTTGAAACCTGGCGAATTGCTCACCGGCGAGGTCAATGGCGAGTTCTACTCGCGCATGTGGCAGATGGCGCGGGCGGACAGTTTTGAGCCGCATGAAAACGCAGCCGCCTAAAAGGACGTTGCTGATGGACGCGTTCTAAAACGGCTCCCAAAAAACGGCATGTCGATGCTTAACGCTTCCGCATGCCGTTAATGGAACAACGTTCGATCAGCAGGCGATCTAGAGACATTCAGTAATACCCAACCTTTGCAATTGCCCCCAAATACCGCCACCCTGCGCCCGCCCGACGTGCGGCGCACGACAACCCGCGCGTTCGCCTGTCACTACTAAACCTTTTGTTCAAGAGCCCGCTGCCATGTTGAACGGACGCGACCCGCGCATCGATTTTTTTCGGGGCCTGGCGTTGATCTTCATATTCTGGGATCACGTCCCCCACAATCCCCTCGGCCAGATCACCCTGCGCAACATCGGTTTCAGCGATGCGGCGGAGGTGTTTGTGTTCCTCGCCGGTTACGCCGCCGTGCTGGCCTACGGCAAGATCCTGCAACGCGACGGCTACTGGATTGCCTCGCTGAAAATCCTGCGCCGTGCCTGGGTGTTGTACGTGGTGCATATCTTCCTGCTGGCGCTGCTGATGGGCATTGTGTTCTTCGCCAACAGCCATGTGGAAACCCGCGACCTGGTGGAAGAGATGGGCCTGACGCACTTCGTCACCCACCCGCAGCAGGCCCTCACCGATGAGCTGCTGCTGCGCTTCAAACCCAACCTGATGGACCCGTTGCCGCTGTATATCGTGCTGCTCGCGGGCTTGCCGCTGGTGTTGCCACTGATGCTGCGCAAGACGTGGCCGGTGGTGGCCCTGTCGGCCACGGTGTATTTCCTGGCACCCTGGATGGGCTGGAACCTGCGCGCGATTGCCGATGGCGTGTGGTACTTCAACCCGGTGACCTGGCAGTTCCTGTTTGTGCTCGGTGGCGCGGCCGCGCTGCATGCCGGGCGCGAGCGCCCCGCCGAAACCCGCCCGCTGGTGCGCCAGCCATTGTTCATGGCGGCGGCGCTGTACACCGTGCTGGCGGGCATATTGACCCTGTCGTGGCGCTGGCCCGAGGTGCACGACGCGCTGATGCCGAGTGCGCTCAGCGACCTGCTTTACCCCATCAGCAAGACCGACCTGTCGCCGCTGCGCCTGCTGCACTTCCTGGCCCTCGCCTACGTCACCGCCAAGCTGTTGCCCGGGCGCGGCTGGACCGAAAACTGGCTGGCGCAGCACACCTGCCGCATGGGCCGTTATTCGTTGGAAGTGTTTTGCCTGGGCGTGGTGCTCGCGCCCCTGGCCGACATGGTCAACGCCATGACCGGCGATGCGGTGCTGATGCAACTGCTGACCGCCATGGTCGGCGCTGCGTTGATGGTGATGCTGGCGGTGTGGCTGGAATTCAACAAGCGCCTGGACCAATCCCTCCAGCAGGCCGCGCAGGCCCGCTAGGGTGGATGGCCCGCTGCATGCGGCGGGCCATCCCGGGCATCAGGCGGACTGCGCCGGTGCCGTCGCTGCGTTGGTCGGTTGCAGCTTGAACACGTAGAACAACACCGTCAGCAGCATCAGGAACACCGGGCCCACGTAAAGCGCGATGCGGGTGTCGGGGAAGTACGCCATCAGGCCCACCACCAGCACCAGGAACGCCAGCGCCAGGTACGAGCTGACCGGGTACAGCCACATGCGGTACTTGAGGGCTTTTTGCTCGGTCGGGCTCAGACTCTTGCGGAACTTGAGCTGGGCCAGCAGGATCATCACCCAGGTCCAGATTGCGCCGAAGGTGGCAATCGAGGTCACCCAGACGAAGACTTTTTCCGGCACCAGATAGTTGAGCAACACGCCCAGCAGCAGCGCAAAAATCGACAGCAGCAGCGCCTTGCGCGGCACTCCATTGCTGGAGGTAGTGCCGAACGTGGCCGGGGCCTGGCCGTTCTGCGCCAGGCTGTAGAGCATGCGCCCGGTGCTGAAGATGCCGCCGTTGCACGACGACAGCGCGGCGGTGATCACCACGAAGTTGATGATACCGGCGGCGGTCTTGATGCCCAGGCGCTCGAAGGTCATCACGAACGGGCTGCCCTGGGTGCCGATTTCATTCCACGGGTAGATCGACAGGATCACGAACAACGCGCCCACGTAGAACAGCAGGATGCGCCAGAACACCGAGCCGATGGCACTCGGGATGGTCTTCTGCGGGTTTTTCGCTTCACCGGCGGTGAGGCCGATCATCTCCACGCCCAGGTAGGCGAACATCACCATTTGCAGGGACATCAACACGCCCTGCACGCCATTGGGCATAAAGCCGCCGTGGGCCCACAGGTTGGAAATGCCCAGCGCCACGCCGTCATTGCCGAAGCCAAATGCAATGATGCCGACGCCGCCGATCACCATGGCAATGATGGTGACGATCTTGATCAGCGCGAACCAGAACTCGAATTCACCGAAGGCCTTGACCGCGATGAGGTTGATGGTGCCCATGCTGATCAGTGCCGCCAGGGCCCAGATCCAGCGCGGCGTGTCGGGGAACCACACGCCCATGTACACCGCCACGGCGGTGATCTCTGCGACGCAGGTTACCAGCCACAGGAACCAGTAATTCCAGCCGGTGAGAAAGCCGGCCAACGGGCCCAGGTAATCCTGGGCATAACGACTGAACGAACCGGCGACCGGGTTGTGCACGGCCATTTCACCGAGGGCGCGCATGATCACAAGGATCGCCAGGCCACCAATGATGTACGACAGCATGATCGCCGGGCCGGCCATTTCAATGGCCTTGGCCGAGCCCAGGAACAGGCCGACACCGATACAGGCGCCAAGGGCCATCAGGCGAATATGCCGTTCGCCAAGTTCGCGTTTGAGCGGGCCGCCGGAAGCGGTCTCGCCATGGGGCAGTGGGTTGCCAACTGGCATAGGGGTACAACCTCGTCTTGTTATTGGATGAACCACCGATCCCGCCGGGCCTGTTTCGTGGACAGGCCCGGCGGGATCAGCGGGCGTGCAGTATAAAAACCCGAACGAGGGGGCTTTCACTCTATAAGTGACAAAATTCAGCGATAAATCGGGGTAAATCCGCTTTCTGCGAGAAAGCAGCACCTGTTTTTACGCATTTATCAGGGCACTGGGGGCCGGCGAGTATCGCACGACAAGGGCCTCGGGGACTAAATGTGGGAGGGGGCTTGCCCCTCCCACATTTCGACTCACACCGCGCCACCACCGTCTAAGCTTCAACCAAGTCCGATCAATCTGCGTGAATGGATCAATCGACTATGGGTGCTCTATGGCAAAACGCGTCGACCAAGGTTGCAGTCCCCACTGACAGCCCGGATGAACCGCCTTTGCCACAACGCCCGCGACGGCCGTGGTGGCGGTTGACCGCGCTGGTGCTGGTGCTCGGGCTGATTGCCCTGGCCTTTGCCGCCCACCGCGAGGTGTTGACTTCCGCCTGGCAAGCCCGGCTTTTCAGCCGCTGGGCCGCCGACCTGTCGTACAGCCTGCAGCCCGGCGCCAGCGATGCCATGGCCTACCCCGGTGCCGGGCCCTTCGACAAACGCCTGGGCTACAGCGACCTGAACACGTTCCTGCCACGCTTGCTCAAGCGCGATTACTTGATACACAGCCAAGTGCGTTTCTCCCCGGCGCTGATGGGTTACACCGACCACGGCCTGTTCGTGCCCTACCCGGAAAAAATCCAGGCAGGGCTGACGATCACCGATTGCCGCGCCACGCCGCTGTACCAGTTCAGCTACCCCCAGCAGTTCTACCCCAGCTTCGCGGCGATCCCGCCGGTGGTGGTCAATAGCCTGCTGTTTATCGAAGACCGCGACCTGCTCGACCCCAGGCAACCCCAGCTCAACCCGGCAGTGGATTGGCCGCGCTTTGCCAAAGCCGCGTGGTCGCAGGTGGCCAAGCTGCTGCACTTGCCCGGCCAGAGCGCCGGCGGCAGCACCCTCGCCACGCAGCTGGAAAAATACCGCCACTCGCCCGATGGCCTGACCCTGTCCGGCGGCGAAAAAATCCGCCAGATGCTGTCCGCCAGCGTGCGCGCTTATCAACACGGCCCGGACACCCTCCAGGCCCGCCAGGCCATCGTGCGCGATTACCTCAACAGCGTGCCGCTGTCGGCGGTGCCCGGCCACGGTGAAGTGCACGGCATGGCCGAAGGGTTGCGCGTGTGGTACGGCGCCGACTTCAACCACACCAACACCCTGCTCGCCGGCACCGACCCGGCCCAGCTGGCGCACCGCGGCCTGGCCCTGCGTGAGGTGTTGTCGCTGATGATCGCCCAGCGTCGGCCGTCGCACTATTTGTCCAAGGGCCACGCCGAACTGGCCAGCCTCACCGACAGCCATATCCGCCTGCTCGCACAAAACGCCGTGATCGACCCGGCGCTGGCCAAGGCAGCACTGGCCAGCCAAGTCACCTACCGCGACTGGCAACAGCAACCGACGCTGCAGCCGATCGAGACCAACAAGGGCATCAGCGCCGCCCGCAGCCGTCTCGCCGCCCTGCTCAACCGGCCGCTGTACGACCTCGACCGCCTCGACCTGGCCGCCACCAGCACCTTGCAAAGCGACCTGCAAGCCCAGGCCTCCGCCTACCTCAAGCACCTGGCCGACCCCGCCTTCGCCGCGCAGATCGGCCTGCTCGGCGAGCGCCTGTTGACCCCCGCCAGCACCGCCCAGGTGCGCTACAGCTTTACCCTCTACGAGATGACCGCCGACGGCGCCCGCGTACGCGTGCAAACCGACAGCACCGACCAGCCCTTCGACATCAACGAGGGCAGCAAGCTCGAACTGGGCTCCACTGCCAAGCTGCGGGTGCTCACCACCTACCTGCAAATCATCAGCGAGCTGCACGACCGCTACGGCGCCCAAACCGCCGCCGAGCTGAAAAAAGTCCAGGTCGACGACCAGGACCGTCTGACCCGCTGGGCCCTGGACTACCTGATGCAAAACACCGACCGCAGCCTACCGGCCATGCTCGACGCGGCCCTCAACCGGCAATACTCCGCCAGCCCCGGCGAAAGCTTCTTTACCGGCGGCGGCCTTCATCGCTTCCATAACTTTCGCAATGAAGACAACGGCCGCAACCCGACCCTGCGTGAGGCCCTGCGCGAATCGATCAACCTGCCGTTCATTCGCCTGATGCGCGACCTGGTGCGCTACAGCACCTACCAGGCGCCCAACAACAGCGCGCAATTGCTCAAGGACGACAGCGACCCGCGCCGCCAGGAATACCTGGCCAAATTTGCCGACCGCGAAGGCACCACCTTCCTGCTCAAGTTCTGGAAAAAGTACCGCAACAAAGACACCCAGGCACGGCTCGACACCTTCCTTGATGGCATGCGCCCCACCGCCCAGCGCCTGGCCGCCGTGCACCGCTACCTGCTGCCCAACGCCAGCCAGGCGAGTTTCAACAGCTTCGTGCGCGCGCACATGAGCAGCGTAAAAAGCAGCGAGAAACTCACCGACGAACGCCTGGCCAAGCTTTACCAGAACTACGGCCCCGGCGCTTACGACTTGCCCGACCAAGGCTATATTGCCAAGGTTCACCCGCTGGATCTGTGGCTGATGGGTTACCTGCTCAACCACCCCAAAGCCACGTTCACCGAGGCCACGGCCGCCAGCGAACACGAACGCCAGGAGGTCTACAGCTGGCTGTTCAAGAGCCGGCATCAACGCGCCCGCGACAGCCGCATCCGCACCATGCTGGAGATCGAGGCGTTCCTGGATATTCACCAGCGCTGGAAGCAAGTCGGCTACCCGTTCGACCACCTCGTACCGTCCCTGGCCACCGCCATCGGCAGCTCCGGCGACCGCCCGGCAGCTTTGGCGGAACTGGTGGGGATCATCCTCAACGACGGCGTGCGCCAGCCTACGCTGCGGATCGACAGCCTGCGCTTTGCCGCCGACACGCCCTACGAAACCCGCTTGATCAACGACCCTGAGCGCGGCAAGCGGGTGATGCCGTCCGAGGTGGCGACCGCCTTGCGTGAGGCGCTGTCTCAGGTGGTGGATGCCGGCACCGCGCGGCGGGTGTCCGGCAGTTTCAAACTGGCCGACGGCACGCCGCTGGCCATGGGCGGCAAGACCGGCACCGGCGACAACCGCATCGAAGCCATCGGTGCCGGCGGGCGGGTGCTCAGCTCCAAGGCGATCAACCGCACCGCAACCTTTGTGTTCTATATCGGCGAACATCACTTCGGCACACTCACCGCGTTTGTGCCCGGGGCTTCGGCCCAGGGTTTCAGGTTTACGTCGGCGTTGCCGGTGCAGGTGCTCAAGGGCATGGCGCCGATTCTTACGCCGTATCTGCAACCCGGCAGCGGCACCTTGTGCCAGCTTCCTGCAACCACTGCCTCACGCTGAAACGGGTGGCAGTTATGCGCTTTATCCACGCATTTACTTGCTGAAAAAGCGGCTTGTCCGACCCACTATTCAAACTTAACCGGCCCCCGCCGCGTGCATAGACTGGACCGTTACTCATGCGCTATTCAGGTCTATTCCATGTCCGATTCACCTACCGCCGAGTTTCAAGGCGCCCACTATTCACAGATCCAGAACGCCCTGCCGGCGTGGATCAAAAATACCTCACTTGAGCGCGTGCGCGCCCTGCAAACCACGCGCCTGCGCAGCATTGCCCCGACGCCAAAACTCAAGACCGCCATCGCCGAACACTGGTCCAACCAGAACACCCTCGACCAGGCATTCCGTGACCTCAACGACGTGCAAGCCTTCGCCGAACCCTTGCTGAAAAGCGCCCTGGCCCATTACGGCGAAGTGGATGTGCGCAACACCTTCCTGCGCCTGTACACCAAGGCCGAACTGGCCTGGTGGGTGCACGACAGCAGCGATGCGGTGGTCAGCCGCACCGTGTCGTTGCTGGACGCCGCGCTGCACAACTTCGCCGCCAGCGACAGTTTTGTCGATCACGCTTTCCTCTCGGCCGCAGACGCGCGCGGCCAGCGCGACATCCTGCACCTGCGCCATCGCACCACCCACGCCCTGCTGACAGCCGACACCTTCAAAACCCTCTGCCGCAACCTGGACATCGGTGCGCGCTATCAGGCGCAGCTCAAGGATGCACTGGGCTTCAACAATGCGGCCCAGGCCCGCAGCCTGCGCGACAACACCCTGCGCAGTCAGAAAAGCGCTATGACGGTCGCCGCCCATATCGCGCTGTTGCACGGCGATGTGCAGGCGGACGCGCACAAGGCCGTGCTGCAGCAGGTGGAAGGCAGCGCGGATGTACGCCTGGACGGACGCCCGCTCGGCGCCTACACCCTGCGCCTGATGAACACGGCCCTGAGCGGCATTATCTTGTTCTCCTCATCCCCCGATTCGGCCATGCCCCTCGGCCGGCTGCTGGCTTATGTGCCCCAGGACCCCGAGCACCCGCTCAAGGAATACCCCTCGCCGATTGCCTTTATCCAGGAACTCACCCGGCAACTGCGCGACCGTGACCAGTACCAACGGTTTTTCAGCCAGTTTGTCGCCCACAGCGAACGCGGCTATTTCTTCGCCAACCTCAACGCGCGCCTGAGCAAAGTGCGCTGGCACCAAAAGGCCCCGACCGACCCCGGCCCCACCTGGAAAGACACCCCGGTGACCCACCCCAACCTGCAATTTCGCCTGCTGCCCATCGAGGACGACTATCAAAACCGCTCCGGCAACAGCACCGAAAACGACCTGTGGCATTACCAGTTCCGCATTACCCTCAACAAGCTTCTCAACGACGCCCGGGAGATTGCGGTGTCCACCGCCCTCGCCGACCGGCATGCACGCTGGGCCTGGTGGGACAACCTGGAAAAAATCCTCAGCGACATCCTCAACGCCGCCCTGCTGGTGGCCACGCCGTTTGTGCCGCTGCTGGGTGAACTGGTGCTGGCCTACAGCGCCTACCAACTGGCCGATGAGGTGTTCGAGGGCATTGTCGACTGGGCCGAAGGCCAGCGGCTGGAGGCGACCGAGCACCTTATCGGCGTGGTCGACAGCACCCTGCAATTGGCCCTGTTTGGTGCGGCGGGTGCGCTCGGAAAGACCGCACGGCTGAAACTCTCGCCCTTTGTCGAGGGGCTCAAGCCGGTGCAGATGAGCGATGGCCGCACGCGCTTGTGGAACCCGGACCTTACCCCCTACGCCTTGAAAAACCTGGAACTGCCAGCAGATGCACAACCCGACGCCCTCGGCCTGCACGAGCACCAGGGCAAGCGGGTCCTGGCGCTGGCCGACCAGCACGTCGAAGTACGCGCGAGCCTCGATGACACGCACCGAATCCAGCACCCCACGCGTGCAGACGCCTACCACCCCACCGTCATGTTTAACGGCCACGGCGCCTTCGTGCATGAAGCCGAACAGCCGCGCCTGTGGGACAGCCACACCCTGATGCGGCGCCTCGGGCCGCGCACCAAGCCCTTCAGCGACGCCGAGTTACAACAGGTGCGCGACATCAGTGGCACCGACGAAGACCAGTTGCGCGGCGTGTACGTGCACAACCGCCCGCCGCCGCCCCTGCTGGAGGCCAGCCTCAAGCGCCACGAGGCTTACCACACGGCCAAGTCGGCTGCCGGCACCTTGCGCACCGGCACGCCGCTGCCCGAGGACCCGTCCTCGGCGTGGTTCGAGCAGACCGTCACCGAGCTGCCGGGCTGGCCTGACACTAGCGCGTTGCAGGTCTTTATCCGTGCCGACCTTTCCGGCGATTCACGCACCTACTCCAAGCCCGGGGCATCGCCCACGGCCACGCTGAAAATCAGCCTGGGGGACGTGATGTCCGGCCGGTTGCCGGACCGAGTGCTGGGCTTTCTTGATGAAGACGCGATCCGCTCCCTGCTCGGCCGCGAGGTGCCGCGTGCCGAACGGGTGCAAGCGCTGCGTGACCAACTGGCCGACTACGTGCACACCCAAATCGATGACATCGCGCAGTACGTGCATCAGATCAACCAACAATCGGGCGACCCGCAGATCCGCCTGCTGCAACGCCAGGTACCCGGTTTGGACCCGGCCCTGGCCCAGGCCGTGCTGGGCAGCGCCAGCCGCACCGAGCGCCAGGCCCTGAGCGAGGAGCGTTTGCCTTTGCGCCTGCGCAATCAGGCCGAGGAAGTGAACTTCACCCAGCAGGCCAACCAGGCCTACGCCGGCTTTTACCCGGACTGGCCGCTGAGCGTCGACACCGAGCGCCTGGCCATCAACACCCTCAAGCTGCACAGCGATGCCTTCGGCGACGTGCATCTGCAGGTGCGCGAGCAAACCCCGGACGGCCCGCTGCGCTGCGAGGCGGGCCCGGCCGATGCCGCCGTGACACGCATCCTGGTGCGTAAAAACAGCCTGGGCTACGAGCTGTTCGACCAGACCCACCAGCGCCTGCACGGGCTGCAGAGCTTTTACGAATCGCTGCTTCACGCCGTAAAGGTGCCAGGCCACACACCCGGCCAGGGCGCCGCGCTGAAACGCTGGCTGATGGACAAATTGGAATCCCTGGGCGAGCGCCGTCGGGTCCTTGCGCAACAGCCGATCCGCACCACCGCCGACACCCAGACCAGCCGCTTGCTGCAAGGGCCGGGCGCCAGCCGGCCGGGGTGCTTGCCCCAGGCCCCCGAGGCGACACACCACCGCCAGACCCTGGAACTGCTGTTTCCGTGGATGAACGAGGACCGCCTGCAGCACTATATCGAGAGCATCGGCCCCCGCCAGATGCGCACGGTGGTGAACCGGCTGACGCTTGAGAAGGCACAGTTGCAGACCACTCTGGAACACTGGAAGCGCTCGGCCAACGGCCACGCGAAAAACAGCCGCGCTTATCGCCAGGAGCGCGCCAGCCGCCACCATGTGGCGGATGTGCTGTATCGCTGTTGGGAAGACCGCATGACCGTGCACAGCGACCCGTGGGGCAATGCCCAAGGCGGCGCGGAGCTGGACCTGCGCGGTATCCTGCTGCCCGATACGCTGCCGGAACTGACTGCCGGCTTTGAACACGTCACCAGCTTGACCATTGCCGAAAACCGTTTTGGCGCAGTCCACGAGCATTTCCTCAAGGCGTTCCCGGCCCTGCGCTCCCTGGACCTGGGTTACAACGACCTGCCCTGGGTGCCCGAGGCGGTCGGCGACATGCGCAAGCTGCGTTACCTCAACCTGCGCGATAACCATATCCAGATGAACGGCCAGGGCCTTCAGCGTCTGGCCAACCTACGTCGCCTGGAAAACCTGCAACTGCAAAACAACCCCCTGGGCGCCACGCCGGATATCTCGCGCATGCCTGACTTGCGCGACCTGCTGCTGAACCAGACGCAGATCACCACCTGGCCCACGGGGGTGTTTGCGCAGCCGCGCAACCGCCAGTTTGTACTCGACCTGCGCGGCAACCCGATTGAGCAAGTACCCGAATTTGCACCCGGCACGCCACAGGCGCAAATCATCGCCCGTACGCGCCTGGACCGTAGCGCATTGAGCCTCGACCAGCGCGAGCGCTACGAAGGTTACCGGCTGGCAGCCGGGCTGGACCCCAACCGCACCTACGATCCCAAGGGCGACAGCGCCTACTGGCTGCACGCGATGGACTCGCAACTGCACGAGCATCGCAAGGCCTTGTGGAATGCCCTGGAACAGGAGCATGGCTCACAGGGGTTGTTCGAGGTGCTCAAGTCGCTGGAGCGCGAGGAGTCGGTGCAGACCCAGGAAGACCGGCTGCGCTTGACCGCCAATCGCCAGGAACTGACCCAGCGGGTATGGCAACTGATCCTCGCGGCCAGCGTCGACGGTGAGTTGCGCGAGCGGCTGTTCAAAATGTCGAGTTTCCCGGGGCTGTGTGCCGATGGCGGCGCGCAGATTTTCAACGAGATGGGCGTTGAAGTGCTCGCCAGCGAAGCCCAGCGTTATTCATTCACCGATGAAGAGCGCGCCGGCCGGCTGGTGACACTGGCCAGGGGCCGGGCGCGCATGAAGCTGCTGGCAGAGGTGATTCAGGAAGACGTGGCGCGCCGACTCAGACCAACCGCCGAGGGCGGGCTGGGCCAGCGCCTGCGTTCGGACGTGCGCGACGGGGAGCCGGGGCCGGTCGATGAAGTGGAAATCTACCTGGCGTACCAGACGTCCCTGGCGACCAGACTGGATTTGCCCTGGCTGTCGGACCATATGCTTTACCGCCTGACCGCCGACGTGCCCCCGGAGCGCATCGAAGAGGCCTTCCAGACCGTCATGGACATGGGCGAAGGTGATGGGTTGGTCAACCAGATGCTGCTCGAGCACTACTGGGAACAGTACCTGCGCGAGCGCCATGACAGTGTTTATCGCGACAACGAACAGCGTACCGGCGAGCAGTTTGCAAAGATCGATGAGCTGCAACAGTTGCAGGCCGAGTGGGCACGTTCACAAGGCCTGGAGCCCGCGCAAAAAGAGACCTTGAGGCAATCGCTCAAACGCCTTGTCGATGAGTTGGAAGTGCCGGAAAGCGTGGTGTTCTCCGGCAACGAAATGACCGACGACTTCTACAACCGGCTGCTCAATGACCTGGGCTACCGCGAGAAGGAATGGATGCGCCACCTGACCCGCGAGGCCTTGGCCAAGGCGAGTGGGCTGAGCAACCGGCAGCTGGTTGAAACCAGCCACCTCTGATGCATGAAACGACGTTTTCGTGGCGAGCTGGCTGGCCTGCTCGCCACATTTCCAGCAGTGTCAGGGCACGCCCATCACCAGCACGCCGCTGCCGCTGATGGGCCCGGCATCAGGCAAGGTGCCCGCGCGCTTGACCAAGGAAAACGTCACATCGTCCTGCCCCACGCCGTTGGTAATACGGGTCTGGAACGCACCGTTTACCCGAACCGCAGCCCCCCCACGCACCAGCGCCGCACCCACGTTGGCATTGGTCATCCTCAACAGGTCGGTGTTGAACGACGACGCGGTGCCTTGGTAGGTAATGGTGATCGGCAAGCTCATCCCGGGGCCCGGGCAGTTGTAGGTGAGCCGGCGGTCGACGCGCACGGTGCTGGTCAGCGAGTCGGTACCGATTGCGCGCTGATGCACGTTGCCGAAGTCGATGACGATCGGGTTGTTATTGTTGATCGTGCAGGTTGAGGGCGACACGACAAATTCGTTGTTGGCAATGTAAGTCACCACGAGCGCCGTCGAGGTGGCGTCATAGTTGTTTGTCTGATCGAGCCGTAACGTGCCGAGTGTGTCGCCTATCCGAATATCAATTGGGTTAGTCGGGCTATCGCGCTGCAAAATATACGGCGTCACATTAATCGCGACCGCGCCGAAGTTGTCCGGCATCGTCGCAATCCGAATACCGTCCGGAACAGGGTTATCGTGGTTCACTCCATTTATGCGTAAGCCGGTGCCTTGGCCGGAAAACTTCGGACCGGCTGTCCAGGCCGGGCCAACCCTTGTCCCGGTTGCCCAGTAATCCTGCCGGCCACGCCCTGGATAATTATCGGGCTCGAATCGGCACTCCAAGTTCACCCCTTCCAGCAGGATGCGAGGTGAGTTCAACTCGGGCCTGACATTCACGCGGACCTGCAGGCCTAACGTCCCGCCAGGGTTTACCCTTTCCCACGCCCCGCCATTCACACGGCAGTCCGCAGCGTTCACGGCCGTCGTAACACCACCAAGGGCAAAAAGCACAATAGCTGCATAAAGTCGTTTCATATTGTTCTCTCACGGCTCGCTGCTATGGATAATCCAGCGTAAAAATAGAAGTCACCCGGTAAGCACCCGGCTCGATGGTCTGGTCCCTGATCGCCTGCGGCTCGCCTTGCACATAGGCCTTCAGCTCAATGACGTTATTGCCAGGGGTCAACTGCTGTTGGTCGCCGGGGGTATTGACGGGTAGCAGCCGGTTGCTCGGCGTCTCGATACCCAGCCCGATACCGGAAGCACCACTGCCTCCGTCCAGCGCGAACAAACCGGGGAGCGCGCGGTTTTCTGCACCGGCGAAGGTGACGCTGACCGACTCGCTGATGGTGGTATTGCAGTCATCCAGGTGCAGCCGGAAACCTTTGCCCACCGTGCGGGTGTTGATGTAGAGGTGTTTTTCGGCAACGTCCCAAAGCTCCACCGTGAGGGCTTCGTCGCCGGGGCGAATCGAGCAGGCCTGTTCAACCAGGTTGCCCATGAACCGCAGGTTGTCGGCCGCCTGCACGGTGGGCGTGAGGCAGACGATCAGCAGCAGTGCCAGCCCCTTATGAATCACTTCATGTCGCATAGACTCGACTCCTACTCGTATTCGGCCAGCAGCGTGGCCACCGCCGTGAACCTGGCGGGGGCCAGGTTCGCGCCCGGCCGTTTGACGGGGACCACTTCCAGTACCGGCGGTGACGACACGGAGATATCCAGCGGCGTGTTGAGCAGAAACGGCAGGTTGTTTTGAAACAGCCGGATGCCAAGCTCCGCCACGTTGGTCTGCACCGCCGAGCCATCAAAGGTGGTTGCCGTGCCGTTGACGCTCAGCTTGAGCAGCCAGGGCAGCGGGGAGTTGCCGCAGTTGATGGTGTAGCCAACGCCCCGGCGGTACTTAATGCCGTCGACGCGCTTGGTGCCCACGTCGCCAAAATCCACTTCAATGGTGCTGCCCGAATCAATCGTGCACGGCGGCGGTTCGTTCAGCGTGCCGTTGAAGGTCAGGTTGGCCGACGCAACGCTGCACAGGCCTATGGAGCACAAGGCGAGCAAGGCTCGCTGTGGCCAAAATGTCATGGGTTATTCCTCGTTTTATCAGCGCGGGTCATTGGTACTCGATCACCAGCGTGGCGGAGGCATCAAAGGCCCCTCCCGTCAGGTTGACGCCCGCGCGCTTGACCGGCACGGCCTGCACCACCGGAAAGTTGGGATGGGTAAACCGCACGGCCGTGTTCAGCGGCCAGTCGGCACCATTGGCGAACAGCTTCACCCCAAGATCCGCCTTGCGCGTCGACAGCACAGTGCCGTCAAACGAAGCCCCGGTGCCCTTCAATTCCAGGGTCATGTCGTTGCTGTAGACGGGTGGGTCACACCGCACGGTGTAGGGCACATCCCGACGGTAATTGACGCCATCAATGCGGGTGGTATGCAGGTCGTTGCCAAACGGCACATTGAGCGTAGTGCCACTGTTGATGACGCAGGGTGGGGGCGCGATGATCACCGCGCGGATCGTCAGGCTGGTTTGCGCCTGTACGCCCTGGCTGATCGCCCACAACAGGCCCCCACCGATAAACATGGCCCGTGAGCCGCTTAACCTAGCCATTGTTTTGCCCTTAGTCATAATTGAGCCTGAAATCCACCACCGCCCGGAACGCCCCGCTGGTCAACGGCGCAGAGGTGCGCGTGGGCTGGACCTTCCAGGTTTGCGTGCTGTGACCCAAGGGCAGAAACAACGGCTCGCCCCTTGCGCCCAGCTGTACATCGCGGCCCTCGGCGTCGGTGAGGCGCAGGCCCATCCCGGTAATGCCCTGCACTTTCACCAGCCGTGGGTCATCGGCATCGGCAGGTGCAACAAACGCTACCGACAGCACCGGTTGATGGGCGCTCCAGGTCAGGTTGCCGGTGCGCTCACTGGTGATGCGCCCGGCGGTGCGCTGGCAATCGGCAAAGCGCAGTTGAAACGCCAGGGCGTTGGCCTGATCACCGGGCTTTTGCAGCTGGCTGGCCGAGATGGCGCCCAGGTCGATTGTTTGATGCTGTGATGTCATCTCCAGGCTGCAGGGCATTTCGTGCATGGCCCCGCGGATATTCACCATCCCCATCATGCCCTCGACATCCTGGGCATGCGCCCGCCCTGTCAGGGCCACTAAAAGACAGCCCAACACCTTAACTTTGTGCAACTTCATGGCGTTTTCCCCCGGCAGCACTACTTGGGTGTTGAGGCTTGCACATTCACCGTGCACGTCTCGCCGGTGCAGGCGAACACCAGCAGCGGGCGTCCACCGTAGTCATTCACATAGGCCAGATGCGGGGTTGCGCCGAGGGCCTTGGCAATGGGCCCCAGGGTTTCGCTGCCCTTGGGCGGGATCATCAGCGGCTCGAAGCCTTCGATGGTTTTGCCGTCCTTGCTGCTGCGCGCATCCACCAGCGTTACGTAGTAAGGCGTGGGGTTATTCACCCGGTAAGTGTCGCCCTGGCGGGTGAGGGTCAGCTTTTGCTGCCACGGGGTGGAGATGTCTTGCTGGCTGGGCGCAATGGCTTGCGGCCGGTAGAACAGCTTGATGCGGGTTTGCAGGGCGATCTGCAGGGTGTTGGCCTTGTCGCTGCGCGGCGGAATTTCCCGCAGGTTGAAGTAGAAAACCGTCTCGCGATCCTGCGGCAGCGCCTTGGCCGCCGGCAGTGCCTGGACTTTGACCTGGCTTTGTTTGCCAGGCTCCAGGCGTTGCACCGGTGGCAGCACGATCAGCGGCGAGGTGATTTTGTTGCCCTCTTCATCCTCGATCCAGCCCTGGGCCAGGTACGGCAATTGGGTGTTGTTATTGGTGATGTTGACGCTGGTGGCATCTTTGCCGCCATCAAAAATCACGCGGGTGCGGTCCAGGCCAACAGCCGCGTTGGCGCCCTGGCTCAAGCCCAAAAGCAGCAGGGCGAAGAGCTGGGGTGTGAGACGCATATTCAGGATCATGAGGGTGTTTTCTCCGTATCGTTACGTGTGCCGGTCAGCACGGCTGGCGTGGGCAAAGGGTGTTCAGTGGCGACCAGCTGGCACTGCAGCTGCAGGGATTCGATCAAGCCGTCAGCGGGCAACACCATTGGCAGCGTGAGGACGCAGCGCTCGGCACCACCCCAACTGACGACCATCTGCCCGCCAGGCTGAATGCCGCTCAGGTAGACGTCCCCGCCGTCATTCACTACCCCGGTAGGCTGCTGCTTGGTGTTCTTCACCGTCGCGCCGAAGGGTGGGGAACTGCCATCGGGCAGGCGAACTACGGCCATGGCTTTTTTGCCGGCGATCACGTCCAGCGAGCGGTAGCCGATCGCGCCTTCGGTGAGGGTCAGTTGTGTCACCGATTGGGTGGCTTCGACATCGCTGGGCAAACGCTCCAGATCCACACTGGCCGCCGTGCGCTGATAGCTGCCGATATCGGCGATCACCGCCTTGCCGAAGGTGTTGCTGCGGGTCGTGGCGCCGTAACCGCGCACCGGCACATCCGGCACACCGCCGGTGTCGACCATCAACCGGGTTCCGCCGCTGCTGGTGGTACGGTGAAGGGCTGCGCCATGTTGCGTGAGCGTGCCACCGCCGCGAACAGACGCACTGAGGCTGCGGTTGTTGCCTTCGCGTTGACTGGCACTGAGGTCGATATCCACCTGGTCGCCGATATGGCTCAGGTAACCACTGGCCGATTTATCACTGGCACCGAGTTGGTAGCTGTTGCGTTCATCGATGCGATCGTTGAAGCGCGTTGAGAAATTGTTTTCGCCGGCAGCGCGGTTGGCATCCATCGAGAATGTGCCGGAGGGTCCCAGCGGCAAACTGACGGTCAGCGACAGGCCGTTGTCCTTGTAGCTGTACTCCTCGGTACGATAGGCATTGAGCGAAAGGTTGATGTTTTTGACGGTGCCAACACTGAAGTAGCGTGACGCCGACACGTTCCAACGCTGGGTCTCTGGTCGGTTCCAGTACGTCTGTTTGTTGTAGCTGGCGTAGACGGTGGTGCCCAGGTCACGAAATTGCTTGTTCACCGTGACCGTGTACAGCGCCTTGTTGCCGCCTATCGGGTTCCAGTGTTTGACGAACTCGCCGTTCTTGTCGTACACGCCCTCCCCGCCGAGTTCGCCGTTCATGCCGTAATGCTTGGCGTCCAGGTACTGGCTCATGCTCAAGAAGTTTCTCTCGGAAAACCGGTAGCCGGCGAACGTGACCTGGCTGTCGTACTGCTCAAAGTTCTTGGAGTACTGAAGGCGGTAGGATTTGCCCGAGTACGTCTCGTTCCACAGGTTGACGTTGGACTGGGTGACGTCGAGGGAGATGGCCCCGAACGACAGCAGGTCCCGACCTGCACCGACAGACAACGCCCGGTAATTGTTATCCGTTATCGCGCCGCCCAGCAGTGACCAACCATTACTGACGCCCCAGGAGAATTCGCCGGTGCTGAAAAAAGCCCCGTCGGAGTGATACTGAAGGTTGGACGGTCGCCCGGCAGACACTTTGTAGCGCACCTGCCCGGGACGCGTCAGGTAAGGAACGCCGGCGGTATAGAGTTGGAATTTCTGTTCCGAACCGTCCTGCTCTTCAATGCGCACATCGAGCATGCCGGACACGGCGTCGTTGAGGTCCCGGATACGAAACGGCCCTGCCGCCACCAGCGTTTCATAGAGCACGCGGCCCTGTTGGCTGATGATGACCTTGGCGTTGGTCTTGGCCACGCCGACCACTTCCGGCGCGTAACCGCGCAGGTTGGGAGGGAGTTGGCTTTCATCCGACTTGAGCGCAGCACCGGTAAAGCGGAAGCTGTCGAACAGGTCCGAATACAGGTAGTCCTCGCCCACCAGCAGACGCGCTTTGAGCGCAGGAATGGCGCGGTAGGCGTAGTAACGGCTCCACTCCAGCTTTTTCCGATTGCTCGCCGACTCGCGGTCTGTCTCGGCACGCCCCTGCCAATCCGCCCGCAGGCGCCAGGCCCCGGCGTTGGCCCCGACGGTGCCATTGCCACTCAGTTCATTGCGGGTACCGTCATGCCGGAGGTAGTTGGACTGGGCCGTCAGGTTGTAGTCGATCAGCAGCCCGGGCACCCCTTCGTCCCAACGTGAGGGTGGGTCCCAATTGATGGCGCTGTATTCGAGGTAGGCCTGGGGCAGGCTGATGTTCAGCGTGGCGGTGGCCAGATCGGCACTGACCTCCATGCCAGGCAAGCCCTGGGGGTCCAGGCACTGACCGTCTTTCCACCAACGCAGTTGTGCCACGCCGGATTTGTTCAGGCCCAGTTGGTCGACAAGTTCGGGTGAGATACAGGCCTGGCTGCCCTTGGGGTCATTATCCGGAGGATAAAACGCCACGGGTTGTTCGGAGATAGCCTGGGTATTTATCTGCACTTCCATCGTGTAGGTGCCCGGCAAGATAAACCCGCTGCGCGCAAACCGAGACAAGTCAATATTGGTGCGGTCATTTAAATCAAGCACATCGGTATTAAACTCGATATCGCCAGCACCCAGTGCAGTGCCTGCCAGCGATATCAACCCGCCAAACAGGCTTGGGCGAAGGGTATTTATGACTTTCGACGCATTCCACATGCAAGCAACCCATCATTTTTCAGAAGTATTCCAACTTGAACCGCACTGCGGCAGTGTGATCCCCGGCCAACATCGGCACTCCGTTGCCGACTAAATGCACCGTGTAGTTGAGCGTCATGTCGCCATCGACTATCGGGTACAGCGCCATCGGCACCCCCGGCACACTCTCCTGGCCGGTCGCGTCCTCGATATGAAAGGCCACCCCCTGGGAGCCGCCAAAGGTGGCAAAGGAGCGCCCTTGCCTATCGGTCGGGCCGTCGAATGTCACGCGCAGGTGCTCCCAATCCGGCAGGCTGCCACCCGGGCGCAGCGGGTCGGGGCGATTGAGCGAGCAATTGACCAGACGCAACTGGAAGGGCTGTCTTTGCCCCTCCCCTTCGCGTAAAAGCCGGCCGATGGGCTCGGCAGCCATCTCGACGGTTTGATCGACAGAGGCTGCCTCCAGCCCGCAGGCGGAGTCGATGACCTGGCCTCCCAGCGTGACGACGCCATCACCTTGCGCAGACGCACAAGGGCTGATGAACATCGTCAACGAAGAGGCGATAGCGAGACTTATGAATGTTTTCACCTGAACCTCCCGCCAGTTCCCCCCCCGCGATTCACATCGCGGGGGGAAAAACTTACTGATAAGCCAAGGTGAAGTTGGTGACTGCGCTGAACTCGCCAGGAACGATTGCGCCCGCTGCCTGACCTTGCACATAGGCGCCAAACTCCAGGGTGTTGTTACCCACGGCGATGACTTGTGGCGCAGTCGGGGTGCCCAGCACGACCGGACGGCCGCCGTGGGTCATCATGATGCCGATACCGCCCGCGCCACCGACGGTGCCGATCGCACCCGGTACCACGCCCGACGGAGCGCCGGTGAAGGTGGTGGTCACGGTGTTGTCGGTGAGGCCGGAGAGGTCGCAGCCTTCAAGTTCGATACGCACTGGGCGCGATTCGGAACGGCCACCGGTTTCCAGTTGATGCTTCGCGATGGCGCCCAGGTGAACCGACTGGTCTACGGATTCAGGCTTGATGGAGCAAGCACCCGAGTGGACCGACCCTAAAAACGTAACCGTTCCATCTGCCGCGTTGGCAACAGAGATCGAACCCGCCAGCAGGCCGACAGTTAACAGTGCAGTTTTCACTTTAGATTTCATTAGCAGACGCTCACGTAATATTAAAATCACAACGGATTCCTGAACGCAGTTATGCGCAGGACTTGTTAGGCGCCTAAACGTTTTCCGCGTGCATTGAAGTGTTGAAGTTTTTCCAACTACTTGCATTGCAATTGATGGATTCGTTCGACGCCGGGCAATTATCCATGGCGAGATTGATTAAGAAAGCCGTCCAATTCGCTTAGTTGCGTAGCTTTGTTACACCACGACTTATAGGAAAATTATGGCACTTTGCCAAAACTTTGAAATTAACTGTAAGAAAGATACTACATAGTAATAAACGAGAATTGTTTACTACCGGAGAGATCCGTAAGAATAAGATTACATAGTCTAAAAAACAATAGTAATTACGGCCCCCTATCAACTAACAAGTTGAAGAATATGTCGAGTGGCTGTGCGGCGTTTTGTGGCCTTCATCACGAAATGCGAGGAATGACCGTTCGTCTGGCGAGGTTGCGCCCTTCTTAAGATATATCTTAAGTTGTATCGAAACCAAACGAGAACACACAGAAATGAGAGACCATCATTCCCACCGTAACCGCGGTGATGACCGCGACGGCTTCGAAAAACGCCCTGGCGGCGGGCGCGGCGGCCGAGGCCCACGGGTCTTCGCCCCGGGCGACCTGAAACTGCTGCTGCCGGCGCTGATCGCCGAGCAGCCCTGCCACGGCTACGACCTGATCCGGCAGATCGAAGCCCTGTTCGACGGCGCCTACAGCCCAAGCCCAGGGGTGATCTACCCGACCCTGACCTTCCTCGAAGAGAGCGACTTGATCAGCGGCGACGCCGAAGGCGGCAAAAAACGCTACACAATCACCGACGCCGGTCGTCTCTTCATAAGCGAACAGGCGGTGGCCCTCGAAGGCATTCGCCTGCGCATGGACGTGAGCAAACGCTCGTTGCGCGGCCATGACCGCCCGCCGGAAATCCACGAGGCGGTGCACAACCTGCGCCACGCCTTGCATTCGCACCATGGGCGCTGGAGCCCGGAAGAAATCGTGCGCGTTGCCGCGCTGCTCAACGGCACCGCCCAAGCCATTGCCGACGGGAAAACTCAATGAATATTCAAGCTATCCACCGCGTTACCCACGAAATCAAACGCCGCCGCCTGAATGTGCTGCGCGTGGTCGACATCACCCCGCGCATGCGCCGCATCACCGTGGGCGGCCCCGAGCTGGCGGGGTTTGTAAGCCTGGGCAGCGACGATCACATCAAGTTGCTGTTCCCGCAGAACGCCGCCGAAGTGGCCGCGCTGGAAAGCCCGACGTTCAACATCAAGGACGCCGAAAAACTCGCCATGCGCGACTACACCCCCCGTCGCTTCGACCTGGCAATTGGCGAGCTGGACATCGACTTCGTGCTGCACGGCGACGGCCCTGCGTCCACTTGGGCCGATCAGGTACAAGTCGGCCAGCACCTGTATATCGGTGGGCCGCGAGGCTCGTTGATCGTGCCGGATATCTTCGACAGCTACCTGCTGATCGGCGATGAGACCGCGTTGCCTGCCATCGGCCGCCGCCTGGAAGAATTGCCGGCGGGGCGCAAGGTGTTGGCCGTGGTTGAAATCGCCAATGCAGCGGAACAGCAAACGCTGCAGAGTGCCGCCGACGTTGAGGTGATCTGGGTCGTGCGCGGCCAGGATGACCTGGTGGAAACGGTGCGCAACCTGACCCTGCCGAGTGGCTCGCTGTACAGTTTTGTCGCGACCGAAGCCAAGCTGTCGCGCCAGGTACGGCGGGTGCTGCTGGATACGCACCAGATCAATGAGGAGGCCTTCAAGGCTGTGGGTTACTGGCGTGCCGAGGGCAGCGACGAAGAGTGAGTCACGCGCGGGGCTTGATGACCTTATCCAGCCCCACCACCGCCAACGCCACCAGCACAAACCCCGCCAGAATCCCCCCGGCATTCACGAACACCTGTGGATAACCCAGGGTTCCGACGTCTATGAACGGGTACTGATACTGCCCAAGCAAATCCCCGCGCAGTAGCGCATAGCCGAAGTACACCAGCGGGTAGATCACCCACAGGCCGATGTGCTTCAAGCGCAGCTGACCCTTGGGCACCCAACGCCACCAGTACACAACAAACAACAGCGGCATCACGTCGTGGAGCAATTCATCGGCAATAAACTGGAACCCTTCGGGCTGCCACAAATGCCGCAGCAACAGGCTGTAGGCCAGGCCCACCACCACGATGCTCACCGCGATGCCACTGCTCACACTGGGCGCAAGGAAAAACCGCTTCGCCGCCGAGTCGCGCTTCACCCACGCATAGCTCAGCACCGCCGCCGCCAGGGTATTGGTCAGCACGGTGAAAAAACTGAAGAAATTGATCAACCCGCCCAGCAGGCTGGCGCCGGCTTCCCAGCGCGAATAGAAAATCAGGTATTGCTGAATCGCCAGCCCTACCCAACCGGCCAGCGCCGCTGCTGCCACATACCGCTTCATCGGCTCAATCCAGCGGGCGTTTGGTGCGCATCAGCTTCACGTACAAGCCTTCGACTTTCTCCCGCGCCCACGGCGTTTTACGCAGGAACGTCAGGCTCGACTTGATGCTCGGGTCACTCTTGAAGCAACGCACATCAATGCGCTCGGCCAGGCCGGCCCATTCGTAATGTTCCACCAGGGTGGTGAGCACGTGCTGCAGGGTCACGCCGTGGAGAGGGTCGTTACTTGTCGCGGTCATGCCGGGCCTTTTGCAGTCGGAGGAATACAGCCGCGCACCTTAGCCGACGGGGCCTGACGGTGGAAGCACTGCATTGAATATAGACCCTGGGAAAAAGTTCCCCTTCGCGACGAAAAAAGAGATGTTATATTATAACCAAACCGCTTCAGCCTTCTCTCTTTTGCCGTTTTGCCAAGGAATGTCCGATGTCCCTTTCCCCCTTGTGGCGCTTGACCCCGCTTGCCGCCGCCCTGTTGATCAGCGCCCACGCCCACGCGCTGGAGCTGCAACCTCAAGTCATCACCGGTAACCCGCTGGGCAGCGAGCAACTCGCCTCGCCGACTACCGTGCTGGAAGGCGATGAGCTGACCCTGCAACAAAAAGGCAGCCTCGGCGAAACCTTGAACAAGCAGCCGGGCGTGTCGTCTTCGTACTTTGGCCCAGGCGCCAGCCGGCCGATCATTCGTGGCCAGGATGGCGACCGCATTCGCATTCTGCGCAATGGCGTGGGCGCGCTGGATGCGTCGTCGCTGTCCTACGACCACGCGGTGCCGCTGGACCCGGTCAACGTCGAGCGCATCGAAATCGTGCGCGGCCCGGCCGCCCTGCTGTACGGCGGCAGCGCCATCGGTGGCGTGGTCAACACCTTCGACAACCGCATCCCCACCGAAGCCATCGAAGGCATCCACGGTGCCGGTGAATTGCGCTACGGCGGCGCCGACACCACGCGCAGCAGCGCGGGCAAGCTGGAGGCCGGCAACGGCACCTTCGCCTTGCATCTGGATGCCAACGCGCGGGAATTCAACGACCTCAAAATCCCAGGCTCTGCCCGCAGCCGCCACGCGCCGGACACCGACGACGCCCCCGGCAAAAACGGCCGCCTGGGCAACAGCGACGGACGCCAGGACGGCGGTGCGGTGGGCGGCTCCTACACCTGGGACGACGGTTACGCCGGGCTGTCCTACAGCAGCTACGACGCCAACTACGGCTCGCCCGCCGAGCAGGATGTGCGCATCCGCATGAAGCAGGACCACTACGCGTTCGCGTCCGAAATCCGCAACCTGCAAGGCCCGTTTACCTCGGTGAAACTCGACGCCGGCTACACCGACTATGAACACCGCGAAATCGAAGGCGGCGAAACCGGCACGATCTTCAAGAACAAAGGCTACGAAGCTCGCGTTGAAGCGCGTCACCAGCCTATCGGCCCGTTCGATGGCGTGGTCGGCGCACAAGTGACACGCAACGAATTCTCGGCCCTGGGCGAAGAAGCCTTCGTGCCGCAGACCGACACCAACGCCGGCGCGCTGTTTATCCTCGAAGAAATGCAGGCCACCGAGCGCCTCAAACTCAGCCTCGGCGGGCGCCTGGAACATACCAGCGTCGACCCCGACGCCAAGGGCAACGAACGTTTTGCCGGCGCGGACAAGAGCAATGACTTCACCGCCGGCAGCCTGTCGTCGGGCGCGGTTTATACGCTTACGCCGATCTGGTCGGTGGCCGCGACACTGGGCTACACCGAACGCGCACCGACGTTCTACGAGCTGTACGCCAACGGCGCGCACGTGGCCACCGGCACCTACGAGCTGGGCGATGCCAACCTGAAGAAAGAAAAAGCCGTGTCCAGCGACCTGGCCCTGCGCTTTGACAATGGCACCCACAAGGGCAGCTTCGGCGTGTTCTACAGCCACTTCTCCAATTACATCGGCTTGCTGGGCACCGGTCGTACCTTGAACGACGACGGCGAGGAAGACGCGGCGGGCATCCCTGAGTACGAATACTCCGGTGTGCGTGCACGTTTCGCCGGCTTCGAAGCCCAGGATCACATCAAGCTTGGCGAAAGCGCCTACGGCAAGTTTGCGCTGGAGCTGTCGGGCGACTACACCCGCGCCACCAACCTGGACACCGGCGAAGCCTTGCCGCGCATCGCACCGCTGCGCTTGAACAGCGGCCTGCTGTGGGAACTCGACCGCTGGCAGGCGCGCATTGACGTCGAACACGCCGCGGGCCAGGGGCGTGTACCGGATAACGAAAGCGGCACCGATGGCTACACCACCCTGGGCGCGAGTGCGGGGTACCACTTCAACATGGGCGGAAGCCAGTGGCTGGCGTTTGTGGACGGCGAAAATCTGACCAACCAGACCGTGCGTTATGCCAGCTCGATCCTGCGCGACATCGCGCCGGCCCCCGGCAGAAGCGTGCAAGTAGGCCTGCGCACCACCTTCTAAAAAACACACCGCAGTTCCCCTGTGGGAGGGGGCAAGCCCCCTCCCACATTAGTTTTTTGCAGCGACACTTCGTCACTGTTACCAGATCGGAAATGATGCATATCGCGATTTAGGCTTTCTCTCAGGCACCACTCCCTTTATCCTTCGCAACAACCTGAAACGTTTCACTCCCCGGTCGACCCCATCTTGCTGATTATCCCTACCCGTAAAGACAGCGCTGTCTTACGCCCGACCGTGCAAAAACCGAATTAACGCTGAACCAAGCCCGCGCCGAATCGTCATCTACAGTGAAGCACGGGGTTACAAAATTCCTACGTCACGGAGAAACACACTATGAGCACTGATGGTGCTTCGAGCCCAAGCCGCCTGCTGCCCAGGCTGCTAGGCGTCTTGTTGCTGATCATGGGCCTGGCCTTGCTGGCCGGGGGTATCAAGCTGACGATGCTCGGCGGGTCGCTGTATTACCTGCTGGCCGGCATCGGCATCACCCTCACCGGCCTTCTGCTGCTGGCCACCCGCCGCGCTGCGCTGGGTCTGTACGCACTGGTGTTGTTCGCCAGTACCGTGTGGGCCCTGTGGGAAGTCGGCCTGGACTGGTGGCAGCTGGTGCCGCGCCTGGCACTGCTGTTCGCCCTGGGCATCGTCATGCTGCTCCCGTGGTTTCGCCGTCCGTTGCTGCGTGGCCAACCGGCCCCGCTGGGCACCGGCGCACTGAGCATCGCCGTGGTACTGGCCGGTGCCGCTGCCGTTGCCAGCCAATTCACCAACCCGGGTGAGATCAAAGGCCAACTGGACCGCGACGCGGTATCAGGCATGGCCAGTGCTGCCCCGGCCCAGGCCGATGGCGACTGGAATTCCTACGGCCGTTCGGCCCATGGCGACCGCTACTCGCCGCTGGCGCAGATCACCCCGGAAAACGCCCACAAGCTGGTGCCGGCGTGGACCTTCCGTACCGGCGACATTCCTGGCGCAGGCGACCCGGGAGAAACCACCGCGGAAAACACCCCGCTGAAAGTCAACGGCATGCTCTACGTGTGCACGCCGCACAGCCAGGTGATCGCGCTGGACCCGGACACCGGCAAGGAAATCTGGCGCTTCGACCCGAAGATCACCACCCAGGGTGCTGAAAGCTTCAAGGGTTGGGCGCACATGACCTGCCGTGGCGTGTCGTATCACGATGACGCCGCCTACGCTTCCGAGCAGAGCCCTACCGGCAGCGCCAGCCCGGCCGCCGCGCCGACTGCCTGCCCGAAACGCATTTTCGTGCCGACCGCCGACACCCGTCTGATCGCCCTCAACGCCGACACCGGCAAGATGTGCGAAGACTTCGGTGACAAAGGCCAGGTCGACCTGCGTGCCAACATCGGCAGCTTCGCCCCCGGCGGTTACTACTCCACCTCGCCACCAGCCGTTACCAAAAACCTGGTAGTGATTGGCGGCCACGTGACCGACAACGTCTCCACCGACGAGCCTAGCGGCGTGATCCGCGCGTTCGACGTGCACACCGGCAAGCTGGTGTGGAACTGGGACAGCGGCAACCCGGACGACACCACCCCGTTGGCCGAAGGCAAGACCTACACC
>Ga0302347_1000673_pt1 | contig 49705 bp, 40 predicted proteins | sample PhyWR1_FD_202178 | JGI IMG/M metagenome (GOLD analysis project Ga0302347, IMG submission 202178) | Leaf surface microbial communities from wheat plants in UC Gill Tract Community Farm, Albany, California, United States - DLSL W.R1 (v2)... | ecosystem: Host-associated > Plants > Phyllosphere >... | reverse complement strand
GAACTCAGTAGTGAAACGATGCATCGCCGATGGTAGTGTGGGGTTTCCCCATGTGAGAGTAGGTCATCGTCAAGATTAAATTCCAAACCCCCTGTCTGCTAACGCAGACAGGGGGTTTGTTTTTGTGGCGAAAAAAGTTATGACCCGCCTGAGCGTATCGTTCTTCAGATCGCCTGCAGCTAAAGTCCTGCAAATAGGCACAGTTATTTTGTAGCCCGCGCACTAGAATAGGCCCAGTCATTTTCTGAGCCTGAGACTCCCTATATGCCAGATCCGGTTGACCCCCGCAGGGTGTCAGAATTACCGCTGGACGAGTTGGTGGCCTGTCATGAGTGCGATCTACTGATGCGCAAGCCGCATCTCGCTCTCGGTGAGAAAGCCCAATGCCCGCGCTGCGGCTATGAACTCTACGCTCATAGGTACAAGGTGGTTGAACGCAGCCTTGCGCTTGTGATTGCTGCTTTGCTGCTCTACATACCTGCGAACTTTTTACCCATCATGCAGCTCAATCTACTGGGCCAGGCGTCGCAAGACACGGTCTGGAGTGGTGTGCTCGGTTTGTACAACACCGGCATGCAAGGCATCGCGGTGGTGGTGTTCCTGTGCAGCATGGGCATCCCGCTGCTCAAGTTGCTCTGCCAGCTTGCTGTGTTGCTGAGCATTCGCTGGAATATCGGGCGCAGCTACGGTTTGCTGATTTACCGCATTTATCACCATCTGCGTGATTGGGGCATGCTTGAGGTGTACTTCATGGGCGTGCTGGTGGCCATCGTAAAACTGTCCGATCTGGCTGAGCTGAGTCTTGGCCTGGGCCTGGTCTGTTTTGTCAGCCTGTTGCTGGTACAGGTCTGGCTGGAAGTGGTGATGTCACCTCACCAGATCTGGCAGGCGTTATCCGGGGAGGATGCTCATGCGGGCGATTGATGCGGGTATCTTGATCTGTGGCGAATGCCACGAACTGAACAGGCAAGACCCCGAAACCGACGAGCAAACCTGTACTCGCTGCGGTGCTCTGGTTCACGCGCGTCGCCCCGACAGTTTGATGCGCACCTGGGCATTGCTGCTGACGTCGGCCATTCTCTATATCCCGGCCAACCTGCTGCCGATCATGACAGTCAACTCATTGGGCCAGGGCTCGCCGAGTACGATCATGGCGGGTGTCATCGAGCTGGTACAGCACGGCATGATCCCGATTGCTGCCGTGGTGTTTGTGGCAAGTATTCTGGTGCCCACCTTCAAGCTGGTCGGCATCGCCTTGCTGTTGTTTTCGGTACAACGCCATCAGCCTCTTTCTGCCCGGCAACGTATCATCATGTACCGATTTATCGAGTTCATTGGCCGTTGGTCAATGCTGGATATTTTCGTCATTGCCATTTTGGTGGCCGTGGTGAATTTTGGACGCATAGCCAGCATCGAAGCCAATCTTGGCGCAGTGGCATTTGCCAGTGTGGTGGTGCTAACGATGCTTGCAGCTGTAACTTTTGATCCCCGACTGATTTGGGACAACACGGAGTCGGACGACGACCATGAGTGACTTGCCTACCGCTAAAACCCGCCCGGCTTCCAACTGGTCGGCGATCTGGATCCTTCCGCTTATTGCCCTGGTCATCGGTGGCTGGCTGGGGTGGCGCGCCTACAGCGAAACCGGCATCGATATTCAGGTGCGTTTCGAGAGCGGCGAAGGCATCGTCGCCAACAAGACCGAGGTGGTCTACAAAGGCATGCCCGTGGGCAAGGTGAAAACCCTCGCCCTCGACGAGTCTGGCCCCAGCAAAGGGGTGATTGCTACCGTCGAAATGGACAAGGACGTTGAGCAATACCTGAAAACCAATACCCGTTTCTGGCTGGTCAAACCCAGTGTCACTCTGGCCGGTATCACCGGGCTCGAAACGCTGGTGTCCGGCAACTATATTGCGGTCAGTCCCGCCGATGGCGAGCCTGCACGCAAGTTCAAGGCGCTGTCACAAGAACCGCCCTTGTCTGATGCCAAACCAGGTCTGCACCTGACGCTTAAAGCTGAGCGTCTCGGTTCGTTGAACCGTGGCAGCCCGGTGTTCTACAAGCAGATCCAGGTAGGGCAGATCAAAAGCTATGTGCTTTCCGAAGACCAAAGCACTGTTGAAATCAAAGTCTTTATCGAGCCGACCTACGCCAATCTGGTGCGCAAACATACGCGCTTCTGGAATGCCAGCGGTATCAGCATCGACGCCAACCTGTCGGGTGTGAAACTGCGCAGCGAATCTCTGGCCAGTATTGTGGCCGGTGGTATTGCCTTCGCCACTCCAGAGAACCGCAAAGACAGCCCGCCCACCGATTCGAGCCTGCCGTTCCGTCTTTATGAAGACTTCGATGCCGCGCAGGCGGGGATCAAGGTCAAAGTCAAACTCAGCGACTTCGAGGGCCTGCAGGCCGGTCGTACGCCGGTCATGTACAAAGGCATCCAGGTCGGTAGCCTCAAGGGTCTCAAGGTGGACCCTGATCTGACCAGCGCCAGTGCCGAGCTGACTCTGGACCCGTTGGCAGAAGATTACCTGGTGCAGGGCACCCAGTTCTGGGTGGTCAAGCCGTCCATCTCCCTGGCCGGCATTACCGGGCTGGAGGCGCTGGTCAAAGGCAACTACATTGCCATTCGCCCGGGTGACAAGGGCAGCACCCCCGAACGCGAATTCGTCGCCCGGCCAAAGGCTCCGCCGCTGGATCTGCGCTCACCGGGCCTGCATATGGTGCTCTTTACCGAGAACCTGGGCTCGCTGGATGTCGGCAGCCCGATCCTCTACAAGCAGGTCAAGGTCGGTTCGGTGCAGAGCTATCAGTTCTCCCGCACCAAAAAGCAGTTGGTGATCGGTGTCCATATCGAGAAGGAATACGAGAATCTGGTCAATGCTTCGACCCGTTTCTGGAATGCCAGCGGCATCACGTTGACCGGCGGTTTGACCGGCGGTATCCAGGTTAAAAGCGAATCCCTGCAAAGTCTGATGGCAGGCGGGATTGCTTTTGAAACGCCGGAAGCCAAGGCTCCGCTGCAAAAACGTATCCCGCGTTTCCGTCTGTTTACTGACCGTGACGCAGCCATGCAGCAGGGAGTCGCCGTTACGATCAAGGTGCCGCGTGCCGATGGCCTGCGCGAGGGTACGCCGATTCGCTTCAAGGGGCTGGATGTTGGCAAGATCGAAAGCATTGACCTGAGCGAGGACCTGCAATCGGTTCTGCTCAAGGCACGCATCACCGAAGTGCCTGAGCGGATTGCGCGGGTTGGCAGCCAATTCTGGGTGGTCAAGCCGGAGCTTGGTTTGATGAAAACGGCCAACCTCGAAACCCTGGTCACCGGCCAGTACCTGGAGGTGCAACCGGCGAGCAAACAACTGGGACGCCAGACCAGTTTTGTAGCCCTGGAGCAAGCGCCGGATGCCGCCGTTTCCCAGGCCGGATTGAGCCTGGTATTGAGCGCTGCCCGTCGTGGTTCGCTCAAGGAGGGCGTGCCTGTTACCTACCGTGAAGTCACCGTGGGTAAAGTCACGGGGTATGAGTTGGGCAACAGTGCCGACCGGGTGCTGGTACATATCCTGATCGAGCCGCGTTACGCGCCGTTGGTGCGTAGCGGTAGCCGCTTCTGGAATACGAGCGGTTTTGGTGTCGACTTCGGTTTGTTCAAAGGAGCAACGATTCGCACTGAATCCCTGGAAACCCTGGTGCAGGGTGGCATTGCCTTCGCCACACCGGACGGCGACAAGCTGGGCACCCAGGCTCGCCCTGAGCAAACCTTCCCGCTCTTTGACAAGTTCGAAGACGAATGGCTGCAGTGGGCACCGAAGATCCCGTTAGGCAAATAAGCTGCAAAAAAAAACCGCGATCAATGATCGCGGTTTTTTTATGTACGGGGTTCAGTCTCAGACTTCATCCAGTTCGCGTTCTTCCACCGCCGTCAACGCATCAGGTTTCACCTCGTCATGGCGACGAATGTACTTCCAGTCGTCTTCATCGATATAGATCCCGTTAGGGCCGCTGCCGCCTTCCAGGTCGATGGCCACATGGGCGCAGACCTGCGGCTTCACACTGGCCAGAATCGGTACAAAGCCCAGCTGCAAACTGGTCTCCAGCAGAGCTGTCTGGTTTTTCTCGTCAATGTCGGCAGCTTCGTCCAGGTAGTACGGCAAGCGAATACGCCCGGCCTGATCGCGGTCCATCAAGTGCAGCAACAAATACATGTTGGTCAGCGCCTTGATCGTCATGGTCGTACCGTTGGACGCCGCGCCATCGATATCCGTGTGGATCACCGGCTGGCCATTGAGCTTGGTGATCTCGAACGCCAGCTCGAACAAGTCCTTGAGCCCCAACTGGTTATGGTTGGCTGCCACCAGGCGCGCCAGATACTCCTTGGCCTCTTCGTTCTTGTTGTCCTGTTCGGTGCTCTGGCTGAGGTCAAACACCGACAGTGTCTCGCCTTCTTCGTACTGGCCGGCGCTGTGGATAATCTGATCGATATGCTTGAGCGCCTCCTTGTTGGGGGCCAGCACGATACGGAAGCTTTTGAGGTTGGACACCTGACGCTTGTTGATTTCGCGGTTGAACAATGCCAGTTGGTGCTCGAGGCTGTCGTAGTCGCTGCGGATATTACGCAGCGTGCGGGCGATATCGGTGACTGCGGCCCGGCGCGCCTTGCCCAGGGTCAGGGCTTCTTCGGTGCGGTGGGCGTAGGCGTTGATCAGTAACTGCAGGCGCCGCTCCATATCGTCTTCACTGTCGAACTTGGCCACACCCTTGAGGCGTACCTGAGCGTACAGCGCCTCGATCTGGCCGTCGCAACGCAACAAGCCCTGCCAGCTGTCCTGATAGTCGTTGAGCAACGGCAGCAGGTTGTCCATCGAATCGTCGACCGGATCCATAAATGGCGTACCGAACGGCAAGTCGGCGGGCAGCAGTTGGCGTCGACGCAGGCTGTCATCCAGGGTGCGCTGTTTGGCTTCCATGTCACCGATCTGGCGACCGACCAGTTGCAACTTGGCCGACAACTGCTGGACGCGCTCGGTGAAGGCATCGCTGGAGCGTTTCAACTCGTCCTGCGCAGCTTCGGCCTGAGCCAGTTGCTCGAGTTTTTCGCCTTCTTCTGCACTGAGCGTCTGGCTGCGGCGGAAATCTTCCAGCGCCTTTTGCGCATCCAGCACCTGCTGATACAGGGACTCGGCTTCGCTCTTGCTTGCGGCGCGGTCAGAGGTCACGGCCTGCTGGGTCTTGAGTTGCTTGAGCTCTTTTTCCAGACGCTCTTTCTGCTCGCGCAAAGCCGCGCGGTCCGCCAGTGCCTGCAGGGCAGGGGGCTCGATATGGCTCAAGTCGATGGACAGGCCCGGGGCTTCAAAACGCTCGCCTTTAAAGCCATCGAGGATCAGCTCCAGCGATTTGACCCAGGCATCGCTGTCATCCAGCGCAATCCCGTGCTCACCCAGGGGCAGGCTGAACAGGGCACTGTTGAACAGGCGCATCAGGCGTTCCACATCCTGCTGCGAAAACTCTTCGCGCAAGCGGGCATAGCTGTTGTTGTCGGCGTGATCGAGCTGCTGCTTGACCGACTTGAGGCGCTTTTCCAGATCGCGCAGTCGCTCGTCCAGATCCTCGGCACTGAACTGACGCGACTGCGCCAGCGCCCCCGCCAGTTCGTCGTGGGCGTCTTTGGCGCTCAGCAATTGCTGCTCAAGCACCTTTACGTCGTCGACCAGGGCGAAACGATGTTTGAGCACTGACAACTCGCCGAGCCAGCGCTGGATACCGGAAATTTCCCGCTCAAGACGCATCAACTCCTGAGTGCTGCTGCGCTGATCGTTCTGCAGCCTGTCCTGCTCGTTGCGGTAGTGCTCGGACTGGATCAGCAGCTCTTCCTTGCGGGCCCCGGCGTAGTCCTGCCAGGTACCGAGCAAGGAATCGAGCAGCGGTGACAGGCGGTGCAGCTTGCCACGCAGCAGGTCGCGCTGGCGTACACCTGCGGCCAATGCCTCGACCAACGGCCCGGCGCCGACCAGTGCGTTGTAGTCCTGCTCCATGCGTCGTACATCACGGAAAGCTTCTTCGCACGCGGCAATGTAATCAACGCTGCCCGAACGCAGGCTGTGTTCGAACGCATCGAGGAACAGTTGCTTGAGCTTGGCCGCAGTGATTTCGCGCATATGCAGCAGGTTGATAAATAGCGCGCGGAAGGTCTTGAGGCTCTGCTCGCTGGTGGAGCGCAGCGGGATCAGGGTCAGGTCCAGGGGGATCGACGTATGGCCGCCCACCAGCAGACGCCGAAGTTCATCAGGCTTGAGTTCGTAGGCTTTGAGGCCATTACGCTCCAGGTTGTTGAACAGCTCTTTCTGGCGCAGGCAGGTGTCGTCTTTCTGGTAGTGGGCCAGGTCCAGTTTGCCCGCGTAGGCAAAAAACTGGTGACCGAAGCCGCCCCCCGGGCCGCGACCGACAACACCGATCACATGGGGGCCGTGGGGCAGGGACACTTCGACCAGGATGTAACTGGTGTCCGAGGCAAAGTAGAAGCGTCGCGACTGCTCAAGGCTGTATTTGCCGAAGCTCATGTCGGACATGCGCGCCAGAATCGGGAACTGCAAGGCGTTGATTGATGCCGATTTGCCGAGGTTGTTCGCCCCGTAGACCGACAGCGGGTGTTCCAGCGGGAACAGCCCCAGGCTGTAACCGGCGGTGTTCAACAGGGCAAAGCGGCGAATGCCGTAGCGTTCCTGGCTCATGCGTCCATCTCCTGTTGTTCGTCGGCAATGGCGCGGGCCAATGCGGCCTCGTCATCACTGTCGTCATCGGCCAGCACCGGCGTGGGCAAAGGCAGGATGCTGTGCAGGCTGGCGGCCAGGTCGCGGTCTTGTTGCACCGACAGGCACACATCGAGAAAACGGTGCATCGGTGGCAGAAAGCGATAGATGCCGGGTTCTTCACTGGCAAAACCGAGCTGGGTCATGCGGCGCATGATCTTTTCTTCCAGTTCGTCCTGGCTGGTGACTTCAGCCTGCACAAACAGGTCGCGGTATTTTTCCAGCAGCGCAGGCAACTCGTCGCGGCCCAGGCTGCCACCGTCGAGCACGGCAATCGGATCGCGGCCCTGATCGGCCAGATGCTCGACGATGATAAACGTGAATAGCGCCAGGCGCTGTGCGGTCTTGTTGACCTGCGCAGTGGCAGTGTCGGGCACAAAGTAATAGAAGCCGCGGGTATCACACACCAGTTCAAAGCCCAGGGCTTTAAACAGGGCGCGGTATTGATCCTGGAAGTTCGACAGTTGCGCGTACAGCTCCGGGTCGCGGCGGCTGACGTGATAACCCTTGAACAGCTCACGAAAAATCGGTGCCAGCTGGGACAGTTCAGAAAGATCAAGATGCATGCAGAGAGCTCGCAGTAGTCTGGGTCGCATCTTCGCTGTGAGAAAGCAGAGCGAAGGAGCGCAGGCTGACCAAATGTTCGTGGGTGTGGTAATCGCGGCGCTCCAGGCGTTCGCGCACGAAGCGTTTTTCACGGGACAGGCGTGAGAACCAGTACAGCAGCTCATCGGTGTCGCCGTCTGGCTCTTGTGCCAGCAGCCAGCTCATCAAGTCCGGCATCGGTAGCGCATCGCTGCAGCGGTCGAGCATTTCCTTGACCGTGCGCGGGGCCTTGGGCGTTTCGCCGCGGTGGACCTTATGCGCCTTGGGAAATTTCGCCGGTTTGGCTTCGAAGCGGGCCAGGGCATAGACATAAGCCTCAACCTGACTGGCGCTCCCCAAAAAGGTGCTTTGCGGGCGGGTGAACATCGGCATGGCTGCTTGCGGCACAGCGTCCAGGCCTTTGCGGCGGATGGCTGCCAGTGCCAGCGCGGCACCACGGGTCACGGCATTGTGCCGGCGGGCTTCTTCACGCAGCGGCAGTAGCAACTCACGGGCATGGCGCAGGGTCATCTGGGCGCTGGTTTGCATCTCAAGGATGCGCGCATGGGTGCGCAGCAGCATGTCGTCGTCTACCAAGTGGCCGAGGCGTTGCTGTTCGCTGAGCATGCGCAGCAGCACCACTTCGACCTTGCGTACGCCTTGCTCGAAAGCGCCGTCGGCGTTGACCAGCTGAATCATGGGTTCGACGTATTCATCCCAGGTTGCCAGCACTTCGGCATAGCGCTGACGCAACGGAATTTGCCGGTCGCTGGTCTTGGCCCGTTCGGCTACGGCCACCAGCGCCTGTTCATCGTTGGCGAGTTTTTTCAATACATCGCGTACCCGCATATCGAGTAAACGCAGCTGGCGTGCCAGGTCATGGCCGTCTCGAATGTCGAAGGCATCCTGGATATAACCTGCCAGCCGCTCCAGATGGCGCAGGTAGGCTTCGATTTCCAGGCACAGGCCAAGGCGGTGCTCGTGGCGCAAATAAGCCAGAAAGTCGTGAATCTGGGCGTTTAGCTCGAAACGGTTCGGGCTTTTGGCGACCGGCACCAGAATGTCCAGACGAATCCAGGCATCGAGCACGGCGGTGATGTCTTGCTGCGTGCTGTCCATCTGATGAACGGCCAGTTGCAGGCGTAATTCGTTCAGGCTCAGGGTGCCTTGGTCGAAGTGTTCACACAAAGGCTCAAGGAGTGCCCAGTGCTCGGCGAGGGCACGTAAAACGCGCTTGGGTTCGATCATGGGAGGGCCGGTCAATTGGCAAGTAAAGGCCGCGATTGTACTGCAACGTGCTGTCGAGTCATCACTTGGCAGATCAACTGCGGGCGGGAAGGGCAGAAGGGCGGTAGAATCCCCACACTTTAGTAATCCACAGATGGCCGACCCTTGTTGAATGAGTCCCGCCGCCGCGCTTTCTTGACTGCCATGCAAGTGGTCAGCTGGTTGCCGCGCACTGAACTGCCGTTTGCCGCCCCTTCGCGGCCAGAACTGCTGGTGCTCCCCGAGCCGCCCGCGGAGCCTGTGATCACAAGGCCTGCGGTCAAGGCGGCGGTTGCACCGGGCAAACCTGTCGAGCGGCCAAAAATCGAAGTGCCCCGACCTTCGGTCAGTCGCCCGGTCAGCAAACCGGTGGTCGAAGCCGAGTTGGCACCTGTACCGGCCAAGGTCGTGCAACTGCCACCGCCGCGTTTTGCCCTGCAGTTACTGCGGGCCGGACGTTGCCTGGTGCTGGTGGAGTTACCCACAGGCGGTGCATTCCAGAGCCGCGACCCGGCCTATTTATTGTTAAAGGACATGTTGCGCGCTGCCGGCTTGCCCGACAGCCCGCAAATCATTGGCGAGCCGGTGCGCTGGCCGTTGCTGCGGCGTGGCAATGTCGATCAAGGGCCCGAGGCTGCGCGTGAGTTTGTGCAGGGCTTTCTTATGGCCCGCCTGGAAGAGGCCGAATGTGCCTGTTTGTGGCTGATCGGGCTGCCTGCGGTGCGCTTTGCCGGTGAGGCCGATGCCGAGGCGTTCAACACTGAACTGCAAATTGAAGGGCTGGGCAGCGCATGGGCGTTGCCGGGCCTGGAACTCTTAATGGATGAGCCACAACGCAAAGCGCATGTGTGGCAAGCCATGCGCCGGCTAATGGCGCGCTGGAAACAGAACGATGAGTGATGCGGTAACTTTTCGCCCGATGACCGAGGCGGACCTTGATGCGGTATTGAAAATTGAATACGCCGCTTTCAGTCACCCCTGGACCCGCGGCATATTTCTCGACGGCCTGGGCAAGTACCATATCTGGCTGATGTTTGAAGGTGAGCAGCAGGTAGGGCATGGCGTGGTGCAGATCATCCTCGACGAGGCCCATTTGCTCAATATCACCGTCAAACCCGAGAGCCAGGGTCGTGGACTGGGGCTCAAGCTGCTTGAGCACTTGATGTCGATTGCCTATCAGCATGAGGCGCGTGAGTGCTTCCTTGAGCTGCGCGACAGCAATACCGCGGCGTTCAAGTTGTATGAGCGTTATGGCTTCAATGAAATCGGCCGTCGCCGTGATTACTACCCGGCTGTGGGTGGGCGTGAAGATGCGGTGGTGATGGCCTGCACGCTGGTCGACTGACGGCGATAAGTCGTTATGTGGGAGCGGGCTTGCTGGCGATGCTGGCGCTGCGGTTTATCAGGTAAACCGTGTTGATCCGATCGCGAGCAAGCCCGCTCCCACAGGGTTTACCTTTCAACGCTTGCGTCCCACCGGGTCAATTTCCGCCAGTTCGGCTTCATCCAGCCCTTTGCCGGCGCCGATTTCGTCTTCATCAACCAGGCTCAGATCCCAGTCAGCGGCACCGTCCGGCCCCTGGGCAGCCTCCTTGGCATCGCGGGCGCCGTCCTCGCGGATCAGCATCTCCTGCTCCAGGTCGTCGTCGTTGAGGCCCAGATCCAGTTCGTCATCCAGCGCGGCTCTGTGCCTGGAGCCTGTATCGTCGACAAACAAGTCGCTGACGGGCTCATAGGTATCGTCATCATCAAAATCCAGCGGCTCCACCGAACCCATGGCGTCCTCGATATCGTCGATAGGTGCGGGTTGTGGTGCCCCGTAGGGGCGACGTGAATCAGTCATGGTAATTCCTCATACTCTGGGTGCTTTAATACGATGACTGTAGCCATTGCTGAAGATTCCACCCAACTGACCGCCGGAATGTCATGGGGCAAGTGACCCCGACCGCTGGTCGGCTGTCAGAACAGCGCATCAACCCTTGAGGCTCCACAGCATGAACGAACTACAAGATCTGATTGATAACAATGAGCGTTGGGCCGATGCGATCAAGCAGGAAGATCCCGACTTCTTCGCCAAGCTGGCCCGTCAGCAAACACCGGAATACCTGTGGATTGGTTGTTCGGATGCACGGGTGCCGGCCAACGAAATTGTCGGCATGTTGCCCGGCGATCTTTTTGTGCACCGCAACGTGGCCAATGTCGTGTTGCACACTGACTTGAATTGCCTGTCGGTGATCCAGTACGCGGTCGACGTTTTGAAGGTCAAACATATTCTGGTGACCGGCCACTATGGCTGTGGCGGTGTACGCGCATCGATGAAGGACCAGCAGATGGGGCTGATCGATGGCTGGCTGCGTTCGATCCGTGACCTGTATTACGAGAATCGTGAAGCGCTGGCGCTGTTGCCCACCGAGGAAGAGCGGGTTGACCGCCTCTGCGAATTGAACGTGATCCAGCAGGTGGCGAACGTCGGGCATACCAATATTGTGCAAAATGCCTGGCACCGCGGGCAGAAGCTGTCGGTGCATGGCTGCATCTACGGGATCAAGGACGGTCGCTGGAAAAGCCTGAACACCACCATCAGCGGCCTTGACCAGTTGCCGCCGCAGTATCGTTTGCGGCCGGTGGGCGCAGTATAAAGTTGCATGCATAACCTGTGGGAGCGGGCTTGCTCGCGATGGTATCGACGCGGTTTTCCTGCTTTACCGCGCCGCCTGAATCGCGAGCAAGCCCGCTCCCACATTTAGTTACGAGTTCGCTTACGGCATCACCGGCGCGGTATACACCAGCGTCGTCCCCAATGCCCACAGCAAAAACAGCACCAGCGGCGTGTGCACCAACAGTTGCACAAACGAGAAGCCGATCAAGTCCCGCGCCTTCAAACCCAGTACGCCCAGCAGCGGCAGCATGTAAAACGGATTGATCAGATTGGGCAGCGCCTCGGCGGCGTTGTAGATCTGCACAGCCCAACCCAGGTGATAGCCCAGATCATTGGCCACCTGCATCACGTACGGCGCTTCGATAATCCACTTGCCGCCACCCGACGGGATAAAAAAGCCCAGAATCGCCGAATACACGCCCATCAATAATGCATAGGTGTCATGGGACGCGATCTGCACGAAAAACGTCGAGATATGGTGGGCCAGTGTTTGCCCGTCGGTGCCCTTGACCACCGTCATCAATGCGGCAATCGAACCATACAGCGGAAACTGGATCATCACCCCGGTGGTGGTGGGCACGGCGCTGGTCACGGCATTGAGAAAACTGCGCGGGCGCCAGTGCAGCAGGGCACCGAGCATCAGGAACAGAAAATTGTAAGTGTTGAGCCCGGAGATGGCGCTGATCGCCGGTTTGGTCGAAAACTCATGGAACAACCAGCCAGCAGCCAGCAGCACCAGCAAAATGGTCAGCAGCGGGCTGTATTCCAGCCACTCACCGGGGCGTGTGCGCGGGGGGAGCTTCGGTGAGCTGAAGCTCGGGTCGATACCGCAGGCAGCTGCGTCGCGGGCCGATTCAGCGCCGGGTGCGGTGGCGTAGGCGACAATCAACGACACCACTACCAGCGCCGCCAGCAACACCCCGGACTGCCAGAGAAAGATGGTTTCAGTGAAGGGGATAACCCCGGTAATCGCCAGAATCGACGGCGGCAGGCTGGCGGGGTTGGCTTGCAACTGTGCAGCCGAAGACGACAATCCCAGTGCCCACACCGCGCCCAGCCCCAGGTAGGCCGCAGCGCCGGCGGCGCGATAGTCCATGCGCAGGTTGGTGCGCCGGGCCAGTGCCCGTACCAGTAAGCCGCCAAACACCAGCGACAGCCCCCAGTTGAGCAATGACGCGACCATTGAAATCAACGCTACCCAGCACACCGCCTGGCGGCCGTTTTTCGGTACCCGGGCCAGTTTGTCGATCAATTTGACGGCGGGCGGCGAGCTGGCCACCACATAACCGCCAATCACCACGAAGGCCATTTGCATGGTGAACGGGATCAGGCTCCAGAAGCCGTCACCAAATGCCATGGCGGCATCGGTGGGTTTGGCGCCCATCAGCATCGTGGCCAGTGCCACGGTTATTACCGCAACGGCGGCGAACACCCACGAGTCGGGAAACCAGCGCTCGGCAAAGTTCGAGCAGCGCAGGGCAAAGCGGGCAGAGCGGCTGTCTGTAATCTCGGCGGCCATGAAATGTACCTCGGTTTTCTTATGGTTATGGGATGGCCCGAGCACAGTAAATCAAAGCGGGAGCAATTCCGATGGCCCGCTGCGTGTGGCCATGAATGTGCAGGGTTATTCAGTGGCCTCGGTTTTGGATGAACGGTCGTTTTCGGCGCTCCAGAAAATTCGCCTAAAGCCGATTCTGTTGCACGCATTCTTTCATTGCTCCGGGTACCCCATGTTCAACACACGCTTGAAGCAAGAGCTGTCGGCTCTTCGCGAAGAAATATCCAGCCTGCAGCAGGTTCGGGAGAGCCTGGAAAGCGAAATGCTGGTGCTGTCTCTGGGCGCGGATGGGCGCATCGAGACAGCCAACCATAACTTCACCCAACAGATGCACTACACCGGTACTGCGTTGCTGGGTCTGCATATTGATGAACTGGTGCCCGCGCACCTGAAAAACGACGAACACAGCCTTCGTTTCAAGAGCGCCATGAAGCGCAATGAACATTACAGTGGCACCGTGCGCTTGCTGCGCGGCAATGGCCAGGAAGCGTGGCTGCGCTCGATCATGCAGCCGATTCTGGACTCCAGCGGGCGGGTGCTGCGCATTTCGATTTTCTCCAGTGACCTGACGCGCACCATCGAAACTTCCCGCGACCATGAAAACCTGATGAGTGCGCTGATGCGTTCTACCGCCGTGATCGAGTTCAACCTCAAGGGCGAAGTGCTGACCGCCAATGAGCGTTTTCTCTCCGGCATGGGGTATACCCTGGGGCAGATCCAGGGCAAACATCACCGCATGTTCTGCACCCCGCAAGAACAGAACAGTGCCGAATACCAGGCTTTCTGGCAGCGTTTAAATGCGGGTGAGTTTGTCGCGGCACGCTTTCAGCGCATTGACAGTCACGGCCGTGATGTATGGCTTGAGGCCACCTACAACCCGGTGCGCGACGCCAATGACAACCTGTACAAAGTGGTGAAGTTCGCCACGGTGATCACCGATCAGGTTCATCAGGAACAGGCCGTCTGCGAAGCGGCAGGCATTGCCTACAGCACTTCGCTGCAAACCGACAGCAGTGCCCAGCGCGGCACCAAAGTGGTGACCGAAGCGGTGCAAGTGATGCGTGATCTGGCCCGTCACATGCAGCAGGCGGGTGACGGCATTGAAGCCTTGAGCGATCAGTCGCAAGTGATTGGCAGCATCGTCAAGACCATCAGCTCGATTGCCGACCAGACCAACTTGCTGGCGCTTAACGCCGCCATTGAGGCCGCGCGTGCCGGTGAACAAGGTCGTGGCTTTGCCGTCGTGGCTGACGAAGTGCGCCAATTGGCGTCGCGCACCAGCAAGGCCACTGAAGAAATCATCGGTGTGGTGCGGCAGAACCAGGACATGGCCCGTAGCGCCGTGACCCTGATGGCCGATGGCAAGCTTCAGGCCGAAGCAGGATTGGCGTTGGCCGCCGAAGCGGGCACGGTGATTGTCGAAATCCAGGATGGCGCGCAGAAAGTGGTCGATGCCGTGGGTCAGTTTGCCAACCAGCTGTCGTCATGAGCCTTGATATGCAGGGGTTGAACTTAAGAAAAATCCCTCTGAGGTGACGGAAAAAGTACTGGTAGGAGTAAACTCCAGGCTTTCCAAAGGAGTTTCTATGAGTCTCTACCAGTCGAGCATTCTTGCCAAACCGATACCTTCGCAAGCGCGTTACATGTTTTTCGCCCTCAAGTCAGTAGAAGCTTTGCCGGCTGCACTCGACACCTTGTCGCAGTGGGTGGATGGCAAAAGCGTGGTGGCCGGTTTTGGTTCGCCGCTGGTATTGGCCCTTGGCGCGAAAGTCCCGGGGTTGCGGGTGTTTCCTGCGATCAATGCCATGGTTGAAAACCCGTCGACCCAGCACGCCCTGTGGCTGTGGTTGCTGGGTGATGACCGTGGCGAGTTGCTGCACCGCAGCCAGGCCATCGAGACTGCCCTGGCGCCTGCGTTCAACCTGCTGCAAGTGACCGAAGGCTTCCGTTACGGCACTGATCGTGACCTGACCGGCTACGAAGACGGCACTGAAAACCCGGTGGACGAAGCGGCTGTGGACGCGGCCATCGTTGCCAATGCTGGCGCCGGGCTGGACGGTGGCAGCTTTGTGGCCATTCAGCAGTGGCAGCATGACCTGAACGGTTTTGCCGCACTGCCGTCCGAGGAGCAGGACAACATCATGGGTCGTCGCAAGAGCGACAACGAAGAGCTGGACGATGCGCCGGAGTCGGCCCACGTCAAGCGGACGGCCCAGGAAAGCTTCACGCCAGAGGCCTTTATCGTGCGCCGCTCCATGCCGTGGACAGAAAACGGCAAGTCCGGGCTGATGTTTGTTGCCTTTGGCCGCACGCTGAATGCCTTTGAAGTGCAACTGCGGCGCATGAGCGGTCTGGAAGACGGCATCATCGATGGCTTGTATCGTTACAGCCGTCCACTTAACGGTGGCTACTACTGGTGCCCGCCGATGAAAGACGGGCGGATGGATTTGCGTGCGGTGCGTCCGTAATAAGCGTCACTCCCCCGTAGCAGAACGGAGTCAGCGACGACTGGTTTCAGGAATTGTCTGATTATTTTTTGCATGCCGCAGCCTCAGGCTTGCGGCATGAAATCGACCCCCCAAGCCGCTCGAAAACTCCTGCACTTATTTGCCTGTGGCCTGATCGTCGGACTCCTTGCGGGGTCGTTCGTATACTTGCGTGCCGTGTTCAACGAAGAGGTCTCGCAGCGCCGCAGTTTTATGAACGAGGCGGTGTTCAATGCCCAGGATTTTTTCGTCAGCCGCCAGACGCTTCTCAAGAGCCTGGTGCTGGCCACTGTGCCTGATCATCAGGCAGGCCAAACGGTCGCCGGTATTGATCCACAAGAAGAGGTCAACATCAGCCTGGGCAGTGAGGCTGGCCACTGGAACCTTTGGCTGACCCGGCGGATGATGGATTATTTGCACGAAAGCAAAGTCAATCTGTTGTATGTGCCGCAGACGGATAAGCCCAAAGTGGTGTGTTTGTTCGACTCTTCAGGCAACCTTGAACCGCTGCCCAAAGTGGTGTTGCAGCGCCTGCTTGATGAAGGGGCCAAGGCTTATTCATTTGGTGATGATCTGTGGCTGACCGACAGCAAGGTCCTGAATGCCCCCTTTTATTTATTTTCCCGACTCGATAACCGTAACCTGTCTTCCGGCTGGCTGGGCATTGAGGTCGAGGTTCCGGATCTGGTAGAGGCCTTGCGCAGTGAAAGTGCCGGTGACTTCATGCTGCTCAACGGTCAAGGCCAGATTCTGTTCACCAACGCCGCACAATCCACTCTCGTCAATTCATTGCAGACGCTGGAACCCAAGAATTCGTTTGGCTTTATCGGTAGTGGCTGGTTGCCCGATAGCCTGGCAATCACGAAGAAGCTGGGCTATTCGGGCTGGCAAATCGTTTATGCCTTAGATATCAAATCTCTATTGCCAGTTTTGGGCGGGCCTTTGTTGGGCTGTGTTTTGTTGTTTATTGCCGTCTGCATCGGCTTGCGATTACTGATTGTGCGCATTGATCGGCGCCTGATCACCCCGGGTGAGAAACGCATTCAGGCGCTGGTTGAAAGTGAGGCGTTCAGTCGTGCCGTATTGCAAGTTGCACCGATGGCCCTGTGTGTAATCCGGCGCACAGACGGCACCGTGGTACTGGAAAACTCCTTGTCACAACAGTGGCTGGGTAACGGCACTGAGCGCAGCAAGCTATGCCATGGCTGGATTTCACGCGCGTTCGATGAATGTGACTTGCGCAACAGTGATGAGATCGAAATGGAGGATGGCCGTCTTCTGTACCTGGCCTTTGCCCCTACGCGCTACAAAAGTCAGGACGTGCTGATTTGCGCGTTCAGCGACATCAGCGCACGTAAACAGATTGAAGTAACCCTCGAACGTGCCCGGCAACTGGCGGACCGGGCCAATGAGGCCAAGACTCTGTTTCTGGCAACCATGAGCCACGAAATCCGTACACCCCTGTACGGTGTTTTGGGCACGCTGGAACTGCTGGCGCGTACCGAACTTAACGATCAGCAGAACAACTATCTCAAGGCTATCGAACGCTCATCCGGCAACTTGTTGCAGCTGATTTGCGACGTGCTGGATGTGTCGCGTATCGAGGCGGGTCAGCTGCAACTGGAACTCAACACCTTCAGCCCTCTTGAGCTGATAGAAGAGGTGGTCCTGGGCTACAGTGGCGCAGCCCAGGCCAAGGGCCTGCAGTTGTTTGCATTGATTGATTCAACGGTGCCCGAGTGGCTCAGCGGTGATGTCACCCGCATCCGCCAGATCTTGAATAACCTGCTCAATAACGCCCTGAAGTTCACGGACTACGGAAAAATTGTCCTGCGTCTGAAAATGGACAGCCGTGATGATGAGCGCGTGATGTTGCACTGGCAGGTTTCCGATACTGGCAAAGGTATTGCCCATGAAGAGCAGGCTCATCTGTTCGAGCCTTTTTATCAAGTGGAGTCTGCGAAAAACGTGGTCGCCGGCACCGGGCTGGGCCTGTCCATCTGCAAGCGCCTTATGCACTTGATGAACGGCACCATGCGTCTGGTCAGTGAGCCGGGATTGGGTAGCAGTTTTACCCTGCATCTGCCCTTGGTGCAGGTTAGCGAACCGGCGCGTTTTAGCCCTTTTGGCGAGTTGGCTGCCCGCGTTGTTTATGTGGTTTCCCCCGTGCGCGAACTGGCCGAGTGTTATTGCGCCTGGTTACGCCGTTGGGGTGCGCGGGCTCATCTTGGGGCGCCGAAACCAGGGGATGCATCCGATGCTGCTGTTTTATTGGAGCTGCATCCCGGCGCTGCCCGGCAATTGCTTGAACCTGGCTGGACAGGCCCGCTGGTGGTAGCCGCCAGTGACATGTCGGTAGCTCCCGCCGTTGAAAACCCTTGCTGGCAAGCGGACCTGAGCAGCTTGCAGGACGTCTATCGTGCCCTGTGCAAGGCCCAGGGCATGGGTATTGGCAGCGATCTTGAACCGGGTACGGTGAAGACGGAACTCAAGCTCGGTTTGCGCATTCTGGTTGCCGAAGACAATGTGATCAATCAACTGATTCTGCGTGATCAACTTGAAGAGTTGGGTTGCACAGTGACATTGGTCAGCGATGGACTGGAAGCACTCGAGCGTTGGCGCGACGACGATTTTGATCTGCTGCTGACCGACGTCAACATGCCGAAAATGAACGGTTATGAGCTGGCGGCCCGGTTGCGGGCCATGAACATAACGCTGCCGATCATTGGTGCAACGGCCAATGCCATGCGTGAGGAGAGCGAGCGCTGTCTGAATGCGGGGATGAATCACTGCCTGATCAAGCCTTTTACGCTGCACACCCTATACAACTGTCTTCAGCACTTCTAAAGGAGGATCCAGTGAAGCCCTATCGTGTACTGGTCGTTGAGGATCACCCTTTTCAGCATGAGTATTTGCTGAACGTTTTCAATGAGGTGGGTGGCTTTACAGTTGACACCGTTTGGGATGGCGATGGCGCGCTGGAGTGTCTGGCGCGTCATGACTATGACTTGCTGCTCAGTGACTTGCTGATGCCTGTGATGGATGGTGTGCAACTGATCCAGAGAGTTGCCGCCCTGAAAAATAAACCGGCGTTGGCACTGATGAGCGCCTCGTCCCGGCGCATGCTGATTAGTGCGGGGTTGGCAGCAAAAAACCTGGGTATTTCAGTGATTGGCCTGATCTCCAAACCGGTCGAGTTCAATGCGGTACAGCGCTTGAAAGAGCGAATGGAGCTTTTCCGCCTTAACGGTGATACGGACCCCTCACTGGCCATTGAAGTCGACCCGCAGAGTATCGAATTGGCCATGGCCAACGGGCAGATTCAAGCATGGTTCCAGCCCAAGAAATCCCTGCGCAACGGCAATATTCTCAGTGCAGAAGCCCTGGTGCGTTGGGTGCATCCCGAGGCCGGCTTGTTATTGCCCAAGGACTTTCTGACCTTGTTGATCAGCCACGGTCTTGAAGAGCGGCTGTTGTGGCTGATGCTGGAGCAAACACTTCAAGCCCAAAGACAATGGCGAGAGCAGGGCTGGGATATTCCGGTTTCAATCAACTTGCCCACGCATTTGCTGGATAACCATGCGCTCGCCGACCGTCTGCGCGACGCTGTGATTGCTGATGGTGGCGAGCCACGCAGTATCGTTTTTGAACTGATGGAGAGTTCAACCACAGAAGAGCTCAGTAATTACTATGCGGGAGCTTGTCGTTTGCGCATGATGGGCTTTGGCTTGGCCCAGGATGATTTTGGCAAGGGATTCAGCTCTTACTTCAATCTGGTTTCCACTCCATTCAGTGAGCTCAAGATTGACCGGTCGCTGGTACATGGCTGTGTCGAAAACGAGAATCTGGCGTCAGCACTGCGCAGCCTTGTTGAACTGAGCCGCAAGCTGGGCCTGACAGTTGTCGCCGAGGGCGTCGAGACACAGGCCGAACTCGAGTTTCTGCGCAGCATCCAGTGTGATCAAGTGCAAGGTTTCCTTATTTGCGGCGCTATATCGTGCGCCGACTTTGAAACTCTTTTACTGGACGATAGCTCTAAGCCATCACCGGGGTAGCTGAGTGCGGCGCCACGGGTCTTGTTCTGCGCTCGATCTGTAGAAACCGGGGGCGCCGGACTTGCCATGTCATCAATGTGGAGCCAGGCAATGCGCGAATTAAAGGTAGTGATTGCCGACGATCATCCAGTGGTGGTACTGGGGCTTCGGGAAATGATTCAACGTGATGAGTATTTCTCCCTGGTAGGCGAGGCGCTGAGCTCGTCGCAGTTGGTCGAGCAGTTGCAGTTGCATCAACCCGAACTGCTGATTACTGATTTCAACATGCCAGGGGATGAAACCTATGGCGACGGTCTGCAACTGATCGAGTACATCATTGAGCATTTTCCCGGGGTCAAGATCCTGGTGCTGACAGTCATGAGCAATCATCTGATTATCTCGCGCTTGCTGGAGCTGGGTGTGGCAGGCGTGATTGCTAAAAGCCATATCCGCGAAGAAATAGGCAAGGCCCTAAGTGCGTTGGCCAACGATCGGGACTATACGGCCCCGGCTGCTCCAGCCATCTCTGTGGTGACTAACCCCAAAGTCATTGATGAACGTTTCTCCACACTTTCACCCCGTGAAGTTGAGGTGCTGAGGCTGTTTGTTGCGGGCAATAGCGTGGGTGATATCGCCCGCCAATTGAACCGCAGCGTTAAAACCGTGAGCACCCAAAAGGTGGCTGCGATGCAGAAGCTGGAAGTGCTTAACGACCATGCCTTGCTGACCTATTGCATCAAAGCGGACCCCTTCGAATAGCTGTAGTGCTCTTCCAGTGCAGGAGTCATGTTTGCCATGCCGCAAATGAAAGTCTTATTGGCCGACGACCATCCGATTGTGTTGATGGGCGTGCGTGAAATCATTGAGCGTGACCCGCGTTTCAAGGTTGTGGGCGAAGCAATGAGTTCCTCGGAGTTGATCGACAAAATTTCGTTACTCAAGCCTGATGTGATTATTACCGACTACAACATGCCGGGTGACGATCAATATGGTGACGGCACTCGCCTGGTGGAGTACCTGCGCCGGCATTTTCCCGAACCCAAGGTGTTGATCCTGACCGTTATAACCAATGCACAAGTACTGACCTGGCTGTATGAGCTGGGTATCAGCGGTGTCATTTCAAAGAGCGCTGGGCTTGAGCAGATCCTGGTGGCGCTGGACGCGTTCTATCGCCAAGGGCACTACCAGCAGGACCAGCCGCAAGGGGACTTGAGTGAGGGCGCCGATGACCTTTCGCAAAGGCTCAGCCAACTGACGGTCAAGGAGTTCGAGGTCCTGCGTCTGTTCTCTACGGGGGTGAGTGTGAGCGATGTCGCGCATAGCCTGAACCGCAGCATTAAAACCATCAGTACCCTGAAGATTTCGGCGATGCGCAAACTCAATGTCGACAATGATCAAGCGCTGCTGATCTTGTGCGTCAAGGCCAATCTTTTTGCCTGACGCAGCGGTTTACAGATAGATCATTTCCATCAATAGCGTTGAGCTGTAACTGCCGATTGCGGGCAGCTCCTCCCCGGTCTTGACCGGCCGCACTGAGAGCTGGAGCTTGAGCCGCGTTTCTTCAACCGGGAAGATCAATTGCTCGCCCAGCTTCAGGTCAATCACTTTCAACGTACTGGTCATGTCGCTCAGGCGGGTTTTCAGCCCCAGTCTGTCGAGCGTGGTGCGCAGTGTGCTGCTGTCAAAAGCACCATTGCCGGCGCTGAAACGCAGGTGTACCTGGCTGCCTTTGATGCATTGAAAGTCCAGGCTGACATCGGTCCAGCCGGTGATGTCCGAGTTCAGCGAGTTGAGGTTTGTCTTGGGGATATCCACGCTTTGCGAGGCCGGGAAGTTGGCTGTGCAGGGTGGTTTTATCAGAGTGCCGCCCACCTCTATCAGGGCGGCATCCTCTGCACAGATGGCCGGGCTGAGCAACAGCGCTGCGGTGGACAGCATCGCCACCCACAGGCTCACTCTGGCGAGCATGGACATCTCACAGGTACTCGATACTGATAACAGCCGAAGTGCTGAATGCACCCTCGGTCAACGCACCAAGGGCAATCAACTTTGCTTTCATACTCAGGTCGACCGTGCCGCTCTGGTTGGTCAGGTTGCGTTTGGTCCCGGTAATGTTGGCCGCCGTGCTGTCGCTGTTCCAGAGCAATGAATAAGCCAGATTGGTTTTGCCCGTTGAGGCCTGTGTGGTTGAGCCTTGAATCGTGCGGGCTGCCAGAATGCTCACCGCCAGTACCGAGTTGGCCGGGCAGGTCATGGTGAGGGGGATGTCGATCAGCGCGGCATCGGCCACCTGGTCATAACGCAGGCTGCCGAAGTTGGCGGTCAGCGTCTTGCTGCTGGTCAGGTTGCAGGGCGGACGCGTCAGGGTGCCGCTCAGGTTGATGGTCACAGTGTCTGTTACGGCGTTGGCGGTCGAGCTGAGCAGGCCTGCGAACAGTGTCGCAGCCAATGTCAGGGATAATTTCATGGTTGAGCTCCTTACTTGATCAGAGATAGGTGATGTTGAGGGTGTACTGACTGTAAAAATTTCCGGTAGGCGAAACACTGGTATTCAGGCGCGGGCGAAAACCAAGGCTGATGTTGTTGCTGCCATTGGTCAGCGCCAGCGTGCGTGGGCTGTTGAAGCTCACTGCCGTGTTGGTGTCAGCCCAGGTGGCAGCCATCGACAGACCGGCCAGAGTTGTGGCTGAAACGCCCGGGCTGCCGCTGATGGCCGCCTGGGTGGGTACCAGCGTGGCGGTCGCTTGCGTACCGCGAGTGCAATTCATGGTGATATTGGCAATTTGCTGCGAACTGGCGAAGTCATTGCTGCTGAGTGTGCCAAAGGGCAGGTTGAGGGTTTTTGCCGAGCCCATCGAACAGGCGGGCTGGATGACCCGGAAGCTGAGAATGACGGTCTGCAAGTAGTCGCCGTAAGCCTCATAACCTTGGATAGAGGTGTCTGTGAGCGTGACACTGACCATGTAGTTGCCAGGCGTGACGGGCGCCGTTCCATAAAGCAGAACGTTGTAGGAAAAGGTGTTGCCCACGTACAGCTGCACACAGCTCCACGGCATGCATGTAGTGGTCGCAGTCCCGATGGGCAGCTCGGGAACCATCAGTCCAGAGTTGGTATGAAACACCTGGACCTTGCTGCCTCTGCCCTGGTTGTAGAACTGGCTGTGCTGCAATGACGCGCCAAAGGGAAACCAACGGGTAACCCGGCAGTTGGCTGTCATGTTGGCGGTATAGCTGGTGGATGGCGCAAGGTCGCCCAGCTGAATGATGCCGGTGGTGCCCGTAGGGGTGCATGCGAGGTTGTTTTCAATCAGTGCAAACGCTTGCTGACTGACAAGTCCCAGCAACAGGCAGAGCAGCAACAAGCAGACTTTGACCAGCCCCGGACGAGAGGATTTGACGTTTGATTCATGCATCGGGAGTACCTTGAGTGTCTGGCGATTTGGCATCGCAACGGATGGTCAGTTGCCCGATGCCAGTCTCTGACAGGTTGTAGGTGTTCAGGTCCAGGTCCTTGGCGCACCAAGGCTGGCCGTTGACGTTGATCCGCAGCCGCGCCTTGTCCGGCACGCCAGTCATAAATACCCGGCCCTTGTCGGCTACCATCGCGCTGCTCAGCAGAGTGCCCTTGGGGTCATACAGCTGCGCTTCGGCGGCGAAAGGGGCGGGCTTGCCAGTGCTTGAGCTGACGCTGACCAGCAGGCGGCGGCCGTTATGGGTTTCGAAGTTGGCCAGGACAAAGGCACCACGATTGGGGGTGACTTCCTGTACCAGGTTGGCAATGTCGGTGTTGTCCGACAGTGAGTCAGTGTTGAGCGATACCTTGTTTTTGCGGTACGGCTGCGCCGAGGGAATAATCGTGTAGCCACTGCCGTTGGTCTTGATCCCGCTCTTGGTCAGCACGCCCACATCGGCGGCGCCGGGGGTGGCGACAATGATGTTGGTCTCGCCCAATGGCTGGGTGAACATCACGGTATTGCGGATGGCAACCACGCCGCCTTCCACGCCATAGTCCATCTGACGGGTGTTCTGATCCTTGTTATAGGAGCCGTGCCAAATGGCATTGGCCGCGTTGTAGCGGGCCGCCACCGAGCCGCCGAGCACGCGGTCATCGTCACTGATCTGCTGATTGATGCCCAGGTTGTACGACAGGGCATCGTCCTGCAGTTGCGAGCCGCTGAAGGTGGCATTGCGGCTGGCATTGCCGGCGGAGTCCTGGTTGGTGCTCAGGCCGATGCGGCTGCTGCTGCCCGGGCTGCCCAGCGGCAGGCTGACGCTCAGCGACACGCTACGGATGTCGTCGCCCATGCCGCTGTTCTGTGACAGCCCCAGGTTGTAGGAGGCGCTGGCAACACTGAAGCTGTAGCCCAACTGAATGGAGGTATTGCTCTTGGCCCGGTTCCAGTAATCGGTTTTGGTCAGGTTGGCGTACATGCCGCCCCAGGTACCGAATTGTTGCGATACGTTGGCGGTAAAGCTGCTTTTCATATGGCCGGTCAAATAGGGGGAAAACGCCGCACTGTTATTCAGGGTTTCATCGACATAGGGCTCTAGCGAGTTGTTGGAGCGTGCGTTGATTGCCTCGTTGAAGCTGTAATAGCCGCTGGTGGAGTAGCGATAGCCAATCAGGCTGAAGCTGGTATCGGTCAGATCGATGGATTTGGAGTACCGGAAGCGATATGACTGGCCCGACAGCGTTTTGGCGTCTGCGCCCATGTCTTCGCTGATGGCATGGGTCACGTCCAGGGAAATCGCACCAAAGCCGGCAAAGTCGTGGGCAAAGCCAAGCAGCGCCGATTTGTATTGTTCGCTGACGATGCTGCCGCCGAACAGCGTGGTGCCCTCGGTCAGGCCGCGGCGATAGGTGCCTTGTACAAAACTGGGCTTGGGCGAATTCTGCGCGCCTTCTGCCGGGCGATACTGGCCTGCGGTCACGGCGTAGCTTTGCTGGCCTTCACGCAACATGTAAGGCACAGAGGCAAATGACTGGATGTAGACCTGGCGCTCGCCATTGGGGCCTTCGATGGTGACTTCGATATCGCCGTTGCCCGCGGTCGAGTACAGGTTCTTGAGGGCGAACGGACCTGACGGCACCCACTGTTCACTGATGACATAACCGCGCTGGCGCAATGTCACCAGCGAGCGGCCGTTGGCAACCCCACGCACTACGGGGGCAAAATTACGCGCATCATCGGGCAGCATGTCCAGATCAGAAGCGATCCCCACGCCGCGGTAAGAGATGGTGTCGAACAGATCGCTGTCGGTGGCGCTTTCACCCACCGTGGCAATGGCCATAAGGTTGCCCAGGTCGCGCTGGACATAGGTGTCCACCGATTTCCAGCTGCCGTCGACGTTAGTGCCTTTTTGCCAGGTCGAGAAATTGCGAAAGCGCCAGGCGCCGCTGTTGAACCCGCTATGAACACTGCCGAACTGGGATTGGCGGCTGCCGAACTGGTTCTCGTAGTCGCTCCCGGAAAAACTGTAGTTGGCGAAGGCCACCTGCTCGCCATCGCTCCAGGTCTTGCGCCGGGTTTCAAACGGCACGCTGCCGATATACGCCTGGGGAACCTGCAGGCTCAAATGCTGCTTGTTGAAGTCGTAATCGTAGGTGACGCCGGTAAGGTCACGGTTGAAGTACACGCAATTGTCGGCGCTGATGTCCGCATTTTTCAGGCGTGTGGGGTCAATTCCCAAATCCATCAGGGCCTGAAGGCTGAAGCAGGGGAACAGGCCGTTGGGAGTCGATATCTGGCTCGCGGTTTCTCGCACAAAGTGCAGGTCGCGCTGCTCCACAAGCCGGTCATCCACTGACAGGTCTACCCGGTAGATCCCCGGAAGTTGACCCTGGCTCATGGCTTTTACTTGCTCTGCCACTTCGCTCGAAGCGTTGCCGCCGCCAATTTCCAGAAAAGAAGAGTCAAAACTGTAGTCTGCATGCACTGCGGTTGTTGCAAGACCTGTAGCCGCAACGGTCATCGTGCTCCAGCACTTTACTCGGCGCGCGAAGGCGCACATGCGCAATCGCAGCATGAGGGGGTCCTTCCATTCAGCGGATTATTCAGTGATCAATGTGGGGTAACGGGTGCGGCCTTGACTGTGCTGCCGTACTCGTTGATGTAGCTAAGTTCTAGGCTGTCGCTGTTTTTCAGCGCTATCGGAGTGGTGACGGTGCTGCCGGGCTTGATAACCTCGGGCATGCCTTTGCTGGCGCTGTTGTTGACCAGCAACTCACTGACCACTACGTTGTAGCCTGACGGGTTATGCACCGCCAATTTCCCGCCTTCGGTCCGCCACTGAAGTTTTTCAACAGCTTCGGGCAATGTGCCCTTGAGGTTGGCAGGGCGATAAAACAGTTTGATCGTGGTCTTGAGTGCTATTTGCAGCACGTTCTGGTTACGCTGTTCCTCGCTCTTGGCCGGGATGGCTTTGACATTGAGCAAAAACAGACTTTCTTTGTCATCGGGCAGGTTCTGAGCGTTGGTGGCAATGATGCGCAGAAGGTTCTGGCCCTTGGCATCCAGGCGAAACAACGGCGGTGTGACAATAAACTCATCGGCGCTGGCGTCGCGGTCATCGAACGGGCTGACCCACGACTGCACGAGATACGGCACACCGTCATCACCCGAGTTTGAGAGTGCAAGGTTGGCTTCTTTCTCCTTGCTTTGATACACAACGCGCGTAGAACCCACGTTGACGCCTGCATGAACCTGGGGCAGCCAGAAGCTTGCTGCCAGTGCCAAAAAGGCTGCAACTTTTAAACGCATTAAGATGTCCTCTGGTTAACGCCAGAGCTCGCGATCAATCGCTATCAACCGCGAGCTCTTCGTTAAATGCATAAATTACTTGTAGGTAACGTCGAAACTGGCCAATGCATTGACTTTACCGGTGCCGATGCCACGCACACCCGGGGTCTCACCCGAAGCTGCGGTGTCGGCAACCAGGCGAACATAGGATGCGGTGAAGTCGAAGGTGTTGGACTGCGGACGCAGAACGTAATCGTTGCTGGCCGTGTTAAGTGGCAACTTGTTACCGGTGCGCGCGTCGTTGATCTGGATACCAACGCCGGGTACCTGGTTGTCACCGGTCATGCCCAACACGGTTGCATCAGTGCCAGCTTGTTGGCCGCTGAATTTGATGGAGGCGTTTTTCAGGGTCGAGCCGCTGCAGTTTTCCAGCGAGATCGAAAATGGTGTGGCGCCAGCAGTGGCGACAGCCCCTACAGTGTTAGGGAAGTCGGCAATACGGACCTGGCCCATATCAACCGCTTTTTTAACGCTTTCGCTGTTGATGGTGCATGCGTTGTCGTTGATAGTGCCGGTGAATTCAACCTGACCATCAGCCGCTTGAGCGGTAGCAGCAGCCATTACGATCAGCAGCGAAGAGCCACAAAGCGCGGTGTATTTGCCAAATTTATGAAACATGAGAGAAGCCCTCTACAAACCAATGATGTGTGATTTCCATTATTTAATGCCCCCCCTGCCAACGGCTCGCCGCGGCAGGTGATGCAAAGGATGCAATTGCCAGAGGAGAATCCCCATCAGACAATTCCTGTTCGGCTTGCTCAGGCCATTTCGAGGGCGCAGAAGTGGCGGCGCAAGGCTCGTGGCGAGCGCAGTGGGGGCTGGCGGATAGTGCAATGTGTAACCCTTTGGCTAGCAACAGGCTTGCCTATTTCCTCCCAGGTCATCGACGGCGCTAAATCATGAAGCAAGCTAAGGTACGTCTCGGTGCGCTGGCACTGAGCTCACTCAGACTTAACAAACTATTGCTCCTGCTCACCGGGTTTGCCCTGCTGCTGGTGAGCATGAGCTATTGGGCGGTTAATCGAGTGCTGAAGGAGGAGGGCGAGAAGACGGATTTTCATTTCGCGCGGCTGATGGAAAGCATTCATGAGCATGAGACCTTTTTGCGTATTGCCGTTCAAAGCTACAGTCAGGCCAATGAAAACCTGCTGATAGATAGCCAACCGCACTCGCACGAGGTACTGATCCGTCAGGGCGATGAGCGCTTGTTCCAGAACCGTGACACGGCCAAGTCATTGCCCTTTACGGTGAGCCAGCGAGACAAGTTCACCCATACCGAAATGCAGGGCGTCTACTCGCTCGGTGTGCAGTTGACCGACCTTTTCACGGCTTACTGGTCCGATTCCCACTATGTGGCGCCGCAGGTATTTGTTTTTTCCCCCAGCGATCAATTCACTATTGCGGTGCCCGGTATTGAGGGCACGCGGCAGTTCCCCCTGTTGCTCAAAAGCAACTTTTTCGATGTGACCAAACGTTTGTACGATGAACTTATGGTGCATCGCCATGCCCTTGGCAGTGATGAGCTGATCTGGATAAAAGCTCCGCAGGACCTGATTCAAAAGCGCAAGTACATTGTCGGCGCCGTCGGGCTGAATCTGTCACGCAACTTCATGCCACCTGGGGCTGAAGCCAATGACCTGGTGATCCTGAACGCGTTACTGGACGTCAGCGATATCGGTGATCTGGAGCGCTTGCTGATGCACCCCACCAACAGCCGTTTGACCCTGATCTCGCCTGCCGGCGATGTATTGCTGGGGGACGCCGGGGATGTCGAGGATCTGCCCCTGGGCTTGAGCATTACCCGCGATGGTCTGCGCTTCAAGCTGAGTTCGGGCGGGGCCACGCCCTGGGTCGGGTTGTACGCGATCAGTTATCAGAACTTCTTTGGCTATGCCAAATGGCCTTTGGCCGGCGCGGCGGGCCTGCTGGTGTTGTTTGGGCTGATCGGCTGGCGCTTCAACCGCTGGTACCGCAAGCAAATCATCGAACCTGCCCAGCGTGCCAGCCAGTCCCTGGCCGAGAGCGAAGAATTCAATCGGGCCATGCTCGACAGCGCACCCGTGGGGTTGTGCGTGGTCGAGCGCAGCACGGGAGAGATCCTGCTGGAAAACCAGAGGGCGCATGAGTGGCAGGGTACCCCTGAACTGATTGCCCTGCTGAAGCGCGATTATGGTGAGCACGAACTGGGAGAGGTCCAGTTGGAAGTCGCGGGGCGCTATCTGCAGGCCTGTTTTGTCTTTACCCGTTACAAGGGCAAGAACGTGGTGCTCTGTGGTTTCAACGACGTCACCCGGCATGTGGATGACGCCAACCTGATGGAGCAGGAGCGGCGTTCGGCTGACGAAGCGAGCAAAGCCAAAACTCTGTTTCTGGCAACCATGAGCCATGAAATTCGTACGCCTCTATACGGGGTACTGGGCAATCTTGAACTGCTGGGCCTTACGTCTCTGAATGAGCGCCAGCGTGAATACCTGCAGACCATTCAGCGGTCGTCTACGGTGTTGTTTCAGTTGATCAGTGATGTGCTGGACGTCTCCAAGATCGAGTCCGGGCAAATGGCTGTCGAGGCCAAGTCCTTCTGTCCGCTGGACTTGTTTGAAGACTGTGTGCGCAGTTATTCAGCCGCGGCGAGCAATAAGGGCTTGAAGATTTTTGCCTGTGCCGACGCGCAGTTGCCGCCATTGTTGAGTGGCGATGCGGTACGTATTCGGCAAATCATCAATAATTTGCTGAGTAACGCAATCAAGTTCACCGACACCGGCTGGGTTGTCTTCAGGCTCAAGGTGATAGGCATCGAACAAGGGCAGGCCGCGTTGCAGTGGCAGGTTTCCGATACCGGCGTGGGGATCAGCGAAGGGCAACTGACGCGCCTGTTCAAGCCCTTTTCCCAGGTGGGTGGCAGCGAACGTGCAGGCGGTGCGGGGCTGGGCCTGTCCATTTGTGCGAGCTTGAGCGAGATGATGGGCGCGAATTTGCGGGTGGTCAGTGAACCGGGGCTTGGCAGCAGCTTTTCGTTGCATATGAGCTTACCGGTTATCGCCGGCTCACTGGGTAGTTGTGCCGATATCGACCTTGAGGGGGTCCGTGTTTACGTGCGCGCTGCGCGCAATGATATAGGGCTGATCCTGGCAGACTGGTTAAACCATTGGGGCGCTCGCGCCCAGGTTATGCCGGCAGCGCTTCCTCCCGACTACCCTGCAATCCTGCTGGATCTGGACCCTGACCAACCGCTGACAGTGCCCTGGCAAGGTGAGCGGCTGCTGGCGACCGAGTCGGGGGGCAGCCAGCCGCAAAGAACTGCCCGTGGCTGGGAGGTCAATGCCTATGATATTCGCGCCATTGGCAGAACGCTGATGCAGATCGCCCATGGGGCTGTCCCCCAGGCGTCCGCCAGTGTGGTGCCCTATGCCGCAAACCTGGAATTGAACGTTCTGGTCGCCGAGGATAACCCCGTCAATCAGGAGATCCTCAGGGAGCAGTTGGAAGCCCTGGGGGTTCGGGTCACGCTGGCAGACGATGGTGAACAAGCCCTGTCGCGCTGGAAGGAAGCGTCGTTTGATCTGGTGATCACCGACGTCAATATGCCCAGACTCGATGGCTATCAGCTGACGCGCCGCTTGCGTGAGCTTGACCCGCGGGTGCCGATTATTGGTGTGACCGCCAATGCCCTGCGTGAAGAAGGGGAGCGCTGCCTGGAAGCGGGAATGAATGTATGGCTGGTCAAGCCCCTGAGCCTGACCACATTACGCCAGACCTTGTCCGCCTTGTGCGCAGCGCCTGCCGAGCTGCCTGTTGGCGTCCATGATGCCCCCGATGCACCCCTGCAGACGGATGATCTGCAAGACTGGATCAGCCTGTCGCCAGCCATGCATCGGCTGTTTATCGCCACCATGCAGGAGGATCTGGCGCAGGCTCAGCTGGCGTTGCAGCAGGGCAATACCTCGAAACTGATCAGTTATGTGCACCGGATGCACGGTTCTTTTGCCACGGTGGGCGCTGTCAATTTGGCTGAGGCCTGCAATCAGTGCGAAATTGCCTTGTTGCGTGAGCCCTTGAACCCGGTCTCGGTCGCGGCCAATGAGGTGTTGCTCGAACGTTTGCGCAGGGTGGTCGCGAGGCTGGTTGACGGGGCGTTATATCCCGGCAGCCAGTAACGTTACGGCCACGTTCAGCGGGCTTGCGGATCTGCCGGTGATCACAGTGGCCGTTTGTTGTACCTTGGAATCGTCCCTCCCAACAATAATATGGACGTTTCCATGGCCTCTAACCCTGCATTTCACGCTTCTCCCATGCCCACCCTGCTCGATGCCCTGCGCGAGCTGCTCGGTGAGCGCCTGAGCACTGGCCGAGCCGAGTGCGAGCAACACGGCCGAGGTGAGTCATACCACCCGACCTTGCCGCCGGACGCGGTGTGTTACGCCGAGTCCACGGCCGAGGTGGCGGCCATCGTCAAACTCTGCGCAGCGCAGCGAGTGCCGATCATTGCCTTTGGTGGTGGCACTTCACTGGAAGGCCATGTAGGCGCTACCCGGGGCGGGGTCTGTATCGACCTGAGCCGCATGCAGCGAATCATCGCCGTGCGCCCGGATGATCTGGATGTCACTGTGGAGGCCGGGGTAACCCGCATGCAGCTGAATGCCGAACTGCGTACCACCGGGCTGTTCTTTCCGGTCGACCCGGGCGGTGAAAGTACCCTGGGGGGCATGGCAGCGACCCGCGCTTCAGGGACCAATGCGGTGCGTTACGGGACCATGCGCGAAAACGTGTTGAACCTGACCGTGGTGCTGGCTGACGGCCAGGTGATCAAGACCGGTGGGCGGGCGCGAAAATCATCCGCTGGCTACGACCTCACGCGCTTGTTTGTCGGCTCGGAAGGCACGCTGGGGATCATCACCGAAGTCACCCTGCGCCTTTACGGTATTCCGGAAACCACCTGCGCGGCGGTGTGTACCTTCCCGACGATAGCGGCGGCGGTCAGTTCGGTGGTGTCGATCATTCAATATGGCATTCCAGTGTCACGGGTCGAATTGCTCGATGCGCGCACGGTGCAGGCGGTCAACCGTTTCTCGCACATGGGCCTGGTTGAAACGCCGACGCTGTTTTTCGAGTTCGCCGGTTCCCCGGCCAGTGTGGCGGAGCAGGTGGAACTGACCCGGGAGATTGTTGAAAGCAATGGTGCATTGGGTTTTCAGGCGGCTGGCGATGCTGATGCGCGCAATGCCCTGTGGCGTGCCCGGCACAGTGTCCACTATGCAATGCAGTCCATGCGGCCGAATGGTCGGATCTGGAGTACGGATGTCTGCGTACCGATTTCGGCGCTGACCCGGTGCATTGCCGAAACGGCTGAAGATGTGGCCAGGGTTTCATTTTTCGTAGGCATGGTCGGGCATGTCGGGGATGGCAACTTTCACCTGGGGATGGTGGTCGACCCGGGCAATGCCGCAGAACTGGTTGAAGCCGAAGCGCTCAATGAGCGGGTTGTCGAGCGCGCCATTGCCCTTGAGGGCACTTGCACCGGAGAGCATGGCATTGGTTCGGGAAAGATAAAGTTCATGCCCCTGGAGCATGGCGCCGCACTGGGTGTCATGCACCTGGTCAAGCAGGCTCTCGACCCTCTTGGGCTGATGAACCCGGGGAAAATCCTGCCCAAGGGGTGATATCAGGCCTGGGCGGTGATGTAAGCGCAGGTAATCATTGGTCTTTTTTTTATTTCGTGCTTGACGCCCCGACGGTAAAACACGTTTAATTGCCGCCTTGCCCAGATAGCTCAGTCGGTAGAGCAGGGGATTGAAAATCCCCGTGTCGGCGGTTCGATTCCGTCTCTGGGCACCACAACAGCAAAACCCCTGATGCCTTATGGCTTCGGGGGTTTTTTGTTTTCGGGTGGAGCAAATCTGTTCTGCCTATCCCTTTGTCGCCTCGTCACTCGTTACGCCTTTCAGGGTGTTTACTTTCAATAAGGCTTTGTCTTTTGAAAAGGTGGGTGCGATGAGCAATGAACAGGCAGTACCCGAGACCAAAGGCGTTACGGTCACGTTGCTGGCCACCATCGACCTTGGCCCCGAGATCGAGGGAATGGCAGGGCGCCAGCTTCGCATGCGTAAGGTGACGATTGAGCCGGGGGGCGTTTTCGGGCCGGTTCACAACCATGCAGACAGGCCTGGCACCGTCTATATCCTTCACGGCGTTATCACTGACCATAGAAATGGTATCGCCACGGAGTATGGCCCGGGTGTGGGCTGGCCTGAAGACAGGCACACCACGCACTGGCTTGAAAACCGGGGAGTGATTGAGGCGGTGGAGATTTCAGTCGATATCGTCAGGCAAGACTAAGCCCGCATCAGGCGGCTGCTTGATAGCCGCTCATTCGAGCGGAATCCGTAATGGGTGACGTTGTGAGCGCGCGCGTCACCAAAACCAATAAGGCAGGAACTTGGGGGTCGGTTCATTGGCCAATTCCAGATGGTAGGTAATGGCGTTAAAGAAAAACATGTCCAGTACAAGAAAGGCCGTCGCCCCAAAAGAGAATGTCAAAAACTCGCGATGTGGATGTGAATAAAGGCGTGACTCCATCCAAGGGCGAGCCGCGGCAAGAATAATCAAGCCCGTCATTGCACCAAGGTAGTTCGGTTGAACAGGGGACGCCGCAAAGTGACTATAAATAAATGCAAACAGAAGTATCCCGAGGCCAATAACGGGCAGCCTCAAGCAGAACTTCAGCAGTTTGTCTCTGGTATTGGCGAATCGTTGGCTTCGATCTACAAAGATATAGGCCGCTAACAAGGAAATCGCGGGTGTGATTGAAAGTATGTAACGCGCTTTCTTGGCACTTGGAATTGTCAGCAGTACGACCACGACAAGAAACCAGGCCGAGAGATACAAGAGCATGCTTGTCGACGGTAGAGGCGACGGTGCAAAAAAATCTTTGCCCTTTCTGATGATGACGTTCAAGGCAATAAAAACGGTTACACCGTAGGTCAGCAAGCCGGCAGAGAAGTAGAAGTAATAACGAGGTGCCTGGTTACTGTCAAACCGCCCCAGCCCTTGCTTGACCAATACCTCCTGCAAGAAAGCATGTCCACCTTGTGCGTAGGCAGCCGCTATCAGCAGCAAAAGGGCAGCGCCCAGGACCAGGCCGGCGAGCAGGCAGAACACAACGAGCCTGCGCCATTGCCGGCTCAGCAGGTAATAAGAGGCGACTACACTGGCTGGGACGATCAGGCCAACAGGACCACGGAATGCAAAGCCCAGCGCCAGGGCTGCGAGTATAAGCAGCAATCGGGATGTTTGTTTATGCTCGTCTCCTGCACAGGCCAGATAAAAACATATCACGGTAAAAAGTGCAGGGTATATATCCATTGATAAGGAGTTTACGCCGTCCAGAAATGACCAGGTGAATAGCGCGAACACAACACCATATGCGCCCCATTTCTTTTCCTGCCGTTCACCCAGCTTGTATATGAATACCAGTGTCAAGGCGGCAGCAATACAAAAGGGCGTCGCCAGGGAGAGAAGGGATACTTGGCCAAATGGCAGTGAAATCAGATAAACGAGGAGCGTATGGGTCACTGTGTAGTCGGGATAGGGCTGCAGGTCATCAGAGATTGGAAAAAGCGTCAATCCGTCCTGGAACATATAGTGGGCGAAGTCGACGAAGCGTGTTGTGTAATTGAGCACTGCGGGCCTGTATTGCAGGGCAGCAAATAGGAAAAAAGACATTATAAAAATAACGGAGCAGGGGTATTTAAAAGTGACGTATTTAAGTGCCTTCATATAAGCGGCTCTCCAAAAACGCGCAGGCTAGCATTGTTTTTTTTAGGTAACCCAGATTTAAAAAGTAAATATTTATTATATTAAAAGTGTCAGGGAATAGTGGGGCTACCTGTCCATTTCAGATCATGGGCTGCGAACAGGTGTGAAGCAGACTGATCCGGATCGGTCATGACGTAAGGGGGTAGGCGATTTCTGGACGCAGTTGCCAGGTTATTGGCCGAGGGCTCGCAGGATGCGACGGGGAGATTTGGGAGGAGACATTAAGAAACCCCCAGACACAAGAAAGCCCGCACTAGGCGGGCTTCTTGTACTGTCTGCAGACTCATGGAGACTTCTGTAAACAAGCGTTTGGTGGCTACACAGGGACTTGAACCCCGGACCCCAGCATTATGAATGCTATGCTCTAACCAACTGAGCTATGTAGCCGATGGCGCGCATTATTCCCTCGTACGGGGGGTGTGTCAAGCAAATATCTAAAAAAAATCTTCGTTCTATCAATTGCTTAAGGTTTTACGGCGTTTGCATGGAAAGATCTTGTAAAAGAATGGCACATTGACGGATCTGCAAGCGCGCATTCACCTGTCGTACGGAAACCCAAATGGCTCTTAGCAACGCTCAAACAACTACAATCGCGTCCCCTCCAGCCCCTCAGTCAAGCCCATTGGTCATGCGCATTATCGGCGCCGTGGCCCTGGCGCATCTGATCAATGACCTGATCCAGGCCGTACTGCCGTCGATCTACCCGATGCTCAAGGCCAAATATGACCTGACCTTTACTCAGATCGGACTGATAACCCTGACGTTTCAGATGACCGCTTCGCTATTGCAGCCGTGGGTGGGTTACTACACCGACCGTCATCCCAATCCGCTTTTGTTGCCTGCCGGGATGGTTTGCACCCTGATCGGGATTTTGATGTTGTCTCAGGTCGGCAGTTTTCCGCTGATTTTGCTGGCCGCCGCCCTGGTGGGTATTGGCTCTTCTACGTTTCACCCCGAAGCTTCCCGTGTAGCGAGGCTTGCTTCGGGCGGGCGCTACGGGCTTGCGCAATCGACCTTCCAGGTAGGTGGCAATGCCGGCTCGGCCTTTGGCCCGTTGTTGGCTGCGGCCATCATCATTCCCTTTGGTCAGGATAACGTGGCCTGGTTCGGCCTGTTTGCCCTGTTCGCCGTTGGGCTGCTGTATGTCATCAGTCGCTGGTACCGCAACCATTTGAATCTGTTCAAGCTCAAGGCCGGGCAGCAGGCGACTCATGGGTTGTCGAAGCAGCGGGTACTCGGTGCCCTGGCGGTGCTCGGCTTGCTGGTGTTCTCCAAGTACTTCTACATGGCGAGTCTGACCAGCTACTACACGTTCTTCCTGATCGAAAAGTTCGACGTGTCAGTGTCCACCTCGCAGTTGTACCTGTTCCTGTTCCTGGGCGCAGTTGCGGCGGGCACGTTTTTTGGCGGCCCCATCGGTGACCGTATTGGCCGCAAGGCGGTGATCTGGTTTTCAATTCTCGGGGTGGCGCCGTTTACCTTGCTGCTGCCCTATGCCGACCTGTTCTGGACCAGTGTGCTCAGCGTGATCATCGGCTTTATCCTGGCGTCGGCATTCTCGGCCATTGTGGTGTATGCCCAGGAGCTGGTGCCGGGCAATGTGGGGATGATTGCCGGTATCTTCTTCGGCCTGATGTTTGGTTTTGGCGGGATTGGTGCGGCCTTGCTCGGGCATTTGGCGGACATTCATGGCATCGAGTATGTGTACACCCTGTGCTCTTACCTGCCGTTGTTCGGCGTGCTGGCGATTTTGCTGCCGCGAACGAAAAAAGTCTGAGTCGGTAGTGGGGGCCATTCCCTGGCCTTGCTCCGGGCGTGCCCTCAATCATGGACCCCTCTGAGCATCCGTGGCGGGCACTAGCAGTGGGTGGCCATCTTGAGTTGTTCGCGAGCTCGCGAGATGCGTGAGCGAACTGTCCCTATAGGGATTTCCAGAGCGCTGGCGGTGTCGCGATAACTGCTGCCGCTTTGCACCGATGCATACAACGTGTCGCGCATTTCGATGGGCAGCCGGTTGAAGGCAATCAGCGTGAGCTCAAGCCTGCGGTGAGTCTCAAATTGACCATACAGGTCGGGGCTGTGGTCCTGCTCATGGCACTGCGTCTCGTCGAACTCGCAATGCACCGGCCTTGCGTGCAACCGACGAAAATGATTGCGAATGAGGTTCTGGGCAATGCCGCACATCCATGTGCTGAGCGTTGCCTGGCCGTTGAAGCGTGCTTTGCTGCGCCACGCCTCCAGGCAGGTCAACTGAAAAATATCCTCTGCATCTTCGGGGTTCAGTACGCGCTTGTGGATAAACGCTTTAAGCTTTTTTTGAAGTTCAGTCGACAGATCCAGAAAGTCAGGGGCAGGGGGGGAAGCCTTATCAAGGTGATCCATTTTTTATCCTCAGGGTGAGTGCTATCGAAAATGGTTTCGACAAGGACCTCCCAAGCATCGCCTGTGCCAATTTGCGGATCGAATATAGCCATCTGATTTATATGAGCTTTACAGGTTTTTAACAGGCGCGGTTGTGCCGGATCTTGCGTAGCGGACCTTGTGCGTGCGCCAGTTTTTTCAAAAACATGCCAATGCTACTGCCAGGGAACCGCTTGCCTGTGATCAACCACACAGGTCAATGAAACCTCCTGACTTGGCAGCGCTATGAAAGTTGAAGGGCGAAACGACACCGCGCAGATCCTGCTCTCTTCTCGGAGCGTTGGGGGGCAGATGCCCCAGTCTTCTGCGCAAAGTGCCGCTGAAGAGGTTGGCATGTTGTTCAGCCAGAAAGCCGAAAGCAGCAGCAAGGCATTGGCTCAGCGCGCGCTGCGCACGGTAGATAACCGGGTGCAGAAGGTTGAGGGTATCCAGCAGTTAAACGAGCTCTATGAGCAACTGGGGCATCCCGCTCAGCTCAGCCTGGGGCTGCTGACCCGGCACGTTCGTCTGGCACTGGCGTCAGACTCAGGGGTCGAAGCCTTGCTGGCGTTGACCGGCGACGACCCGGCCCGCACCAGTGTTGTCTTGCAGTACATGGTTGCTCAGGCCCGGGCACAAGGGCGTGAAGGTGATATCGAGCGGGTGCAGAAGGTTCAGGCACAGTTGCATACCCGCTATGACCGGCAAATTCAGGCGGGCCTGAATATTGCGCTGGCGCTGGCAGCAGCCGAAGGCGATGCCGCGCTGCGCCAGGCTGTTCGCACGCTGTATTACTCCAGTGTGGTGCGCAAACAATCACTGCCGAGCATTATCCAGGCCTTGCTGGCTTTATTCGATGAAGAGAGGGTCAACGACGGGTTGCGCGTGATGGCGCGCGCGCTGGCGGATGATATCGCCGCCCACCGGCCCTCGGTGCCGAGCCTCAGGTTGCGTACCTTGTTGAGCGGACTTCAAGGCTGCACCCAGTTGAGCAGCCTTTTGCACAGTTGCCGGTGGTTTATTGAGCGATTGTCATCCCGCGAACGGCAGGCCGAACTGTCGCCAGTCTGCCTGTTGCAACGTCTGCTGGGGTACGCGGGCACGGGCATCGATAGCGATGAGGTGCAAAGCCTGAGTCGTGAGTTGGGTGGCGAAAACCTTTCCAGTCAACTGGTCTTGCTCAATCAAGTTTATCCGTTGATTCAGCGTCTCCCGTTGGCCGTTTGGAGTGACCCTGCAAGCCGTCAGGACGCATTGCAGTCTTTTTTGAGCCTGATGGGTGAGCACACTCAGAGCGAAGGTATCGTCCAGCTGTGGGCAGGGCTGACGAGACCGATTCGATGAGGCTCGTCAAATGGCTCAGTAAAGGCCCTGGCAGGGTGGCAAGCCCGGGCGAAGTGCTCGGGGCCGTGGCGGTGCTGGGCATTGTTTTTATCTTTATCGTGCCCTTGCCGACCTGGCTGGTGGATGTGCTGATCGCGCTCAATATGTGCCTGGCCAGCCTGTTGATCGTGCTGGCGCTTTATCTGCCCAACCCTTTGGCATTTTCCACATTTCCTGCACTTTTGCTGCTGACCACGATGTTTCGTCTGGCGTTGTCGATTGCCACGACCCGCCTGATCCTGCTGGAGCAGGATGCGGGCGAGATCGTCGAGGCCTTTGGCAACTTTGTGGTGGGGGGGAATCTGGCGGTGGGGCTGGTGATTTTTCTGATCATCACCATCGTCAATTTCCTGGTGATTACCAAGGGTTCGGAACGTGTCGCTGAAGTGGCGGCGCGCTTTAGCCTGGATGCGCTGCCGGGCAAGCAGATGTCCATCGACAGTGACCTGCGTGGCGGGTTGATCGATGGTGCACAGGCCCGATACAAGCGTGACCAGTTGTCCCGGGAAAGCCAGATGTTCGGTGCCATGGACGGCGCCATGAAGTTTGTCAAAGGAGACGCCATCGCAGGCCTGGTGATTGTGCTGATCAATATCCTCGGCGGGTTTTCCACGGGGGTAGTGCAACACGGGATGAGTGCTGGCGAGGCCATCACGCTGTATTCGGTATTGACCATCGGTGATGGTCTGATCGCGCAAATTCCGGCTCTGTTGATTGCCTTGACCGCGGGGATGATCATCACCCGTGTTGCCCCCGACGACCAATCGCCAGGCGGCCATGTCGGGGCACAAATCGGCCAGCAGATAACCCGTGAACCCAAGAGCTGGATGATCGCATCGGCGGCCATGCTGGCCTTCGCCGCCCTGCCGGGAATGCCCGCCCCGGTGTTTGGCTTGATTGCCCTGTGTACGTTTGCGCCGGGTTTTTACTGGTGGTCGCGAAGCCGCAAGGCTGAGGCGTTGGAGCCGGCGCAAGCAGTGCAGGTGGCCCCTGAACACAACGGCGACGAAGATCTGAGAGTGTTTGATCCGACACGCCCGTATCTGCTGCAGTTCGCCAGTGCCCATCAAAGCCTGGAGCTTACTGAGCGGCTGATTCACGGGATTCGTCAGGTGCGCAACAGTATCGTCACCCGTATCGGGGTGACACTTCCCAGTTTTGAAATCGAATACAGCGACGTGCTGCCCGAGGATGAGTTTCGCTTTTGTGTTCACGAAGTGCCCACGCTCAAGGCGACTTTTGATGAGCGACGGGCCGTGGCACGGGACAGTGTCACGGATGCTCCTCAGAGTGCTCTCAGAGGCAGCGAGCAAAGAGATGAGCGGGACTGGCTATGGCTGAACCCCGGTGATCCGCTGCTGGCCCGGGAGGGCGTCGAATCGTTCAGTGCCCATGCCTTGATTGTTGAGCGCATGCGTCAAGCCATGATGATCAGCGGGCCGCAATTTTTGGGGTTGCAGGAGAGCAAGTCGATTCTCGGCTGGCTTGAGCAAAGCCAGCCTGAGCTGGTTCAAGAGTTGCAGCGGATCATGCCGCTGTCCCGGTTCTCTGCCGTTCTGCAGCGCCTGGCCAGTGAAGGCGTACCCCTGCGGGCAGTACGCCTGATTGTCGAAGTGCTGACCGAACATGGCCAGCACGAGCGCGAAGTGTCAGCGCTGGCGGACTATGCGCGGATTGCCCTGAAGTCGCAGATCTATCATCTGTACAGTCAGGCTGACGGTCTGCATGCCTGGCTGTTGTCTGCCCATAGCGAAAACCTTTTTCGCGAGGCATTGCGCCAAACCCAATCGGGCGTGTTCTTTGCCCTGGACAATGAGCACAGTACGCAACTTGTGGCGCTGCTCAAGGAGGCTTTTGCACCGCGCAAGTGCGACGCAAGCGTATTGCTGGTGGCGCAGGATCTGCGCAGCCCGTTGCGCACGCTGTTGTTCGATGAATTCAACCATGTGCCGGTCATGTCTTTCGCCGAGTTGACCGGCTCGGCCAAGGTCAAGGTGCTCGGGCGTCTTGATCTGCAATTCGACGGTGTGCTGCGCGAGGCCGTGTCTTGAGTCCGGGGCATGGCTTACCTGATGGCGCAACCGTGGTGTTCGATTCGCAGCAGCCTGGCCTGCTGTTCGAGTTGCGAGTGCTGAGCGGTTTGCATGAGGGGGCTGCACTGCCTTTGTTCGGTGAATGCTGGAGCATCGGTGCCCATCAAGATGCCGACCTGGAGTTGTACGACCCTGGCGTTGAAGCCAGGCATGCCCGGTTGCACTGTGTGGACGGGCGCTGGACAGTGCAGGCGCAGGAAGGTCTCTTGCAGGATGAAACCGGCACTGCCCGGGCACAGATTGCCGATCTGGCTGCGGGTAAGGCGTTCGCCATTGGCGGGATACGCTTGTGCATCGCCAATACGCAAAGTGCCTGGGTGGATGAGCTGGCAGAAGTAACCAGGGTGCAGAGCGAAACGGCCGCCGCGCGCTCGGGCATGGTGCCTGCGCGCCGCCCTGGCAAGTGGCTGGCGCTGGCCCTGAGCGTGTCGGTGCTGATATTGGCGGCACAAGTCTGTCAGCCTTCAAACACGGCACAGGCACTTTCTCCGAAGCCATTGGCTGTCAGTGACAGGCGTCAGCTTGCAACAACGTATCAGGTCCATCAGCAATTACTCAAGATGTTGATCGAGCGTGATCTGGACAACGCCATCCGGCTGCAGATGGTTGATGAGCAAATCATCCTGGACGGTGATGTCGGCAAAGACTCGCTGGCACTGGTCTCGCGGATGCTCGATCGCTTCGAGGCGCAGTTTGAAACGCCGGTTGCGATCATTAATCAGGTCCAGGAAATCAGCACGGTACTGCCCTTCAGGATCGTCCAGATAATCGGTGGCCAAAAGGCCCATGTTGTATTGGCCGACGGGCGTAGGCTGTTTTTTGGTGACGAAGCGCAGGGTGTGCGCCTGACTGCGATCGACAACCGCCGAGTACTGTTTGAAGGCGCGCAGCGCTATGAGGTGAGCTGGTGAACGGCACGATTGCTGAGCGCCTTGAGCGCTGGCGGCAACGCCAGTTCACGCACCTGGCGGGTTTTTCACCGGTAACCCTGAGCGGTCGGCTCCTGCGGATCAATGGCATGCTGCTGCAATGCTGCCTGCCCCAGGCCCGCATTGGCGAGCTGTGCCGGGTTCAGGCAGGGAGCAACGCATGGATACTGGCAGAGGTCATCGCCTGTGATCAGCAGGACGCCACCCTCAGTGCTTTGGCGAGCCTCGAAGGTATAAGCGCAGGAGCGGCCGTTGAACGCTTGGGGGCTGTGCATCAGGTTCGCGTCGGCAATGATCTGCTGGGGCAAGTGCTCGACGGGTTTGGCCGACCGCTTGCCGGGGGCGACGGGGGGGGCTTCGCCTGGCGGCCTTGTGAGGAGGCCAATGCTGTTGTATGCGAGGCGCCCCTGGCCATTCAGAGGCCGCGCATCGGTCGCGCTTTGCCAACAGGGGTACGGGCCATCGACGGGTTGTTGACCCTGGGTGAGGGCCAGCGGGTCGGGCTGTTTGCCGGTGCCGGTTGTGGCAAGACCACCCTGCTGGCCGAAATCGCCCGCAACGTCGAGTGCGATGTGATCGTGTTTGGCCTGGTTGGCGAGCGCGGTCGCGAGTTGCGTGAGTTTCTTGACCATGAGCTGGATGAGGGGCTGCGGGGCAAAGCCGTGCTGGTGTGCGCAACCTCTGATCGCACAAGCATGGAGCGTGCGCGGGCAGCCTTTACCGCAACTGCTCTGGCCGAAGGTTTCCGACGCAAAGGCCGGCGGGTTTTATTGTTGATCGACTCATTGACGCGCTTTGCCCGCGCTCAGCGGGAAATCGGTCTGGCCGCTGGCGAACCCTTGGGCAGAGGCGGGTTGCCGCCCTCGGTTTACAGCCTGTTGCCACGTCTGGTAGAGCGCGCAGGCCTGACTCGCGAGGGGTCTATCACCGCGATCTATACCGTACTCATCGAGCAGGACTCCATGGGCGATCCGGTAGCCGATGAGGTTCGATCCTTGCTGGACGGGCACATTGTGTTGTCCCGCAAACTGGCAGAGCGCGGTCACTATCCGGCGATAGATGTGCTGGGCAGCCTGTCACGGATCCTGAGCAATGTGGCTGCGCCAGAACATATGCAAAACATGGCCGCGTTCAGGCGATTGCTGAGCGCGCATCAGCAGATCGAACTGCTGCTCAGGCTGGGTGAGTACCAGGCGGGCAACGATGCCCTGACCGACCTGGCCGTCGAGAGCCGCCAGCGTGTGGAGGCCTTTTTGCGTCAGGACTTGCGCGAGCCTGCAACGTTTCAGGAAACCCTGGAGCACTTGAGCGAGTTGACTGCCCATGTGCCCTTCTGAAAACCGCCCGCCTGCCACCGAGCCCTTGCGGCGCCTGCGCCAACATCGGGCCGATCGGGCTGAGCGTTTGTTGCACATCAAACGTATGGAGCTGCGAGCCCTTGGCCTGAACATTGAGCAGGCCCGTTCGGCGGTTGAGCAGGCCAGGCAAAACGAAAACCGGCAGCAAGCCGAACTGACCGGCCGGTACCAGGGGCAGGTGGTGTCGCCCAGGACCCTGTCGGGCTGGGACGAGTCACAGCGCCAGTGGGCGGCTCAAACAGCGCAGCAGGCAAGTGCCTTGCAAGCGCTGCTCGAGCAGCAGCGCGTGGTTGCGATCCATGTCGAGAGTGCCCGCCAGTACGCGGGTGAATGCCAGAGAAAGGTCGAAAAACTTCTGGAATTGTCGATGTTGCTGGCAGAGGAGGCGGGATGGCCGAGTCATCAGGAGTAAACCCGGTGCCGTTGCCATTGGCCCGGTATCTGCCTGCCGCCCCGGCGCGCGCAGCCGACTGCAAACTGTTTGCAGACAGCCTGGCAGGCGCGGATAGGGGCTTGGCACAGGTGTTGTCCGAGGCACTGATGCCCCGTGCACCGGGGGCAGGGCCATGGCCAGTGCAATTTGTGCTGCATCTGGCACATCGCGGGCGGGTCAGTGTCAGCGCCCGTTATGAACATCATGGCTGGCTGATCATTTTAAAGGCGCAGCAATCCGCCACCCGACAATGGCTCTCCCGTCAGCAGCAACCCTGTCAACGGCGTCTGGCCCGTGCCTTGGGGCAGGTCGTCAGGATCCGGTTACTGCAGGAGTGCCAGTGATGACGGTAGCGCCGATCACCTTGCCACAGCTGGACGCAACCACGGTCCAGGCCTGTTGGCGGTTGGGTCGTGGCCTGCGCTATTCATTTCAGGTCGCAGGCGAGCCCGGTGAGCTTTTGCTGGAACCGGGGCGGGCGCCAGGGGGTGGTGCGTGTGTCTCGTTCGAGAGCCGCTGTGGGGTCTTTACGCTCAGTGATGCAGGGCCCTTGCTTAGCCTGCTTGGCGAGTGCCCGGTGGTGCTGGCCGAGACCGGCAACGATCCCCAGTCATGGTTTTGGGCGCATTTTGAGCAGCGCATGAGTGCGCAGTTGAGGGCGCTTTTTGGCTATCTGCGGCCCCTTGCCGACAGGCAGGTGGGCGCATTCGAGTGCTGCCTCAGTGTAGTGCTGGGCCCATCGCGAAGTGTCGGCCGATTGATGCTGGCGGCCCACAGCCTGTTGGCGCTTTGCGAGGCGGGGCAATGGCAGGCAGTCAAGGCGCCGTTGCCCGATTGCTTTGCCGTGCCTGTGCCCGTGGTGCTTGGCTATCTGCCGTTGACGGTTGAGCAGTTGCGCAGGGTACGGCCAGGCGACGTGCTGGTGCCGGAGCGCCTGTTGTTCAGCGGTGATGGCGTGGGGCAGTTGAGGATTGGGCGGTGGCGGATCACATCGCAAATTGATGATGAAGGCGGGCGTCGCTGCCTGACCGTGTGTGCTCTCGAGGAGTCGGCTGTGGAAGAGGTGATGTTTGCGGGTACGGACGTTGAACGGCATAAAGGCAATGAGCCGTTTGAAACCTTGCAGGTAGAGCTGAGCGTGCGCTGTGGCGCACTCAAGTTGAGCCTGGGTGAGCTGCGCCAGTTGGCCCCCGGCATGGTGTTGAGCATCGAGGGCTATGACACGGGCATGGCCGGGTTGTATTACGGCGACCGGCCGATCGGTCACGGGCAGTTGGTGGAGGTTGAGGGGCGCCTTGGCCTGCAACTGTCGCGCATCAGTTTTTCGCAATGACCGTTCAAGGGATCGATCCCTTTCTGCTGGCGCTGTTTCTCGGCGGCCTGTCACTGATGCCCATGCTGCTGATGGTGTGCACCGCCTTCCTGAAAATCTGCATTGTGTTGATGATTACCCGCAACGCCATTGGTGTGCAGCAGGTGCCGCCGAGCATGGCCCTTTATGGAGTTGCCCTGGCTGCAACGATGTTTGTCATGGCACCGGTGGGGTATGAAACCGCCCAGGCCCTCAAGCAGACGCCGCTGGATATGAGCAGTGTGCAAGCCTTGCAGGAGAGCGGGGAGGAGGCGGTAAAGCCCTTGCGGGCCTTTATGGCACGCAACACTGCTCCCGATGTGCTGACCCATCTGCTGGATAACACTGCGCGTCTATGGCCTGCGCAACTGGCGCAAGAGGTCAAGCGTGACGACCTTATCCTGCTGGTACCGGCATTTGTGCTGTCGCAGCTACAGGCAGGGTTTGAAATCGGTTTTCTGATTTACATCCCCTTTATCGTGATCGACCTGATCGTCTCGAACCTGTTGTTGGCGCTGGGCATGCAGATGGTCTCGCCCATGACCCTTTCATTGCCGCTCAAGCTGTTGCTGTTTGTGCTGGTTTCGGGTTGGACACGTCTGCTCGACAGTCTGTTCCTGTCCTATCTGTGAGGCGTCCATGGAGCCGATTTTGCTGTTCAAGCAGGGCATGCTGCTGGTGGTGGTGCTGTCTGCGCCACCGCTGATCGTGGCTGTAGCGGTGGGTGTGCTGACCTCGCTGGTGCAGGCGCTGATGCAGGTACAGGACCAGACGCTGCCCTTCGGCATCAAACTGGTTGCAGTGGGCGTCACGTTGGCGCTGACGGGGCGCTGGATCGGGGTTGAGCTGATTCAATTGATCAACCTCACCTTTGACATGGTCGCCCGCTCGGCGCTTTAGAGGGAACACCCGATGGCCCCACAGATTGCGTTTCTCGAATACCTGCCCAGCCTCGCCATTGCGATGGCGCGCCTGTATCCCTGTTTTTTTCTGATCCCGGCATTCTGCTTCGAACATGTGCGCGGCATGCCCCGGCATGTCATCGTTTTTGCGCTGGCCCTGATACCTGCCCCGGGTATTTATCACGCCTTGTCGGGCGTGAATTACACCCTGCTGGCGCTCGGCGGTCTGATGCTCAAAGAGGCCATGCTGGGCTTTTTGCTGGGCATGCTGCTGTCCATGCCGTTCTGGCTGTTCGAGTCGGTAGGGGCTTTGCTCGATAACCAGCGTGGTGCCCTGATCGGCGGGCAGCTCAACCCTTCGCTGGGGGCGGATGCCACACCTGTCGGGCACCTGTTCAAGCAACTGAGCATTTTTTTGCTGATGGTCACCCTCGGGCTGGGCAGCTTGACCCGGGTGATCTGGGACAGCTACCTGATCTGGCCCCCCACGCTCTGGTTACCGACCATTGCTGCGGATGGTTTTGCCGTGTTTCTTTCTTTGCTCGGCGATACCTTCACGCATCTGCTGCTCTACGCCGCGCCCTTTATTGCGCTGTTGTTGTTGATCGAATTCGCTGTTGCCCTGTTGAGCCTCTACAGCCCGCAGTTGCAGGTATTTGTGCTGTCGATGCCGGCCAAAAGCCTGGCCGGGCTGGGCTTTCTGCTGCTCTACCTGCCACAACTGGAGGAGCTGATCGTGGGACGGATGAGTCTGCTGGGGGATCTTGGGCACGCACTGGGCCAGCTCTTCAAAGTAGGTGAGTCATGAGCGATTCGGGTGAGAAGAAATATGACGCCAGCCAGAAAAAACTGCAGGACCAGCGCAAAAAAGGCCAGGTTGCGCAAAGTCAGGACATCGCCAAACTGCTGACGCTGGCGGTTATCAGTGAGGTCGCCTTGATCACGGCTCAGAACAGCCTGCAGCGTTTTGGCCAATTGCTGATGCTGCCCGTTTCACTGGTCGGGCAACCCTTTGGTCATTCGCTGCAGGCCGTGTTCGTCGAGGCGGGTTACCTGTTTTTTGACTTCGCCTTACTGATGACCGGCGTTGCAGTCTTGATGAAATTAATCAGCAGCTGGCTGCAATTCGGCTTTCTGTTTGCCCCTGAAGTCCTGATCCCGGACTTCAACCGGCTCAACCCGGTCAATCAGGCCCGGCAGATGTTTTCGGCCCAGTCACTGTTGACCCTGCTCACCGGCCTGATCAAGGCACTGCTGATCTGTGCGGTGCTTTACCGAGTGATCGGGCCTTCCCTGGGGGCGTTGGTCGGGTTGGTCAACGCTGACTTGCCGGGCTATATCGTCGCGCTGATCGCCTTGTTCCGGCATTTGCTGCATGTGTGCCTTGGCCTGCTGCTGGTGCTAGCAGTGGTTGACCTGGCGTTGCAGCGGTATTTTTTTGCCCGGCGCATGCGCATGACCCATGTCGAAGTGGTCAAGGAGTACAAGGGCATGGAAGGTGACCCACATACCAAGATGCTGCGTCGGGCACTGGCCCAGGAGCTGGCCCATGAAGAGCCTGTGGCCCCGACTCCGCCGTTGGAAGAGGCCGACATGCTGCTGATCAACCCTACGCATTTTGCCGTGGCGCTGTACTACCGGCCGCCACAGACGCCTTTGCCGACCGTGATTGCCAAGGGGGCTGATGCCCGGGCACGGCGAATGATCGACAGGGCACGGGCAGCAGATGTTCCGGTGATTCAGTGTGTGTGGCTGGCTCGCACGCTGTATGGCATCGAGACCGGGCATTGCATCAGCCGCGAGACCCTGCAGGCGGTTGCGCTGGTCTACCGCACTATGCGAGAACTGGATGATGACGAGCGCCGTGAAGTCATCGAGTTGGCGGAACTTGAGCAACGCTGATCGGGGCAGGAACCGGGCGCTATTACATGGTCACTCACTCTTCATCAGCCAGTCAGAGTTGAGCAGTCATGGACGTCAATTTTTTTGAACCCGCAAAGCCAGCGCCGTCAGAAATGCGCGGCACAGCCTCCCCGAACACTTCTGGCCCCACCGAATCGGTGCAAATGACCGGTTTTCGTCATTATCAGCAGCCCTCTCTGGCATTCAGCGCCAGCCTGGTTGAAGGAAAAGTCGTGACCCAAGGCTCGTATGTGGGCCAGGACATTGCCGCCCAACTGAATCAGTTGTCCAGGCCGTTCAAGCAAGATGCCACTTACGCAGGCCCTGCCCGGAACCTGCGAATCAGGGACGACAAATTTAATGTATTTCATATCCAGTCCACCCCTGCGGCCGCTGCAGTACTTAAAAGCAGTCTTCCCCTGAGTTTTTACCCGTCGCCCCCGATCAATCCCGGGCGTGCCCATCTGGGGCAGATAAGCGGTGTGCAAACAACCGCCGAAGGCGGCCAGTTTCGTGTGGTCGAGCAACGCCTGTACCGGTTAGAAGCACAGACGCTTCGTTGGTTGCCCGACAAGGACGAGGCCCGATACAGCCGTATTGGCTTGAGTGCTCAAGGGCAACTGATGAAAGTGCCGCAGGGGGTCGCAGACATGAGCATTGATGGTAAAACGCAGGCGAGCCTTGAGGGTTTCACGCTAAAAATCAGCCGCGACACAGCCGATGCTGCTCTTTGTCTTGTTCCCGTCAACGAGTCGGGTAAACCGGTGCAACTGGCGCATCTGGGGCTGGCGGGTGATGTGCTGTACGCCTCGACACCTCAGGGTGAGTTTTTGTGCGCGAACCTGCGCAATGCCGAAGACGGGCAATTGGTCATGCGCCCTGAACCACTCGATAATCTTGAGCAGCTGCATCAGGGCGCAGTCAGCATCAAGGGCTTTATGCATGATGATCAAGGCCGGCTCAACGCCCTTGTCCTCGACTCCCGCCGCCAGTTACACAGCACCCCTTTGAGCCATGGCCCTGATCAGGCATCGGGCTGGAACCTCAGTGATGTGATCCTCAGAGTGAACGACACAGGTTTGCCCGAGCCAGGGCTGCAGACACTCGCCGGTAGTGTGGACCTTGGGCCGCGGGGCAAGGTTGCGCTTGAGGGCAACACATTGCTGTGCTGGAACGAGCGCTCACAGCAATGGGATAAAAGCGCTCACCACAATGTGGAGCGACTGGAGCGTGGCCTGGATGGTCGCGCTTATGTATTGCAAGGTGCAGAGCTGAAAGCGCTGGCAATCCATAAAACGCGGGATGCTGCGTACAGCGGTGCCAGTTATGACCTGACACCTGTTAATGATGCTCATGCCCATATCAACCTTGGTGGCGCCATGGTTGAGAATAACGAGCGAAAGATCACCGGTTTTGCTATCGATAACGCCAGGCAATTTGTAACGCTTGATGCTGAAAACAAGCTGATTGCCCACGTCAACGGAAAGGCCAGGGTCTTGACCTTTACCCGGCCTAAAGAGCTTGTGGCGCTGGCACTTGACCGTCAGGGAGATCTGTATGCACAGACCGGCGCCGGCGAACTGCTCAAGCTCGACAAGGCTCACTGGCAAACCCCTTGCACCTCAGCGCTCACCTGGACTCCCGTGCCGGTGCCGGACAATGCGCCGGTCAAGTCGTTGCGTATGGGAGCAGGTCAGCAATTGATCGTCAGCTGGGGTGAAAACAATGCGCAACAAAAAAGATGGGGTGAACACTATCGGCAGTTGATTGTTTCAGCGGATGGTGACCCGCAATGGAAACCTTTAACGGCACACTCAAACACCCCCGCGAGATCACTGGGTACGGTGTTGGGCAACGCTGAGTTGAAGAGTCAGGACAACGGCACCTCCTGGGCCGTGACCTCCGATTGTTTTGGCCACAAGACTGAAGCCCTGTCGGTTGATCGTGGGGTTATTAAAAGTGCTTTAGCCCATTTTCATCCTGTTCAGGGGATCAAGAATATCGGCCTTGGTATCCAGCATGATGTTAAAGGGCGACGCGGGCTGGCAGACCTTTACGCGGATGTGCGGGAACTGCAGGGGCTATTGCGTACGCTGGCGAGCGTGACACCCCGTACGATGGATATTTCAAGTCGCCTTGACCGCCTGGGCGAGGGCAAGCCAACTCAGGCCCTGGCCACAAAACTCAAGCGTTTTATGAGTCAGGTAGAAGAGTACAGCGTGCAATTGGCCAGGCGATTGGGCGAGATCAAGGGAGCCCGTGTGATCCCGGATTATCTGCCCACAACGAGTGGCAAACCCACTGAAGGCTCAGCGAGCAACCTGTCCCGAATTCGCCAGCCCTTCGAGAATATGGGGTCTTCAAAGTCTGATATCACAGCGGCCTTGCTGCGCAGTTACGAAAAACAGGGTGTTTGTTTGTCGTTGCACGACGCTGGTCTGAAACGTGATTTGAGCAATTCGACCGGGCTGATCGAGAGCGATTTGATTCAGCACGCCCGCACACTTTTCAGGCTGTTCAAACTGGTCGACCGGCTGGAGGGTAAAGCGCCTGATCAGGCCGAAATAACAGCCCGCCTGGAGAGTGCGATAGAGGACTATCAAAGCAGCCCGGTACACAAGAAAACATCGCAGAACATCAATGGATTGAAGCAGGCAGAAACGCTCTATAACAACTTCAAGTTGTTGGCCAGGGACTTGGGTACTCCGGGATCAGCGCTCAATTTTCATATAACCACTACCTTGGGGCTCAATCCACAAGAGACGGTCAAGCAGGCTCTGCTGCAATGCATTCAAAAGTCTGAAAGCGGCCAGTCAGTTGCGTCGAGCCGGAGCAAAACCTTATCGGCATCCCTGTTCTTACTTCCAGTCCCGTTGCTTGAAATCATAGGGGGTGTTTCAAGAGACAATACCAACGGCATAACGCTGACTCGAACCGATCAGGGGGTC
>Ga0302347_1000669_pt1 | contig 49944 bp, 44 predicted proteins | sample PhyWR1_FD_202178 | JGI IMG/M metagenome (GOLD analysis project Ga0302347, IMG submission 202178) | Leaf surface microbial communities from wheat plants in UC Gill Tract Community Farm, Albany, California, United States - DLSL W.R1 (v2)... | ecosystem: Host-associated > Plants > Phyllosphere >... | reverse complement strand
GCCCTGTCCTGACAAGGTGATTTTCAGGGGTATTTTAGAACATGGCAGAAAAACAGGCAGCGAGAAGGAATCGTCGCGAAGAAATACTTCAGTCTCTGGCCCAAATGCTCGAGTCCAGTGATGGCAGCCAGCGCATTACAACCGCAAAGCTTGCAGCATCAGTGGGTGTTTCTGAAGCAGCATTATATCGACACTTTCCCAGTAAGATGAAAATGTTCGATAGCCTGATCGAGTTTATCGAAGACAGTCTGATTACCCGTATTAATCTGATACTTAAAGACGAAAAAGACACTCAGACACGTCTGAGATTGATTGTTCTTTTAGTTCTCGGCTTTGGTGAAAAGAATCCAGGACTGACGCGTATTTTAACCGGGCATGCGCTCATGTTTGAACAGGACCGATTACAAGACCGCATTAACCAGCTGTTTGAACGCATTGAAGCTCAGATACGTCAGGTGATGCGTGAAAAGAAAATGCGTGAAGGTGAAGGATTCGTCAGCGATGAGTCTTTACTGGCCAGCCAACTGCTGGCGTACTGCGAAGGCATGCTGTCTCGCTTTGTCCGCAGCCATTTCCGTTACCTGCCAACAGATGATTTTGATAAGCGCTGGCCATTGATTGCAGCACAGCTGTATTAATAGCAGGGCCGTCAGGCCCTGCTATTTAGCTCTGAACAGTAATTATACGCCGTACTCTTCCCGATACTGACGTACTTTTTCCAGACTGTCGGCCATCTCCGGTTTCTCTTCCAGATAGCTAATCAAATCCTGCAAAGTAATAATCGAAGTGACTTTACACTGGTAATCACGTTCAACTTCCTGAATAGCAGAGATATCAGCCCGACCACGCTCTTGTCTGTCCAGAGAGATAAGCACACCCGCAAGGCTTGCACCATGGGCAGCGATAATCTCCATTGATTCACGAATAGCAGTCCCTGCCGTAATCACATCATCCACCAACATAATGCGTCCAGTCAGCGGGCTACCGACTAAACTGCCACCTTCACCGTGATCTTTAGCTTCTTTGCGATTAAAGCAGTAAGGTACATCGCGATCATGATGTTCTGCCAGAGCCACAGCAGTGGTGGTAGCAATAGGAATGCCTTTATAGGCCGGACCAAACAGCAGATCAAACTCAACGTCTGAGTCCATCAACGCCGCAGCATAAAACCGCCCCAATAGCGCCAGACAACTGCCGGTATTGAACAGTCCGGCATTGAAGAAATAGGGGCTGGTACGCCCGGATTTCAGCGTAAATTCGCCAAACTTGAGTACCTGTTTATTAATTGCAAATTCAATAAACTGGCGCTGATACGGTTTCATCGACGGACTCCTTAAAAGATTATACAGACATAAAAAAGGCGACTATTCAGTCGCCTTTTTTTTAAAAATTAATTTTCTAACGCCGCTTTTTGCGTATTGATAATGGAGTCAATCCCGCCTCGAGCCAGTGACAATAACGTCAGTAGCTCTTCATGAGAGAAAGGTTCGCCTTCAGCAGTTCCCTGAACCTCAATCATCCGACCATCTTCCATCATCACGACATTCATATCAGTTTCAGCGGCAGAGTCTTCGACATACTCTAAATCACAAAGTGCTTCACCTTTGACGATACCGACAGAAACAGCAGCAACCATACCTTTCATTGGATTGCTTTTGATTTTGCCGCTGGCAACCAGCGCATTCAGGGCATCAGCCAGGGCAACACAGGCTCCGGTAATAGAAGCGGTACGGGTTCCGCCATCAGCCTGTAAAACATCACAGTCAAGAGTAATGGTGAATTCGCCCAACGCTTTTAAATCAACCGCAGCACGCAGTGAACGAGCGATAAGACGCTGGATCTCAAGGGTTCTTCCCCCTTGCTTACCTTTTGCCGCTTCGCGAGCATTACGGCTATGAGTGGCACGTGGCAACATACCGTATTCGGCGGTTATCCACCCTTTTCCCTGGCCTTTCAGGAACCGGGGTACGCCCTCTTCGAGGGTTGCGGTGCAAAGTACTTTGGTATCACCAAACTCAACCAGTACAGAACCTTCAGCATGTTTAGTGTAATGGCGGGTCAAGGTAACAGGGCGCACTTGCTCAGCGCTACGGCCTGATGGACGCATGGGGTCATCTCCGGCTAAAACGAATGTGGCTGCGTATTATACGGACTTCAGACGCTTATTCCCAAAATAATTCGAGTTGCCTGCAGGCGCCGAGTAAATCCTGTCGCTGAGCATAGATACACTATGTGATTCGGCAGGATTTGCGAGCGCAGCACCCAGGCAACTTGAAGTATGGCGGGTAGACCCTAAATAATTCGAGTTGCCTGTAGGCGCTGAGTAAATCCTGTCGATGAGCATAGGCAAACTATGTGATTCGGCAGGATTTGCGAGCGCAACACCCAGGCAATTTGAAGTATGACGGGTGTATTTCGCCCGGCATAGCTATAATCAGCCCATACATAAGCTTAAAACGGATACAGACTATGATACGCAGTATGACCGCCTACGCCCGGCGCGAAGTAAAAGGTGAGTGGGGCTCTGCTTCCTGGGAGTTACGTTCGGTAAACCAGCGTTATCTCGAAACCTATATTCGCATGCCAGAACAATTCCGTAGCCTTGAGCCAGTCGCTCGCGAGCGTATTCGTGCTCGTCTGACTCGTGGCAAAATTGAATGTAATTTGCGTTTTGAACCTGATTCACGCGCCCAGACCTCTTTGCTGCTGAATGAAAAACTAGCCAAACAGCTGGTAGAAGCCGCTCAGTGGGTCAAAATGCAAAGTGATGAAGGTGAAATCGATCCGGTCGATATTCTGCGCTGGCCGGGCGTGATGTCTGCCCAGGAGCAGGACTTAGATGCTATTGCGGCCGAGATAGTGATGGCGCTGGATGGTGCTCTGGACGACTTTATCATCGCCCGTGAAACCGAAGGCCAGGCTTTAAAAGCGCTTATCGAACAGCGTCTGGAAGGTGTCAGCTCAGAAATTGTCAAAGTCCGTGCACATATGCCGGAAGTGCTGAAGTGGCAGCGTGAACGCCTGACCACCAAACTCGAAGAAGCAGACATCCAGCTTGAAAATAGTCGCCTGGAACAAGAACTGCTACTGATGGCACAGCGTATCGATGTTGCTGAAGAACTGGATCGCCTCGAAGCTCATATCAAAGAAACTTATAACATCCTGAAGAAAAAAGAAGCCGTAGGCAGACGCCTCGACTTTATGATGCAGGAGTTTAACCGCGAGTCGAACACCCTGGCCTCTAAGTCTATCAATTCTGAAATCACGACTTCAGCTATTGAACTCAAAGTACTTATCGAGCAAATGCGCGAGCAGATACAGAATATTGAGTAACCTGGCAAGGCAACTCACTAAGGCGCAAAAATCACAACAAGCCCACATACTGGACTGACCCCATAAAGTTGTTGGACAGTTTATGTTAAGCGGCTTTCAGGGCCTGGGTTCGGCACTCTACCGGACTCAGGTCTTTTAATTTCAGACTGATCCATTCATCATTATAGTAATAGATATATTCCACTATGACCTTCTTCAACACGTCGATATAGCTAAACCTCTCTCAGATAAATAATCACCCATGTTTATTTCTTTAATATGATATTGATAATCGTTATCATAAGTCTTCTTATTGCTTTTTATTTGTTGCTGAACTAACCCCAAATATAAAGGGGAATTATAAAAATGAGGGTAGCTTGCATGAGATATTCACCTTTGTATGGCGTAATAGCTCTTTTCATCTCGTCATCTATTTATGCGCAGGAAACAACAGACAGTGATGATGACCTCATCGTTACTGCCACACGAACCGATGGCTCACGTAATGACTCTCCTCAGGTCATCACCGTGATTAGCAAAAAAGAGATCGAACAACAGCGGCAAATTACGTCAGATACGTCTCAGATCCTCAGCAACTTGCTACCGTCGTTCTCACCGGCGCGGCAAAAAATGTCCGGTAGTGGCGAAACACTACGCGGACGTACACCGCTGGTCATGATTGACGGGATCCCTCAATCAAATCCGCTGCGCCCGACAGGGCGTGAAATGCACACTATTGACTCCTCGATGATCGAGCGTATAGAAGTCATCAAAGGGGCGAATGCCAGCAACGGTGTCGGTGCGACTGGCGGTGTGATCAACATCATCACTAAACGGGCGCAGCCCGGTACCGCCAACCAGCACTTCAGTGTGGAAACGACAACACCAACATCAGAATTTGACCGTGATACGCTAAGTTATAAAACTAACTACAGCATCAGCGGCGGCGAAGAGTATATCGACTATCTGTTCGCCCTGAGCTACGAAGACCAAGGCTTGTTTAAAGATGCAAATAATAACGCCATTGGTGTGGATAACACGCAGGGTGATCTGATGGACTCCCGAGCCTGGGATATGCTGGCAAAAGTCGGTTACTGGCTGGATAACGATCAGCGCGTACAGCTTAGTCTTAACCATTACAGACTGAAAAATAAAGATAATTACATCAGTATCACTGGCGATCGTAATGCCGGAGTTTTAACCACCTCAAGGAAAGGTAATCCGGAAGGGAGTGCACCTCATAACGATGTCTGGACAGTTGGTACAACCTACGATAACTATGACCTGGCAGGTATGAAGCTCACGGCGCTAGCCTATTATCAGCGTTACGAAGCGCTGTTTGGAGCGACTAACTCATCCTCCTTCCAGGATCCTGTTATTGCGCCTATCGGTACCCTTTACGATCAGAGCCGGGCATTCACTGATAAGTACGGTAGCAAAATTGCGCTGACCAAAGACGATATCTGGAATGATAAAATAAAAGCCACAGTGGGCTTTGATACTTTATTTGATAACTCAAAACAGGATTTATGGGCTACCGGACGTACCTATGTACCGGAAATTAATTACACTGACCTGTCCCCCTTCCTGCAACTAGAGTACGCGCCGATTGAATCTCTGAAATTAAGCGGTGGGATACGCTATGAGTATGCGCGCCTGAATATCGACAGTTACCAGACAGTATGGGCTAACGACCGCGTAACTGTTGAAGGAGGAACGCCATCATTTGAGCAAACGCTATATAACGCAGGTGTTGTCTGGACACCGATTGCGCCACTGAGCTTATTCGCCAGCTATAGCGAAGGTTTTAACGTGCCGGATGTCGGGCGTGTGCTGCGCGGCATCGACACGCCCGGGGTGAAACTGGATGATTACAACGGACTAAAACCTATCGTCACCAAAAACAGTGAAGTTGGCTTCCGCGTTCAGCAAGCTCCTTTCGATTTTGAAACCAGCTACTACAAATCTACCTCGAAGCTGGGGAGCCGCGTGGAGATGGTCAATGATGCTTTTGTGGCCCGTCGTGAAAAGACTGAAATAGATGGTGTGGAAGTAAGTGCGGGTTACCGCCCAAATAAAGATCACAAAATATCTCTGTCGTGGTCACATATGCGCGGTCGCTATGATAGCGATGGTAACGGCAACCTTGATGCAAAACTTGATGGGTTGAATATCGCTCCGAATCGCATCATCGCTAGCTGGTCGGCTAACTGGAACACGGAGTTAACGACCTTTTTGCAGGCAAACTGGGCGCTAAGCAAAAAATTCGACAACGAGGCAAAGGATTTTTCCGGCTACGCCTTAGTGGATGCCGCTGTTGGCTATAAACTGCCGTACGGCCAGTTAAGTCTGGGCATCTCTAACCTACTGGATAAACAGTACATTACTTACTACTCGCAAAGCGCTTCTGTCGATCCGGACCGTTACTTCGCAGGAAGGGGCCGTACGGCAACGCTTGGCTATAGTATCGACTTCTAATCATGGCCGCCTCTGTCACCAGGGGCGGAAGAGTTGATGAAAAACGAAATCTCATTTTCTTTCCAGCGTCGGCGCTATCTTCAGGCAATGCTATTGTGTGGTATTTCACCAAAGTTGTTCGCCGCACCCGTGGAACAGCCGCGTACCGTGTCACTGTTTCAGGGGGCTACTGACAGCCTGGCGGCGTTAGATGTCATACCTTGCGGGATAGTGGAGTCATGGGCGGAAAAACCGGTTTATCACTATCTACGGCCGAAATTTTCCGGGGTGCCGCAGCTGGGGCTGGAGACGCAGCCAGCTCTGGAAAAAATTGCGCTGATTAAACCCGATATCATCTTTGCTTCTCGCTTTCGTCACCAGGACGTTGCCCCGTTGATGGAAAAAATCGCCCCTGTCACGTTGTTAGATGATGTTTTTGAATTTAAAAAAACACTGAGTGTCGTCGCCGAAAAACTTGCGATGACAAACAACGCGACACAGCTGCTCAGACAGTGGGATCAGCGCATTGTCATGCTTCACGCTCTGATGCAGGAGCGATTCGGCGCACACATCACCCCACAAGTGTCGGTGATTGAAGTACGTCCCGACCATATTCGCAGCTACGTTGCCCGAAGCTTTCCTGGTTCGGTGATGTCCGAACTGGGTTTTGCCTGGAATGAACAAGCAGCGCATGCGGGCAGTACGTCATTACGCTTTTCCAGTATGGAGAATATTCCGCTGCTAGACGCAGATATCTTTTTCATTTTACTGCGGGCGAACAGTCCGGCTATTGCGCGTCAGTATCAAACACTGACGTCTCATCCGCTATGGCAGCAAATGCGTGCTGTTAAAGCGCAGCAATTATGGAAAGTAGACAGCATAGCCTGGAGTTTATCTGGAGGCATTCTTGGCGCAAATCATATCCTGGATGACGTTGAACAGGCGCTTATCCGGGGACTGACATGAGGATGAAATTTCTGCTCTGCAGTAGCCTGCTAGCGATAATGGCCGTACTCAGCATCATGACAGGCGCACGTATGTATTCCCTGTCACAACTGACAGAGGCTCTATTTCACACAGATCCCTCCCGGGCAGTGGACTCCATCATTCGCACCTCACGCTTACCGCGAACATTTCTGGCGATGGGAGTTGGCGCGTTTCTCGCCGTAGCGGGTGGATTGATGCAGGCACTGACACGCAATCCCCTGGCGTCACCTGGATTATTTGGCGTTAATGCCGGCGCGGCTCTGATGATTGTGCTTGCCAGTAGTTTTTTCGCCATCGGTGATCCCTGGATAACACTTCTGCTGGCATTTACCGGGGCGTGTGCCACCAGTACCTTGGTGTGGTTCGCCAGCAAAGTTAGCAATGGTCAGCTTAATCCACTACGTCTGGTACTTGCGGGCATTGCTATTACCGCGTTGTGCAATGCCTTTACCCAAGCGATTCTCGTTATCGATCAGGAAAGCCTGGATACTATGCTTTTCTGGCTGGCGGGCAGTCTGGCAAGCAACGATTTACAACATATTTATCCGATGTTAGCTCCCGGTGTGCTGCTGGTTATCGCCGCCTGCCTGTTCGCCGGACAGATGAGCGTGCTCAACGCAGGAGAAGACATTGCCCGTGGACTGGGGCAGAACATCGCGCTGGTGCGTCTGCTCGCCAGCATACTGGTAGTTGGGCTGGCTGGCTGCGCCGTAGCGCTAGCAGGGAATATCGGTTTTATCGGCCTGATAGTGCCGCATATTGCACGCCAGCTGTTTGGTAGCGATCTGCGCCGAACACTGCCAGCCTGCGCGCTGCTTGGTGCGTTACTCCTGCTGGCGGCAGATATCGCTGCACGTGTGGTGATACTGCCGCAGGAAGTCCCCGTGGGCGTGATGACAGCCCTGATGGGCGCCCCATTTTTTATCCTGCTAGCCCAACGTAGAGGGAATCATGCCGGATAGTCGACTTTTCCGCTGCGGGCCTTTTTCCCGACTCTATTCCCGGCATTTGCAACCGATATTGTTGCTTTGTACCGTGATAACTCTGCTGGTAATACTTGTCGCGTTGAGCATGGGCGATGTAGCGATTTCACTACAGCAAACCTTCAAACTTCTGGTGAAACCAGACGACAGTGTACAGAGCTTTATTCTACATGAGCTGCGTTTACCCCGTGTGACGCTGGCGTTTCTAGCTGGTGGGGGCCTGAGTCTGGCAGGTTTGATCATGCAAACGCTGATACGCAATCCACTGGCGTCGCCGGACACACTCGGTATCACGACGGGCGCAAGTGCAGGAGCATTACTGTGGCTCTCTTTTTTCAGTCTGCAATACGGTAGTGCGCTAATGCCCTGGGCGGCAATGGGCGGTGCGGCATGCGCTGTTGGGCTGATCTTCCTGCTCTCATGGCGCAATGGACTCACGCCGTTACGGCTCATATTGACGGGTGTTGGCGTGTCGGCACTTGCTGGTGCGGTCGTCACATTAATTCTGGTGTTCAGCCCGCTAACTACTACCTTCTCCGCGTGGGTATGGTTAAGCGGCAGTGTCTACGCAGCAACTTGGGAGAAAGTGCTACGGCTACTGCTGATCTACCTGTGGGCGTTACCAGCGCTTCTGTTTTCGCTGCGCTATCTGAAAACACTCCAGTTGAATGATGCACTGGCCATTGGGCTGGGAGTACGAGTACAGCTGATACGCACACTTTTATTACTCGGCTGTGTGATACTTTCTGGTGGTGCGATTGCCCTGGTGGGGGCAATGGCATTTGTCGGGTTAATTGCTCCACACCTTGCGAGGCTTGTGGTGCGTAATGGCTTATTCGGCCAGATGTTTATCGCGATTTGCAGCGGCGGTGTGATGGTTGTCATCGCCGATCTGCTTGCCAGGATGCTGTTCAGGCCTGCCGACCTTCCCGCCGGAATATTTGTCGCATTGGTCGGCGCGCCATTCTTTTTGTGGCTGCTGATCCGGCAACGAACGTAAGATAATGGAGAAAATGTGTCTCTCTCAACACAACAGCTGAGCATTAGCTATCCAGAGCGGCAGGTGATCCATTCGCTCGATTTGACTCTGCCAGCAAATAAAGTTTCGGTGCTAATTGGCAGCAACGGCTGTGGTAAAAGTACGCTACTCAAAGCGATGGCGCGATTGCTGACACCACAATCGGGTACGGTTATTCTGGATGGAATGGACATTAACGCCAGTAGTACGGCGCAGATAGCCCGCAAGCTGGCGATCCTGCCGCAAACGCCCATCGCACCAGAAGGTATCACTGTGCGTCAACTCGTGAGTCTGGGCCGTTTTCCGTATCAGAACTGGCTTCGTCAGTGGTCAGAAGAAGATAAACAGCACGTCGATGAGGCGCTGCGGCTTACTGGCACCGATACGTTGCAGCATCGCCCTGTGGATGCCTTGTCCGGTGGGCAGCGACAGCGCGTATGGATTGCCATGACGCTGGCACAGGCGACTGAAACGCTGTTACTGGACGAACCGACAACCTATCTTGATCTCGCACATCAGATAGAAATCCTGGAACTGCTGAAAGATCTGAATCAGCAGCAGGGCAAAACTATTGTCATGGTCTTGCATGATCTTAATCTGGCCTGTCGCTACGCCGACCATCTTGTCGCCGTACATGAAGGCCGGGTTTATGCCCAGGGCGCGCCACAGCAAATCATGACGGAAACGCTGGTCAACGAGGTGTTCAACCTGCGCTGTCGGATTATTGACGATCCTTTCTTCCATTCTCCGTTATGCATCCCTTTTCCAGGAGAGTTAAATGCTAACCTCTGAGGAACACACTTATCTACAAACGGTATTTCGCCTGCGCGCACTCTTCGAGGCAGATGCGCGCAGTGTACCAGGAGAAACAATGCTGGATGCACAGACTTGCCACAATATATTACACCGTATAATGCCGCTTATTGGCGCGCCAGATTTACCGATTGCTGCCTCGTTACTGGCTAAACGTATTGCGTTTCTCGCAACAGGCAATGTGCTATATGCGTTGAGCGTATTTGATAAAGGATTATCGTTGTCACTCAGTACAGCCCGGCTGGAATATGCTCACGACAACGGGCTATGGACCTCATCGCTACCTGTCGATATCACAACGACAGGTTATCTTCCGGGTAAACGCGATGCGTGGCGTGAGGCAATTGTTGGTGCGTTATTTAAAGAGTTTCTCGCACCACTGTGGCAAAGCATGGCGAAGATAAGCGGCCTGCCCGCGCAAATTCTGTGGGAAAACACGGCTGTGCGGGTCTATTCATTGTACCAGGGGCGAATGGAGTCGCTGGATATACATCAGGATCATCGCCAGCAGGAGGATTTCCGCTGGTTACTTGAGCAGGCCGATCCTGCTCTGTTTGGCCTGCCATGGAATCCGCTTAAACGCTTTTATCGACCCCTACAGATGAATGCTGCGGGAAAGAAAGTCCGTTTTCGACGGACCTGTTGCTTTTATTACAAAGCCTCAAAGCCAATAGAGTACTGTCAGAACTGCCCGCTGTTAAAGCAGGAAAAACGGTAGTGGCATACCGCATTGGGTATTAGCCGGGCGAAGGATATATACAAGAGTCGCACTACAGGCTCGAACTTGAGGATCGCCGTTATCGAAGCACATCGATGATGCAGACTCATGATAAAAAAGGCATTTCCTTACCCCTTAAAGCCGTTATCCGTAAGTGCAGTCATGGCCTTAGGATAAAATGATTGAAACAGTAACTCTTCTTCTCTGGCATCGATGGTCTCAAGCAATCCTTCATCATCAACGATCCCCTTCAGCAGATAGTTATTCTCTTGCGGGTAGAGTGCATATCCATCGGCCGGAAGACCCGTCGTTTTTACGTGAAAACCAAGATACTCCCCATATTTAACCATCTTCACGGACTGTAGATTAGGCTGAGCAAAAAAAACTGCAGCAAACTCTTTTACCGTTGCAAAGGGAATTGGCTCACGGACCCAATCCGGACGAACATAAACAATAGCGTTGAGTTGCTCAGCTGACAGACCTAAAGATGAAATCTCTTTATTGTACTTAGTGGACAACTGTTGAAGCACAACCTCCATTGTCTTGCCAGTTTGCGGTAATACCACGGCATCACTGCCGTTACGGGCAGGATTGGTCAGATCTGATGCATAAGCCGGTGTACACACTATGGTCGAGAACATAAACAGAGTTGCTGGCATCAATAAAGATTTCATTTCATTCCTTACTAAAGGTCTATCAGAATTAATTCATCGTCGAGAATGAAGATGAGCATAGCAAACAGCGCACCGAGCTTTGCCTGTATCCCCTCTGGGGACATATTCAGTACGTCGAAAGAATTTTAAAAGTGAATGATACTTTTGGCAGGAATACTTATCCATGGTTAATAAAGGTTATATAGCGCCATCCGGTATTTCCGCGATGGCGCGACAGACTTAAAAGTACTTCCGCAGATATTCCGTTAAACACAAAATAGCCATCGCCTGGCCATACGGCATTGACGTCAATGGGATCTGGCGATAGAACTCCAGATTGCTTCCCATACCCGTTCCGAATGACGTTTGCAGCAATTCCCCTTCTGGCGAGATATTTTTCACTATCCCACGAATCGCTTTTTCGGCTACCTCAGTATATTCAGCCGCAACATAACGCTTGCGCACGGCTTTCAGAATACCGTAGGCAAATCCAGCCGTGGCTGATGCCTCCAGATAGGAGTGTGGATCGTCGAGTAACGTATGCCAGAGGCCACTATCGTCCTGGCATTTAGCCAGCGCGGCAATCTGTGCATTCAATACCTGTACCAGATAACGGCGCACCGCGTTATTTTCTGGCAGATCCACTAGTTCGAGGAAATCAGGGATCACGATGGTCAGCCAACTATTGCCGCGTGCCCAGCGGGCGTTAGCAAAATTATGGTGTCCATCGTAGTTCCAGCCGTGGAACCACAACCCTGTTTCCCGGTCCATCAGGTTTTGTACGTGCAGCAAAAACTGATAAACCGCTTCTTCAACATATTCTGGTTTATTCAGCAATTTACCAATTTTTGCCAGGGGCAGCACCGTCATCATCAGCGTATCGTCCCACATCTGCTGGGAGTTCTCTTCCGCGAGAGTGATGTGTTGCATACCACCATGACAGGTTCGTGGCATCTCGTTCATCGCCCATTCTGCCCAGCTTTCCAGCCATGGCAGCCATGCGGGATATCTTGTTTCTTCATAGCGATATGCCAGGGTCAGGAACGGCGACATGGTATTGACGTTTTTAGTGGTTACGTCTTCCGCAAATCGGTTGGCAAACCAGCTGTCAATAATATCGCGCATCGCCTCATCGCCAGTCTGGCAGTAATATTGCCAGATTCCGTAAAGGCCAACACCGTGCGTCCATTCCCACCCATCCCATCCCTTGGTATCAATGACTCGTCCATCATCTAGCCGCAGTAAAAACTCACCCGTTTTGTCATGGATATTGACGAGATTATGCGTCACTTTTTGAATCAACGATTTCAATTCACTCTTGGTGATAAAACGCTCAGGCTGACGTAGTAACGGGCTGTGTTTGACAGGCCAAACTTTCATAATCTTAACCTCTATTGTATGTCGAATTCAGCACCGCACTCTCTTTCAGCAAGGGAGCTGCAGGTTTGTTGCGATTCAGATAACCGATATTATTATTTCCCCACAGCGACTCGAACGGCATACCGGCAAGCATTTCTACTGTGGCACGGGCTTGTGGGGTAGCAGCTTCTGGTATGGCACGGCCAAACTCACGCATTTTTACCGTCTCTTCACGCAATACACTATGGGTTTGCAAATTGAGTTTGAAACGCAGGGATACCAGGAAGCCACAAAACAGAACCAGGATTGTACCTACACTCAGAATCATCAGGATGGTGTGGCTCACTTCCTCGGGCTGAGTTTTCTGACCACTAACAAAGCCTGATATCTGCATCACAATGCCAACCAGCATGATTGCACCGGCTTGAGAGGCTTTACGGGTCAGGGTCATAATCCCCGCAAAGATCCCTTCTCGACGCTGGCCAGTTATCACTTCATCCACATCAGCAATATAGGTATAAATATTCCACGGAACATAGTTAATACCACCGCGTCCCAACCCCGCCACAGCAGAAATCAGCAAGAGTAGCGAGTAGATATCACTCATACCGGCATAATACAGTACGGCATAAGAAAGGGATGCCAGACCAAACAGCACGACTACAAAACGATAAGACGGTGCAGGCCCAAAGCGGATGCAAAGGGGGATCATGGCTATCACGGCGATAAACTGGAATATAGCCATAGTACCGAGCAGATTAGATGCCATAGAGGCTTCCTGCATCAGAACGAAGACCACATAGTAGGTAAATACTGCGTTGAAAACGTCCTGTGCAATATAGCCGCCGAGATACATACCTAAATGCTGGCGGAAAATTTTAATGCGTAGTGTCGAACTTAACTCCACAAACAAACGCTTGAAGCTCTGCCCTGCCGACAAATTTTTCTTCTCCTCTTCTGCGCGTAGTGCGGCTTCACTCCACTCTTCACGTGGACGTTCCCAAGTGAAGAACCAGACAAAAGTCAGCATCACTGCACAGAGGACGGAGAAGACCAGACTTGCATAAAAGAAAGAGATGGCGTTGTCTTTACCGAAATGAGTAAGCAAGATCCCAGGCAGGAAAGAGGCCAGGATTGCAGACATCTGCGCCATAGAGATACGCGCCCCAGAGAATTTGGTTTTCTGCTTAAAGTCATCCGTCATTTCCGGTGCGAGTGTCTCGTACGGCACCAGGATCATGGTATAGACGATATCAAAAATCAGATAGGTCAGCAGGTAATACCAGAAAGTCATATCTCCCACCCACATTAGTGAGTAGCTGAAGACGCAAGGGATACCCAGTAAAATAAAGAATTTACGGCGACCAAATCGCTTACCCAACCGGGTAGTACCAAAGTTATCTGTCAAAAAGCCCATTAACGGGCTAATCACGGCATCTAATACCCTTGCAGCAGCAAAGATGAACGTTGCTTCAATAGGGGTAAGTCCACAGAAGGTAGTATAAAAATACAAAAGCCAGGCCGCCGTCAGAGCGGTTGTTCCCGCTCCCAGGAAATCACCTGACCCATAAGCAAGATAATTTGCGAGTCCAATTTTACGTGTTTTCATTGCCGCCAACCTTAATCAGTTTTAGGAGACTCCCTATATGCCCTAAATAATTCGAGTTGCTTGTAGGCGCTGAATAAGTCCTGGCGATGAGCATAGATGAACTATGTGATTCGGCAGGACTTATGAAAGCAACGCCCAAGTAACTTGAAGTATTACGGGTATAAACACATCTCATCCAGGAGTGGGTACGCAGCAACAGTAAAAGCATCGAACAGTTAATACCTTTCTATTTCTGCCACCACAAAGTGACGGATGGCAAAAACACAAAGAGTATCGTCACACACATCACCAATTTATAAAATACCGTTTCTATTACATCAAAACCACGGGTCATTTTCACATATCGCTCTCAAAATGCCCTGATGACTGACAAAAAAGTAGGAAGTGAGCACGAGGCAGCAATAACGGAGTTACTCTATTATCTATTCAGAGAACAGGCGTCGACTTCCAGGATGAACTTGGATAAAGGTTTAAGTCTGATATTTAACGATGGGTTTTACAGTTTCTGGACTGAATTATGGAGAGAAGGATCTTTTAATACGATGGCGATACAACATATATTTAAAATGCATTCTATTTCAGATACATCTATTTTGACAATGTAGCTAGCCCGGCCTCCCTATAACCTGATATTCAGAGAGATGATGCCGGGCCTGTTGTAACCACAGAAGCTATTTTTCTAATGGTCCGATTAACGATATGCCTGTGGAGCAACCGAGTATTTACCTGCACCCAGTAGCATAATGGCTATGCAACCTAAAACATAAAATGCATCAGTTTCCAATGCCCAGGCACCAACTTTAGTGACTTCCGTCATATGACCGAAAGCACCAACCATTAACATGGCAACAACCATATTAATAAGAATAACGAAAGCCGCAGGCGCTGTCAGAATCCCCAGAATAACCATCGCCGGTGCCAGTATCTCGCCAATATAGACGCCATAAGCGACAAAAGAGGGTACACCTTTAGCTGCTAAGTCTGCTGCTATCCAGTCGATACCATGGCTCACCTTTGCGACACCATGAAAGATCATCAAACCTGCAACAAGAATACGTAACAGTAGTCGTCCTGCATCAGGGTGGTGGGTTACAGAAGAAAAAACGCCGTTTAACTTTGCTATCATTTTAACATCCTCGTAAAAATATCAGTTTGATAAATCAGGTGAAGTTTTGGTAAGGTAACAAAATAACAAAGCTTTATTAGTAAAATGATGACTTAGCGCATTATTTCCATCTATTAGTGCAATTATTTTTATGATTTATCAAGTGTTTTACCACACAACAAACAAAAAAAATATTTCCCCATGTAAACATACGCTTAGGTTGATTTTCGATGTGTTTTTAAATAATTTACTGGCGCTAAAAGAGGTCTGTTGATGTGTCTATGATAAAAATGACAGCATACAGGCTGCCATTTTAAAAATAATCAGAAGGTTATTTAGAAGTCATAAATGGCACCGAATATAACGTCACTGATATTAGTCTTTTTCTTAGGATTAAATGAAATATCATCATAAATATTGCTTATAAGCAACATTAAGATAACGAACGCTGATATATGGATCTCGCTGGTTAGTGATGGAAAACTGTGTTCCGCCGCCAAGACTCCCGGCAAAGTGAGCCCAGAGTAATATAGGGTGTCAGCGCTATTTTATTTTTCATAAAAATCATAATCGATAGCAACACCTCTCATTAAAAACATTTTTAGTACTCACATGCTCTATATATTTAGCTGTATCTCCGTCACTATACTTAGATGAGCCAATAAATGCGGCTCCCACCTTACCCGATAAATAGAATGGTATTTTTTTACACATATTGACATTGTGACTAATAGTTATCGAGAAAATTGTAATACTGAGTACCCTCTTAATTGATAATATCATTTTCATCCCTGTTATTATTTAATCTCCTGAATTTAACGTGAGCTGTTTTTTTAAAACTATCAAAAAAATTACCATGGCGATTTGAACGATGAGAGCAAGAGACAAGATCACCCGTTATCGAAGTACCTCATACTGTCCACTTTTTGAATTACCGAGTGAATAAGATAAAACACATTCGCCTCCAACTTTCGAGTTAGATTTTTTAATCCATAAAAATGCGTGTTTCTCACAATCTCTTTGTGAGGTAAGAATGTTTTCATTTTTACATTAGAAAAAATAATCCATTACGTTTTGATTGAAAAAATCTCAATCGTGACATTGTTCAAAAAACGTTACTCTTACGGCTCTTCTGAAGAGGTGTTGTTCATGTTGCTACATATTCTTTATATTATCGGTATCACAGCAGAAGCAATGACGGGTGCATTAGCTGCGGGTCGGCGCCGTATGGATACCTTTGGCGTAATTATTATTGCGACAGCAACAGCTCTCGGAGGCGGCTCAGTACGTGACATTTTATTAGGCCACTACCCACTGACTTGGGTAAAACATCCTGAGTATGTCGTTATTGTCGCAGCCGCCGCTATCCTCACTACTATGATGGCACCGCTGATGCCTCACCTACGCAAACTCTTTTTAGTACTGGATGCCTTAGGCCTGGTGGTATTTTCCATCATCGGAGCTCAAGTCGCGCTAGATATGGGTGAAGGTCCTATCATTGCCATTATTTCCGCAGTGATTACTGGTGTATTCGGTGGCGTGTTGCGGGATATGTTTTGTAAACGAATCCCACTGGTTTTTCAGAAAGAACTCTATGCCGGTATCGCCTTTGCGGCTGCCGTGCTGTATCTCGTTCTCCAGCACTACGTCACTAATCAGGATGTGGTGATTATTGCCACCCTGCTATTCGGTTTTACCGCTCGCTTGCTGGCTCTGCGTTTACGCCTCGGTTTACCCGTTTTTTACTATAAACACTCTGAACACTGATAATCAGTATTGAGTCTCATAGCCATCAGCCAGTGAAAATATACGGGTTGCGGTGTTAAAGAGAAATGATGCCATAACAGAGCAGGAGATTTTCCTTTGCTCAGGGAAAACCTATGAATAGTGGACTGCTGCCACTGTGGGGAAAATCTTTTGGATAAATATCTGTGCTCAGACAGCGTATTGGTTCCGCCCTGTTGTACGTGGTAATTCACCGTTGACCTTATCTCGCGAGCTGTCGCCAGCATGATAAATTTGGCGTTATAGAGAACAACGGCTATCCCGATGCTCAGTAAAATAGTTGCAATAACAAACTGAATTTTCTCTTTCATACTTCCTCCCTGAACGTGACTCTCTTCGGTATATACCCTGAATAATTCGAGTGGCCTGAGTGCCAGTAACCCCCAAACGGGTATACTTAAACGTCCTGACCAGAACGAGTAGCGAATAGTATCTATTCGAGAAAACATCCTGAAAATCGATGTTGTTGCAGTGAATAAGACAAATAACCCGGGCATAACGTCTAAAACACAACAAAAATAACGTAATCGATGACAAAATCTACGTCCATTGCCGGGGGGCGTGTATACTATGCGAAGAGAAGTTCTTCCTTTTACGCATACCGACTAAGTTTAAATTCATGGTTCAAGGCACGCTTTATATCGTTTCAGCCCCAAGTGGCGCAGGAAAATCCAGCCTCATTCAGGCTTTGTTAAAGACACAACCGTTGTATGACACTCAGGTTTCTATTTCTCATACCACACGAGGAATACGTCCTGGAGAGAGTCACGGGGAGCATTACTACTTCGTCGAGAAGGCGGAATTTGAGCAAATGATTACTGAGCAGGCATTTCTGGAACATGCCGAAGTGTTTGGTAATTATTACGGCACCTCTCGCCATGCTATTGAGCAAATTCTGGCGACCGGCGTAGATGTCTTTTTAGATATCGACTGGCAAGGCGCAAAACAAATTCGCCAAAAAATGCCACATGCCCGCAGTATTTTTGTTCTGCCACCTTCGCAGGAAGAACTGGATCGTCGACTTCGTGGTCGGGGTCAGGATAGCGAAGAGGTCATCTCGAAGCGTATGGCACAGGCCGTCGCAGAAATGAGTCATTACGCAGAATATGATTATTTAATCGTGAATGATAATTTTGATACAGCGCTGTCTGATCTCAAGATAATTATTCGCGCTGAGCGTTTACGTATGGGTCGCCAGAAAATGCGACATGACGCTTTAATCAGCAAACTATTGGCAGACTGACATCTGTTTAAGTATCATACCCAGTCATTTCCTCATCTGTGGAGCATTGTAATTATGGCACGCGTAACCGTTCAGGACGCTGTAGAGAAAATTGGTAACCGTTTTGACCTGGTACTGGTCGCCGCGCGTCGCGCTCGTCAGCTGCAAACAGGCGGCAAAGATCCGCTAGTGCCGGAAGAAAACGATAAGACAACTGTGATTGCCCTGCGTGAAATCGAAGAAGGGTTGATCAACAATAAAATCCTTGATGTCCGTGATCGCCAGGAACAGCACGAGCAAGAAGCAGCAGAGTTACAAGCTGTTACCGCCATTGCTGAAGGTCGTCGTTAATTAAACCAGTTGTGGGTCTCCCTTGTATCTGTTTGAAAGCCTGAATCAGCTAATTCAACATTACCTGCCAGAGGAGCAAATAAAACGGCTCCGGCAGGCATATCTTGTTGCACGTGATGCTCACGAGGGACAAACACGCTCAAGCGGTGAACCCTATATCACGCACCCTGTCGCCGTTGCCTGTATTCTGGCCGAAATGAAACTCGACCATGAAACACTCATGGCGGCATTGTTGCATGATGTTATTGAAGATACCCCCGCCACTTACCAGGATATGGAGCAACTGTTTGGTAAAAGTGTTGCTGAGCTGGTAGAGGGGGTCTCTAAGCTAGATAAGCTCAAATTTCGTGATAAGAAAGAAGCGCAAGCTGAAAACTTTCGCAAAATGATCATGGCGATGGTACAGGATATTCGGGTAGTTTTGATAAAACTCGCCGACCGCACACATAACATGCGTACTCTCGGCTCTCTGCGCCCAGATAAACGTCGTCGTATTGCTCGCGAAACGCTTGAAATCTATAGTCCTCTCGCACATCGCCTTGGTATTCACCATTTAAAAACCGAACTCGAAGAGCTGGGCTTTGAAGCCCTGTATCCGAACCGTTATCGCGTAATTAAAGAGGTCGTGAAGGCTGCGCGTGGCAACCGTAAGGAAATGATTCAAAAAATTCTTTCGGAAATAGACGGGCGGCTACAAGAGGCGGGGATTTCATGCCGCGTAAGTGGACGCGAAAAACACCTCTATTCGATTTACTGCAAAATGACGCTCAAAGAGCAGCGTTTCCATTCGATAATGGATATCTACGCCTTTCGCGTTATCGTACGTGATATGGATACCTGCTATCGCGTGCTCGGCCAAATGCACAGCCTGTATAAACCCCGGCCTGGTCGAGTAAAAGACTATATTGCTATCCCAAAAGCTAACGGCTATCAGTCGCTACATACTTCAATGATTGGCCCACATGGTGTGCCTGTTGAAGTACAGATTCGTACTGAAGATATGGATCAGATGGCTGAGATGGGGGTGGCTGCGCACTGGACTTATAAAGAACAGGGCGAAAGCAGTACTACAGCACAAATCCGCGCGCAACGCTGGATGCAGAGCTTGCTGGAACTGCAACAAAGCGCAGGTAGCTCATTTGAATTTATCGAAAGCGTAAAATCTGATCTGTTTCCTGATGAGATTTACGTTTTTACCCCAGAAGGCCGCATCGTCGAACTGCCTGCCGGCTCAACACCCGTGGACTTCGCCTATGCAGTACACACCGATATTGGTCACGCCTGTGTGGGTGCAAGGGTCGACAGACAACCCTATCCACTGTCACAGACCTTAGCCAGTGGACAAACGATTGAAATTATCACAGCTCCTGGCGCTCGCCCTAATGCCGCATGGCTTAATTTTGTTGTCAGCTCAAAAGCACGCGCCAAAATTCGCCAGATGCTCAAAAACCTGAAGCGTGATGACTCTGTCAGTCTGGGCCGCCGTCTGTTAAATCATGCATTGGGTGGTAGCCGTAAACTTGCAGAGATCCCGCCGGAGAACATCCAGCGCGAACTAGACCGCATGAAACTGGCATCACTTGATGATTTGCTGGCAGAAGTCGGGCTTGGTAACACCATGAGCGTAGTCGTCGCCAAGCATCTGCAAGGTGAAATTACCGCAGCAGCTCCAGGTACCTTAACCGCGCAAAATGCACATACTCGTCTGCCGATTAAAGGGGCTGATGGGGTTTTGATTACCTTTGCCAAATGCTGTCGACCTATTCCGGGTGATCCTATTATTGCTCATATCAGTCCGGGGAAAGGGCTGGTTATCCATCATGAGTCCTGCCGTAATATTCGTGGCTACCAGAAAGAGCTCGAGAAATTTATGGCCGTGGAATGGGATAAAGAGATAGAGCAAGAGTTTATCACCGAAATTAAGGTTGATATGTTCAATCATCAGGGTGCGCTGGCTAACTTAACTGCGGCGATAAACACAGCTGCTTCAAATATTCAGAGTCTGAATACTGAAGAGAAAGACGGCAGAGTTTATAGCGCATTCATTCGACTGACTGCCCGGGATCGTATCCAGCTGGCCAATATCATGCGTAAAATTCGTGTGATGCCAGATGTGATTAAAGTGACCCGTAACCGAAACTAGTGCTATGAATCCGCAACGTTATGCCCGTATTTGCGAAATGCTCGCAAGACGTCAGCCAGACCTGACCGTTTGTATGGAGCAGGTACATAAGCCCCATAACGTCTCTGCCATTATTCGTACTGCAGATGCCGTAGGCGTCCATGAAGTTCACGCCGTATGGCCTGGTAGTCGGATGCGAACCATGGCCTCTTCTGCAGCTGGCAGTAACTCTTGGGTTGAAGTTAAAACACACTCGACTATCGGTGAAGCGATCGGTCATCTTAAAGGCTGTGGTATGCAGGTACTTGCGACACATCTTTCAGAAAAAGCCGTCGATTTCCGCGAAATAGATTACACCCGCCCGACCTGTATTTTGATGGGACAGGAAAAAACGGGTATCACTCAGGAAGCACTGAGTCTTGCAGACCAGGACATTATTATTCCCATGACCGGAATGGTACAGTCACTGAATGTTTCCGTTGCTTCAGCTCTGATTCTGTATGAAGCGCAGCGTCAGCGACAAAATGCGGGTATGTACCAGCGCGAAAACAGTATGTTGCCAGACTCTGAGCAACAACGATTGCTGTTTGAAGGCGGTTATCCCGTACTGGCTAATGTGTCTCGTCGTAAAGGTTTACCTTACCCATATGTGAATCAGCAAGGTGAGATAGATGCTGATCCCGCATGGTGGGCTGCCATGCAGTCTGCGGGATAAACGATGAAAGGCCGTTTGCTGGATGCCATCCCGTTAAGTTCGCTTGCCGGTGTGGGTGCCAGCCAAAGCAGTAAACTTGCCAAAATTGGCCTGCATACCCTTCAGGATCTTCTGCTGCACTTACCTCTACGTTATGAAGATCGCACTCAGCTTTGCACCATTGACCAGCTTCTGCCAGGCATTCATACCACGGTAGAAGGCGAAGTTCTGAACTGTAATATCACCTTTGGTGGTCGCCGCATGATGACCTGTCAGATAAGCGACGGTACCGGCATCCTGACTCTGCGTTTCTTTAACTTCAATGCCGCCATGAAAAATAGCCTGTCCACGGGTAAGCGTGTTCTGGCCTATGGTGAAGCTAAACGTGGAAAGTATGGCGCGGAGATGATCCATCCTGAGTATCGTATTCAGGGGGACTTAAGTACCCCTGAACTTCAGGAAACCTTGACTCCCGTTTATCCGACCACCGAAGGCATTCGTCAGGCAACACTGCGTAAACTCACAGACCAGGCACTTGAAATCTTACAGACCTGTGCCATCACTGAATTGTTGCCCGCAGAACTCAGTCAGGGTCTGATGAGTCTGCCTGAAGCGCTCTATATTCTGCATCGTCCACCACCTGATGTGCAGTTGAGTGAGCTGGACTCAGGTAAACATCCGGCACAACGTCGTCTTATCCTTGAAGAGTTACTGGCGCATAATCTGAGTATGCTGGCACTACGTGCCGGCGCGCAGCGCTACCATGCTCTGTCATTTAGCGAAAACGACGAATTAAAAAATAACTTTCTCACCGCATTACCTTTCAAACCCACAGTAGCGCAGCAGCGAGTAGTGGCTGAGATTGAACATGATATGACGCTGGATGTTCCGATGATGCGTTTGGTACAAGGTGATGTGGGATCCGGTAAGACATTGGTTGCTGCACTGGCCGCATTACGCGCTATAGCTCATGGCAACCAGGTTGCGTTGATGGCACCCACAGAGTTACTGGCAGAGCAGCATGCCAATAATTTCCGTCACTGGTTTGCTCCGCTAGGCATTGAAGTCGGCTGGCTGGCGGGTAAACAGAAGGGTAAAGCCCGCCTTGCACAGCAAGAAGCCATTGCCAGTGGTCAGGTAACCATGGTGGTCGGTACGCATGCTATTTTCCAGGAGCAGGTACAGTTTGCCAGACTGGCTCTGGTCATTATTGATGAACAGCACCGGTTTGGTGTTCATCAGCGTCTTGCATTATGGGAAAAAGGACAGGCTCAAGGCTTTCATCCGCATCAACTAATTATGACTGCAACACCGATCCCTCGAACACTGGCGATGACGGCTTACGCTGACCTTGATACCTCCGTCATTGACGAGCTTCCACCAGGGCGTACTCCCGTCACCACGGTGGCGATAGCTGACACCCGTCGTCCTGAAATTATCGAGCGCGTACGCCATGCCTGCCATGATGAAGGACGGCAAGCTTATTGGGTTTGTACTCTGATTGAAGAGTCAGAATTACTGGAAGCGCAGGCAGCAGAAGTCACCTGGGAAGAACTTAAAGGTCAGCTCACAGAACTCAATATTGGTCTGGTACATGGCCGTATGAAGCCACAAGAGAAGCAGGCAGTGATGCTGGCGTTTAAGCAAGGAGAGTTGCAACTTCTGGTAGCGACTACCGTGATTGAAGTCGGCGTCGATGTACCTAATGCCAGCTTGATGATTATCGAAAATCCAGAGCGGCTTGGTCTTGCACAGCTGCATCAGCTACGTGGCCGTGTGGGACGTGGTGCGGTGGCCTCTCACTGTGTGCTGCTCTATAAATCTCCGCTGTCAAAAACAGCTCAGCGTCGGTTACAAGTCCTGCGTGACAGTAATGATGGCTTTTTTATTGCCCAGCAAGACTTGGAGATCCGTGGTCCTGGTGAGCTACTCGGTACTCGTCAGACCGGAACAGCAGAGTTTAAAGTCGCTGATTTACTCCGGGACCAGGCCATGATCCCGGAAGTTCAGCGATTAGCACGTCATATCCATGAACGTTATCCACTACAAGCTCTGGCATTAATTGAACGCTGGATGCCAGAAACAGAACGCTATTCAAATGCTTAAATCGGGATAATTTATCATTATTATCCCACAGCCTTGCCACTATTAACCAAAAAACGGTAACAACAAGAACAACTTAATCACTATAACGTTCATAATATCGATAAAGAACGCTCCCACCATCGGTACTATCAAAAAAGCTAAGTGAGACGGACCAAATCGCTCAGTAATCGCCTGCATATTAGCAATCGCCGTTGGTGTTGCTCCCATACCAAATCCACACTGTCCCGCAGCCAGCACTGCGGCATCATAATTTTTACCCATCACCCGCCAAGTGACAAAAATAGCATATAGCGCCATAAACAGTGTTTGCACGGCAAGGATCACGAGTATCGGTAGAGCCAGCGATGCCATCTCCCATAATCTAAGACTCATTAATGCTGTTGCCAGGAACAGCGATAAGCAGACATTTCCCAGAACAGATACTGCACGATCAAACACCCGATAAAAACCAAAGAAGGAAAGAATATTACTCAGTACTACAGCAATAAACAGCACACAAACAAATGTTGGCAGCTCAAAAGCGGTCCCTTCCATCGCCAGGGCAATCTCACGACCGACAGTGAGACAGATGGCAATCAGTGCAATCGTTTCAATCAACACCATTGAGGTGATCACGCGTCCGGCCTCAGGCTTCTCAAAGGTTCCCGGTACTGCATTATCTTCTGGCGCACCATTAGGGGTAGAGGTTTGTTTAATCAGATAACGGGCAACCGGTCCACCGATCAACCCACCCAGCACCAGACCAAATGTGGCACAGGCCATCGCAACTTCCGTTGCATTATGGAAACCATATTGTTCGACAAACACTTTACCCCATGCAGCCCCGGTCCCATGGCCTCCCGATAGTGTGATTGAACCAGCCAGTAGCCCCAGCAAAGGATCCAGTCCCAGCAATGTCGCAATACCGACGCCAATGATATTTTGCATAATCAACAGTCCAACGACGGCAAACAAAAAAATCCCCAAAGTTTTGCCGCCCTTCAACAAGCTAATAACGTTGGCATTCAATCCAATAGTGGCAAAAAAGGCCAGCATTAAATGGTCTGTCAGAGCCATATCAAAGCTCACTTCCCAGCCCATACTTTTTTTCAGTATCAGGAGCGCTATTGCCGCCAGCAAACCACCCGCAACAGGTTCTGGAATTGAGTATTTCTTCAGAAAGGGAGTGACGTGAACTATTTTTCGCCCCACCAGCAAGACCAATGTTGCTGCCACTAAGGTTGAGAGGGAATCAAGATGAAACATAGTTAGTACTACTCCTTATGTTAGATTTATTCACACACAATACTCGCTATAGATAGAGTTTTCTTCCAGGTTATGGAGTAATAACTACGTATTTTAGCTATAAAAAATACATGGGTTATTAAAATAGTTATTTTTATATGTATTGATGCTTGGAATTACCGCATAGCAAACGATTGCTTTTACTTCCTGGTCAGTTAAAATTGCGTCTTTCCCATAATGAGATGATCCTCGATGTCCGCGAATGCTGTAGAGCCAGATAAAAAGCAACCGATTGCTCCTTCTTATTCAGATGAACTAATCTATCGTCTGGAAGACAGACCCCCACTACCGCAAACGCTTTTTGCCGCCTGTCAGCATTTACTGGCCATGTTCGTGGCGGTTATCACTCCAGCATTGCTAATTTGTCAGGCACTGGGATTACCCGCATCGGATACGCAACATATTATTAGTATGTCGCTGTTTGCCTCGGGTGTTGCCTCTGTCATTCAAATTAAAGCCTGGGGACCCGTCGGCTCAGGTTTATTATCGATTCAAGGCACCAGTTTTAACTTTGTTTCACCTCTGATAATGGGGGGAATGGCGTTAAAAAATGGCGGTGTGGATATTGAAGGCATGATGGCAGCGCTCTTTGGTACGCTGATGCTAGCCAGCTGTACGGAGATGATTATCTCCCGCTTCTTACATCTTACTCGTCGAATTATCACACCACTGGTTTCAGGAACCGTGGTAATGATAATCGGTCTGTCACTCATCCAGGTTGGACTGACCTCCGCGGGTGGTGGCTACGCCGCGCTGGCGGATAATACCTTTGGTGCGCCAAAGAATTTACTCCTCGCCGCCTCGGTTCTGGTGGTCATTATTTTGCTCAACCGTCAGCGTAATCCCTACTTGCGAGTCGCGTCATTAGTGATTGCGATGGCAGTGGGTTATCTGCTGGCCTGGGCTCTGGATATGCTGCCAGAGACTACCCCGCCAACCAATACTGATTTAATTACCATTCCAACGCCGCTCCATTACGGTTTAGGTATCGACTGGGGTCTGCTAATCCCATTGATGCTGGTCTTTATGGTGACCTCGCTTGAGACTATTGGCGATATTACAGCCACCTCCGATGTTTCTGAGCAACCGGTATCCGGACCACTGTATATGAAACGCCTGAAAGGTGGAGTACTGGCTAATGGCGTAAACTCCTTTGTTTCAGCTTTGTTCAATACCTTCCCTAACTCCTGTTTCGGGCAGAATAATGGCGTTATCCAGCTTACTGGCGTTGCCAGCCGCTATGTGGGTTTTGTCGTAGCACTGATGCTTATCGTATTAGGCCTGTTCCCGGCGGTCAGTGGCTTTGTTCAGCATATCCCTGAGCCAGTACTGGGCGGTGCAACACTGGTTATGTTTGGTACTATTGCTGCTTCAGGTATCCGCATCGTTTCCCGTGAACCACTGAATCGCCGTGCCATTATGATTATCGGTTTATCACTGGCGGTCGGTCTCGGTGTTTCACAACAACCACTGATTTTACAGTTCGCACCAGAGTGGATTAAAACTCTGCTTTCCTCTGGTATTGCGGCTGGTGGTATCACTGCAATTATCCTGAATTTAGTTTTCCCTCCAGAAAAAGCCTAAGGTTCTGGCGCATCGGTAGTTTTTAACTCGTGATGCGCCTTTATCATTACTCATCCTCCCCTTGAGCTATTGCGCTAAATGGTGCATAAATTCCTTATTGGAATATCACGGGATGTACGACAATGAAATTGCTCGGAAGACTGATAGTTATTGTGTCAGGCATCGTTGTTCTTGTGCTTGTTGCCCTTTATGTCCTGCTACAAACCCAATGGGGTGCCAGACAGCTCAGTCAGTGGCTCAGCAATAATACCGGCTACCATGTAGCGTTCAGCAAAATGAAACATAGCTGGTCAACACCAGACCATTTGGTATTTAACGATGTCGTCTTGGGTAATGCAGACCAACCGATAGCCATCGTCGCTAACAAACTTGATATTGGCCTTAGTCGCCGGCAATTTTCAGATCTACTGGATGTTGATTCCATTTTGCTGCAACAAGGATCATTGACACTTCAGGATAGTACTTCCCAGCTGCCAATAAAGGCCTCTCGTCTGCGGCTACAGGATATCAATATTGAAAATCATGACTCCGTATGGCCTTTAAATGTTCAGCGAGCTAATGGGGGTATTGTTCCCTGGCAACCGGATGCGAATAATCCTCTGGGAAATAAAGCAAATATTGAAGTCAGCGCCGACTCAATAACCCTGAAAGGTATCACCGCAAGTCATGTACTGTTACAGGGTTCTCTGGATAACGGCAACTTAACTCTGTCGACCATTGGGGCAGATATTGCACGCGGTTCATTAACCGGCAATATGAGTCGGAGTCGCGATGGAGCTTGGACTATCAGTAACTTACGTTTAAACGATATCCGCTTGCAGACCGACCAGTCACTGGCTGATTTTCTGGCTCCTCTTAATGAGGCCGCCTCTGTAAATATTGAGCGTCTGGATGTCATTGGTGCCCGACTTGAGGGACCTGCGTGGGCAATCAGTGATTTAGATCTTAGCCTGCGAGGAGCTATTCTCACTAAAGGTGACTGGAACAGCGAAGAGGGTACGCTCTCCGTTAATGCGCGCGAATTTATCTGGAATTCAGTTCATTTGCAGGATCCAATCGTCAATGCTGATTTAAATCCACAAGGCTTATTATTACGTCAGTTTAGTTCACGCTGGGAAGGCGGTATGGTGCGTGCCAACGGGCAGTGGCTCCGTGACGGCAATAGCGCTGTAATAAATGAAATGGTCTTTACTGGCCTTGAATATACCCTTCCCGAGGACTGGAAAGTACTCTGGATGCAACCGCTGCCACAGTGGCTGGCTGATGTAACAATAAAAAAACTGTCAGCGAATCGCAGCCTTATCATCGATATAAATCCTGAATGGCCTTTCCAGATCACGGCTCTGGATGCCTCCGCAACCAATCTGCTGATTGCTCGTAACCATCAGTGGGGATTATGGGATGGGAAGGCATCATTAAATGCCGCCAATGCGACCTTTAACCGTGTTGATATACGCCGTCCATCACTCTCTCTGAACGCCAGTCCACAGCAAATAACTCTCTCTGAGTTAAGTGGCTTTAGAGAAAAAGGAATACTGGAAGCAACCGCCAGTATTACTCAAACACCACAGAGAATTACGCGTGTAGAGTTAAAAGGTCAGAGTGTTCCTGTGAATACACTCAGAGCCTGGGGATGGCCAGCTTTGGCGCTGGAAGGTGAAGGAAACTTAAGTCTTTCTGCTAGCGGGCAGCTGGCAGCGGATACTCCACTACGACCGACGGTAAATGCGACCCTGAAAGTAACCGATAGCCAGGATCAGCAAATCCAGCAAACCATGAAACAGGGCGTAATTTCCGTACCCTAAGCTCTTTTTCTTCGCACTACTCTTCTTCGTTGCCCCCTTCTTCCAGGGGGCCAAAAGGTTTCGCTGGCAATACCATATAAACGCCCTCAAATACGGCCCCCGGAATATCGTCACCATAGAGACCCACTTGCAGAGTGACTCGCGCTTTACGCCCACGGGCGAGACGGTCTAAATCACCACTCAACGAACCTAAGTCCGCAGAAGCTAACGGCTTACCCACAATCGGACTGCTATAGCGGATATGAGCATCAACCAGAATAATAGTGCCGCCTAAATGACGCTCACGCAGCATTAACCAGATAAGTCCCCACCCAGTAAGCGTTGCCAGGGAAAACAGGCTGCCGGCAAACAGGGTGTGATGCAGATTTTGATTACCGGTTTCTGGCATGGTAGTAATAAATTTCTGCCCGGTATATTGCTGAATACGCACACCCATTTTTTCGCTGAGTGGAATATGCTGATACCAAGCCTGCTGTAGCTGACCACACCAATCCGGACGATGTAAAATGTCATCCAGTGAGGCAATGGGTTTGATCATCATAAAATGGCGGATCGGGGTGGTTTGTGGTGCAGTGATTTCACCCTGGTTAACAAAATCCAGCTTGGAAAAAAACTCAACTGCATCTTCACGTGCACTACAGGTCACACGTTGTACCCCTTCCTGGCGAGCCACTGACTCCAAAGTCATGGCCATCAATGTTCCTAATCCTTTGCCCTGAACTGAAGGGTCTACTGCCATAAAACGGATCGCTGCCTCATCATCAGCATTAATATATAACCGCCCTACAGCAACAATATTACCTTGCTCATCCACGACCATTTGATGGTGAGCCATAGCATCCCAGGCATCCCGCTCAGAACCCTCGGGCTGATGTAATGGTTTGCGCAACATCTTCCAGCGAAAATGGTAGTAATGCTCAAGTTCTTCCGGTGTTTCAGGTACACGAAGATGATACATATGTTGCTCTCTTATTTAGCGCCAACACAGGGAACGCGATATCTCAGTATTCTGAGTCGGTTAGCGAATTTGTGTCGTCTACACCTGGAGCCAGAAGGTCACTGGCCCATCATTGATTAGCGAAACTTCCATATCGGCAGCAAAGCGCCCCGTCTGGGTTGCTATACCTTGTTGCTGGCATTTTTCAATAAAATACTCATACAACGCTTGTGCCTGCTCCGGGGCTGCACCATCAGAGAATCCAGGGCGCATACCACTTTGGGTATTCGCTGCAAGGGTGAACTGTGAAACCACCAGCACACTACCACCGGCTTGCTGAACGCTCAGGTTCATCTTGCCATTATCGTCGCTAAAAATACGGTAACCCAACACGCGCTGACATAAACGATCCGCTTTTTGCTGGTTATCTTCTTTTTCTACTCCTAACAAAACCAGTAGTCCGGGGCCGATTTCACCGGTCACTTCACCCGCAACTTTGACGCTGGCCTGGGTTACACGCTGAATTAATGCAATCATGACTCTTCCAATTTCTGCTGTTCAGTAGACTGTTTTAGCTGACGATAGTCACCGAAGGTAACGGTAATTTCCGCACCCAGCAAAACAATACACCACGTCCAGTAGACCCAAATGAACAACAAAGGGATCACGGCCAGCACACCGTACACCAGCTGATAAGATGGGAACATCTGGATGTAAAGTGTAAAAACTTTCTTACCGAGTTCAAATAATGCAGCCGCAATCATGGCACCGATAACTGCATCTTTCACCGGTACCCGTACCGTCGGAACCAGGCTATACAGTAGCCAGAATGATAGCCAGGAAAGTAATAAGGGGAAGATGCGTAGCACATCATCCATCACGCTATTGATCTCTGATGCCCAGCGTTGCGATAGCAAATAGGAGCTAATCACTACACTGGTACCGACCAACAAAGGTCCGAGGGTCAGAATCATCCAGTACAAGGCAAATGAGTAGAGTGGTGGTCGAGCACGCCGACTCCGCCAGATAGTATTCAGTGCGCTGTCGATGGCATACATCAATAACAGCGAGGTTACCACCAGTCCTGCAGCACCAACAGCAGTCATCCGATTAGCATTGGCAATAAACTGGTCGATGTAATGCTCAATGACATCGCCCGTTGCTGGCATAAAGTTAGTAAAAACAAACTGGCGTAGCTGGACACTGATATCTGCAAATACTGGAAAGACGGCAAATAAGGCGAAGATAACTGCCACCAGCGGCACCAGGGAAAGTAATGAGACATAGGCAAGGTTCCCTGCCAGCGTCATCATATTGTCCTGGTCAATACGCTGATAAAGCAATTTACCCCAAGTCATTACTGGCCTGAAATGACGTTCCGTCTTATTCCCTACTCTCTTCAGCATCTGTTTTTTGCAAACCAGTCAGGAACAGTTTGTTTCCCGGTCACCATTATTGCGGTGATACCGAGTTGCTGAGCACTTTTGATATTTTCTTCATTATCATCAAAAAAGACCGCATCATCAGCACTGAAGCCTTCTTCTTCGAGTAACTTCAGGTAAATTTCAGCGTCTGGTTTTCTCATGCCCATCTGCTGGGAAAGATATATTTTATCTGCGGCTTGCGCTACTTCAGGATATTCATCTGGCCAGAACTCACAGTGAAGCTGGTTGGTATTTGATAAAACGACAACCCTATGCCCTTGCTCTCGCAAAGCTTGCATCACCGCAATCGTCTCTTTACGTAAACCAACGAATATCGCCTGCCATCCCGTGGTAAATTGCTCATAGCTCAAGGCCATTCCCAAGTCATGACCCAGTCTCTGTGCAAATTGTTCATCACTGATTTGTCCCCGTTCGTGCAGGTGAAATGGCTCACCAATTGTGAATTTGCTTTGCAAATTGGCCAGCGGAACACGGCTGTAATCACTCCAGACACCCAGTACCCGGTTAAAATCGATATCAACGATAACATTACCTAAATCAAAGATATACAGCATGAATCTCTCCTTTTCCGTCAGGGTGGATCACTGTTGTAACCAGAGTGACAAGGCTCAGTAGAACAATGCGTAACGCTGTTAACAATGACGTAAATAGCAGCTTATACGCTAGCATTTTACAAAAAAAAGGCAAAAAAAGCCTCGCCGATAATGAAGTGCTCCCCAAAAGTTGGGTACACCGACTGAGTAAGGTGTGTCCATTCCACAAACTGCCCGTGCCTTAACTATCCGTACACCCATCCTTTATCCTTGGGTCGAGGAGCCAAAATGGGATAAGAAAATCCATATGATAATGCAGTGAGTGAACCATTCTTTAAAATATTAAAACGAGAGCTGACTAATGGTCAGATCCATGCTAATCAATTTTTTAACCCGTAATTTTCATCTTCACGTTCTTTTAATCATTTAACATCATTAGCATCTATGCCACTATACTTATATTTCCAGTTATAAAAAATCACATTACTGATCCCATTCAGGCATAAGCCTCTTTAATTTTCACACCTGAATCAATAAGCTTCAGAATATTAACAATCTGAGCTTCAGTAAATCGTATTTTTATATGAAACCATGAAATATTAAATCGGAAAATATAATTATAACCATCTTATTTTAGGGAGAACGGATACCCGCTCAGTGATTATCACTTAATACGAATATCGGAAAAATCAGGGATTCCGGTGAAGAAACTCTATTTGATAATATGAATTCACCACCTCGGATGGTGGCATTACTAACAAGGAGTTACATATGCACCCCTCTTACATGGGGACCGTGGGTTCAACTTTTAGCTCACGGAACTATCGCGCCTTACACTGTAAGTTTTGATCCAGAATCACAGGCTCCATCATCTTTTGATGTGGAAATTGAATACGCTACAAATTCCCAGATGAAGCGAGTAAATACTTTAGGACCAGGTTCTTATCGAATTACTGATAACGACGGAGCAGGAACTGATCGTATTCGTTTTAAAATTCATACTACCGGACAAAATATTAGAGTTAACTTTGGTTAATTACTACAGTTAATTTTAATTAAGTATTAGAACCTATGTTTTGCTGTTTTTATATTCATGAATGAATATAAGCAAAAGGAAATCACAGGCTCTTTACTCATTATATGATTTTAATATATCCTGGGTTACGCAACTTAACAAACTCAGTGTCGTTATTACAGCTAACAAAAATTTAAACATCAACGGTCTTGAATTCATGCTTATATTCAACATATTTCCCTCTCCATTGGCGCTCAAATACAAAGGCTTCAGCGTCTGATGCCGGAACTGGGGCTGAAATAACAGATACCGTTCATACCGAGGCAAGTATGGTCGTACAGATCCCAATTTTCTGGAAAGAAATTCAGTAAAGAAAGAGGAATATCACAGAGTATGTCGAGAAAAGATCACTGTCTGGATAATGCCTGGATGGAGAATTTTTTGGCACACTAAACGCTGGAACGAAGAGAATAAGTCTATACCCAAAATAACTCGAGTTGCAGGAAGACGGTAAATGAGAAAATCCCGATGAGCTTACGAGGGTCAAGGATTCGGGTGAACGAATGCAGCCAACGCGCATGCAACTTGAAGTATGACGGGGATAAAATTAAAAAGCCTGAGTCCAGTGGAATACCGAACTCAGGCTTTGATGACCACTTAATATCAGCTAAGACGAATTATACGTCTTTGCTACCGCGACCAGCACGTTTACGATCGTTTTCAGTCAGGTGACGTTTACGAATACGGATAGAAGTTGGTGTCACTTCTACCAGTTCGTCGTCATCGATGAACTCAAGCGCTTGTTCCAGAGACATTTTGATAGCCGGAACCAGTGTTGTTGCTTCATCAGTACCTGATGCACGCATGTTGGTCAGTTTCTTACCGGTCAGGCAGTTTACAGTCAGGTCATTAGAGCGGCTGTGAATACCGATAATTTGCCCTTCGTAAACTTCTGCACCGTGGCCGAGGAACAATTTACCGCGATCCTGCAAGCTGAACAGTGCAAAGGCAACTGCTTTACCCTGACCATTAGAGATCAGTACGCCATTCTGACGTTGGCCAATTTCACCAGTACGAACATCATCATAGTGACTGAAGGTCGAGTACAGCAGGCCAGTACCAGAGGTCATGGTCATGAACTCAGTACGGAAGCCAATCAGGCCACGTGCTGGGATCAGGTAGTCAAGACGAATACGGCCTTTACCGTCAGGGATCATATCCTTAACGTCGCCTTTACGCTCACCCATGGCTTGCATGATAGAGCCCTGGTGCTGCTCTTCGATATCCAGAGTCACGTTTTCAAACGGCTCTTGCATACGGCCATCGATCATACGGTTGATAACTTTCGGGCGAGATACTGCCAGCTCAAAGCCTTCACGACGCATGTTTTCGATAAGAACAGACAGGTGTAACTCACCACGACCAGAAACACGGAATGCATCAGCATCTTCGGTTTCTTCAACACGCAGAGCAACGTTATGCACCAGCTCTTTGTTCAGACGTTCGAGGATCTGACGAGAGGTAACATATTTACCCTCTTTACCACAGAACGGAGAGGTGTTGACGTTAAAGAACATGCTCACTGTTGGTTCATCAACCGACAGAGGGGTCAGTGCTTCAACATTCTGTGGATCACACAGAGTATCAGAGATGTTCAGCTCGCCCAGGCCGGTGATAGCAATGATATCGCCAGCTTCAGCTTCAGTCGTCTCAATACGCTCCAGACCAAGATGGCCCAGCACTTTACCGACTTTACCGTTACGTGTTTTGCCTTCGGTATCGATAATAGTGATTTGCTGGTTTGGTTTGACCTTACCGCGTTTGATACGACCAATCCCGATTACACCAACATAGTTGTTATAATCCAGCTGAGAGATCTGCATCTGGAACGGACCATCAACATCAACCTGTGGTGCTGGAACATGGTCAACAATGGCCTGATACAGCGGGGTCATGTCTTCGGCCATATCGGTATGCTCGTTACCAGCAATACCCATCAGCGCGGACGCATAAATAATAGGGAAATCAAGCTGTTCGTCGGTTGCATCAAGGTTAACGAACAGATCAAATACTTGGTCAACAACCCAGTCAGGACGCGCACCAGGACGGTCAACTTTGTTGATAACAACAATAGGTTTCAAACCATGGTCAAACGCTTTTTTAGTTACAAAGCGCGTTTGAGGCATAGGGCCGTCCATTGCATCAACTACCAGCAATACAGAGTCAACCATTGACATTACGCGTTCAACTTCGCCACCGAAATCGGCGTGTCCTGGGGTATCAACGATGTTGATACGGTAGTTATTCCAGTTGATAGCGGTGTTTTTAGCGAGGATGGTAATTCCACGCTCTTTCTCCAGGTCATTGGAGTCCATCACACGTTCGGTCGTTTCAGCACGGTCACTGAAAGTACCAGATTGTTGTAACAGCTTGTCAACCAAGGTAGTTTTACCATGGTCCACGTGCGCGATGATGGCGATGTTACGCAGATTTTCGATCACAGATTTGCCTCAGGCATTAGAAATAGCGCGTTATTGTACACGTATTAATCGAAGTACAGAACAGGATCATAAAGAACCTTTACAAACAATATAAGAAGTAAGGGTTTGTGATCATTTTCACGAAGCTGAAAAAGGAGCCATACCGTAAATTGCACCATTATGGTGCTTATGTGACATAATAAAGCACCATACTGGTGCAAGTTATCGAGTCTGATGCAGCCTTTTGCACGTTGGCCTGCATAATAGCGCCTTTTTAGGGAAATTTAAAAGTTGGCACAGATTTCGCTTTAAAGAATACAGGCTAAAGGCCAAATGCAAAAGTGTTTGATTACCTCGTTACCCAACGAAATGAACCAATCCTGGAGAGTTTAAGTATGTCCGCTGAACACGTATTGACTATGCTGGATGAGCACGAAGTGAAATTTGTTGATTTGCGTTTTACCGATACCAAAGGTAAAGAGCAGCACATCACTATCCCTGCTCACCAAGTAAATGCAGACTTCTTTGAAGAAGGCAAAATGTTTGACGGCTCCTCGATTGGTGGCTGGAAAGGTATCGATGAATCTGACATGGTTCTGATGCCTGACTCAACCACTGCGATGATTGACCCGTTCTTCGAAGATAGTACGCTGATTATCCGTTGTGATGTTCTGGAGCCAGGTACGCTGCAAGGCTATGACCGTGACCCACGTTCTATCGCAAAACGCGCTGAAGACTACCTGCGTGCTACCGGCCTGGCAGACACCGTTCTGTTTGGACCAGAACCAGAATTCTTCCTGTTTGACGACATTCGTTTTGGTAGCTCTATCTCTGGCTCCCACGTCGCTATCGATGATATCGAAGGTGCATGGAACACAGGTACTAAATACGAAGGCGGTAACAAAGGCCATCGTCCAGCAGTGAAAGGCGGTTACTTCCCAGTACCACCGGTTGATTCATCTCAGGATATCCGTTCTGCTATGTGTCTGACCATGGAGCAAATGGGACTGGTAGTTGAAGCTCATCACCACGAAGTTGCCACTGCGGGCCAAAACGAAATCGCTACTCGTTTTAACACCATGACCAAAAAAGCTGACGAGATTCAGATCTACAAATATGTAGTTCATAACGTTGCACATGCTTTTGGTAAAACTGCGACCTTTATGCCAAAACCAATGTTTGGTGATAACGGTTCAGGTATGCACTGCCATATGTCTCTGGCAAAAGATGGCGTTAACCTGTTTGCTGGTGACAAATATGCTGGCCTGTCTGAGCAAGCGCTGTATTACATTGGCGGAGTTATCAAACACGCTAAAGCGCTGAATGCCCTGACTAACCCAACAACTAACTCTTATAAGCGTCTGGTTCCAGGATATGAAGCTCCCGTTATGCTGGCCTACTCTGCCCGTAACCGTTCAGCATCTATCCGTATCCCAGTGGTCAGTTCACCGAGAGCGCGCCGTATCGAAGTCCGCTTCCCGGACCCAGCTGCCAACCCATATCTGTGCTTTGCAGCACTGCTGATGGCTGGTCTTGACGGTATTAAGAACAAGATCCACCCAGGCGAAGCCATGGATAAAAACCTCTATGACTTGCCACCAGAAGAAGCAAAAGAGATCCCACAGGTTGCAGGCTCTTTAGAAGAAGCGCTGAATGCACTGAACGAAGACCGTGAGTTCCTGACGGCTGGTGGTGTATTCACTGACGATACTATCGACGCTTATATCGCTCTGCGTATTGAAGAGAATGACCGTGTGCGTATGACTCCGCACCCAGTAGAGTTTGAACTTTACTACAGCGTTTAATTATTTTTTTTGCCGTGGAATATTTGGCCCATCTCCGGATGGGCTTTTTTCTCCGCCCATGTTTTACGACGGCGATACTTTTTTAACATCCGGTAACTATCACGCACTCAAGCAGTGCAAGGAGACTGCTGTATGGCAACTGGCACCCTGCCCGATGCTGGGCAGATCCTGAATTATTTAATCAACAGTATTCTGTTGGTTGATGATGACTTGGCGGTGCATTACGCAAACCCCGCCGCCCAGCAACTGCTGGCACAAAGTGCCCGCAAGCTATACGACGGTACACCATTACCTGATTTGATCGGCTACTTTTCACTGAATATCGATGTCATGAAAGAGAGCCTTCAGGATGGCCAGGGTTTTACTGATAACGAAGTCACACTGGTTATTGATGGTCGCTCTAATATCCTGTCTCTGACGGCACAACGGCTAATGGAAGGCTACATTCTGATAGAAATGGCGCCAATGGATAATCAGCGTCGTTTAAGTCAGGAACAGATTCAACATGCCCAACAACTCGCTGCTCGCGATTTAGTCCGCGGGCTGGCACATGAAATTAAAAATCCGCTGGGTGGGTTACGTGGCGCAGCTCAGCTGCTGAGCAAAGCACTACCTGACCCTTCGCTCCATGAATATACCAACGTCATTATTGAGCAGGCAGACAGGTTAAGAAATCTGGTGGATCGCTTGTTAGGTCCGCAATTACCAGGAATGCATGTTACTGAGAGTATTCACAAGGTTGCTGAACGCGTCGTGAAGCTGGTGTCACTGGAACTCCCTGCCAACGTTAAGCTAATACGTGATTATGACCCCAGTCTGCCAGAATTTGCTCACGACCCCGATCAGATAGAACAGATCTTACTGAATATTGTCAGAAATGCCTTACAGGCACTGGGAGACGAAGGCGGTGAAATTATTATTCGTACCCGTACCGCATTCCAGTTAACGCTTCATGGCACACGTTACCGCCTGTTAGCGCGAATCGATATTGAAGATAATGGCCCTGGCGTCCCAGCACATCTACAAGACACTCTGTTCTATCCGATGGTTAGTGGGCGAGAAGGTGGTAGCGGGCTCGGTCTGTCTATTGCCAGAAATCTTGTCGATCAGCATTCAGGGAAAATCGAATTCAACAGTTGGCCTGGTCATACCGAGTTTTCGGTTTACCTGCCTATTCGGAAGTAGAGGTCTATATGCAACGAGGAATAGTGTGGGTTGTTGACGATGATAGCTCCATTCGCTGGGTACTTGAACGCGCGCTAACCGGTAGCGGATTAATTTGCACGACTTTTGAAAATGGCAATGAAGTTTTAGAAGCTCTGGCGACAAAAACGCCGGATGTTTTAATCTCTGATATCCGCATGCCCGGAATCGACGGTCTGGCATTGTTAAAACAAATTAAACAACGCCATCCGATGCTCCCGGTCATCATAATGACAGCACACTCAGATCTTGATGCCGCAGTAAGTGCCTATCAACAAGGTGCGTTCGATTATCTGCCGAAACCTTTTGATATTGACGAAGCGGTAGCACTGGTAGAACGGGCGATTAGCCATTATCAGGAACAGCAGCAACCACGTAATATTCAAGTTAACGGCCCGACCACGGATATTATTGGCGAAGCACCAGCCATGCAGGATGTGTTTCGTATTATTGGCCGTTTATCACGATCTTCAATCAGTGTGCTGATTAACGGTGAGTCCGGAACCGGTAAAGAGCTGGTTGCTCATGCCCTGCATCGCCATAGCCCACGTGCAAAATCCCCTTTTATTGCTCTCAATATGGCGGCCATTCCAAAAGATTTGATCGAATCTGAACTATTTGGTCATGAAAAAGGTGCCTTTACTGGGGCAAACCAAATTCGCCAGGGCCGATTTGAGCAGGCTGATGGCGGCACGCTATTTCTTGATGAAATCGGTGATATGCCGCTAGATGTTCAGACACGCCTGTTACGTGTGCTGGCTGACGGACAGTTTTATCGTGTCGGAGGCTATGCGCCGGTTAAAGTAGATGTACGCATTATCGCTGCAACTCACCAAAATCTGGAGCTACGGGTACAGGAAGGTAAATTCCGTGAGGATTTATTTCACCGTCTGAACGTTATTCGTATCCATTTGCCACCACTGCGCGAACGTCGTGAGGATATTCCTCGCCTGACATGGCATTTCTTGCAGGTTGCCGCGCGGGAATTAGGGGTAGAAGCAAAACAGCTTCATCCTGAGACCGAGAATGCGTTAACTCGTCTGACGTGGCCAGGTAATGTGCGCCAATTGGAAAATATCTGTCGCTGGCTGACGGTAATGGCTGCCGGACAAGAAGTGCTGATTCAGGATCTGCCTGGTGAGTTATTTGAAACGACGATCACTGAAAATGGTACGACACAAATTGATCCGGATAACTGGGCAACACTCCTCAGCCAGTGGGCGGATAAAGCGCTGCGTTCCGGTCATCAAAATCTGTTAGCCGAAGCGATGCCAGAAATGGAAAGAGTTCTGCTTACCACCGCTTTGCGTCATACACAAGGGCACAAACAAGAAGCTGCTCGTCTGTTAGGATGGGGCAGAAATACCCTGACTCGGAAACTGAAAGAACTGGGAATGGAATAACGAGGTTCATGCCCTCGTGCCAAGTGCGATTATTAGCCCGTAAACAACCGATAGCGGGCCGTAACCTGCTATCGGTAGGGTAATCTATATTACGCGTGAAAACTGCTGTAAGCGTGCTTTCTGGCGCAAATAGACGTCAAAACACATACAGATGTTCCGAATCAGCAAACGGCCTTTGCCAGTGACATAAATTCCTTGCTCGGTAAGCGTTGCCAGCCCATCTTTTATCAACGGAGCCAAGAGCTGTAAGTCTTCAGCAAAATAGTCTGTTGCTTTGATATCCCATTGCTGCTCAATATCAGTAAAATTAAGCTGGAAGTTACAGATAAGTGCTTTGATGACATCCCGACGAATGCAGTCATCTCGCGTCAAAGCCAGACCACGCCACAGCGCGTTACCTTGTTCATCGACTTGCTGATAGTAGAGTTTCAACTCCTTCTGATTCTGAGCGTAGCAATCGCCAATCATACTGATGGCCGAAACCCCCATTCCCAGCAAATCGCTATCTCCCTCAGTGGTGTAGCCCTGGAAATTACGGTGAAGCCGGCCTTCACGCTGGGCAATAGCAAGTTCATCATCCGGACGGGCAAAGTGATCCATACCAATAAACTGATAACCTGCGCCGGTCAGCGAGCTGATAGTTTCCTGCAGAATATCCAGTCGCTGTTGAGCACTGGGAAGATCAGCGTCTTTAATTTTGCGTTGAGCGGCAAACAGGGTTGGCAAATGCGCATAATTAAAAACACTCAGTCGATGCGGATTTAACTCAACCACACGCTTAAGCGTAAATGCGAAGCTTTCCGGTGTCTGTTTAGGCAGGCCATAGATAAGATCAATATTGGTCGAGGTAAAGCCGAGTTCACGAGCACGCTGGATAAGGGCAAAGATAAACTCTTCATCCTGCTCACGGTTGACCAGACGCTGTACTTCTTTGTTGAAGTCCTGAACTCCCATGCTCAGACGGTTAAAACCTTCTTGACGTAGATGATCAAGCACATCCAGTTCAATTTCGCGTGGATCAACTTCTATCGACAGCTCAGCATCTTCATTAAACTGAAAATGCTGACGGAGTAGCCCCACCAGCCGGCTAATTTGTGTTTTGGTCAGGTAGGTCGGTGTTCCTCCTCCCCAGTGCATCTGGCTGACATGACGGCCCGCAAATAATGGGGCACGATGGACAATTTCTTGCTCCAGAGCATCAAGATACTGATCGGCCTTATGCTGCTGGCGGGTAACAATTTTATTGCAGCCGCAGAAATAGCAGAGCTTGTGACAAAATGGGATATGAATGTAGAGCGAAAGCGGGCGTTGTGGATAACGGTCTATCGCCTGTAAAAAATCCGACTCGCCAAAGTTCTGTGAGAACTCCAGTGCAGTAGGATAAGAGGTATAACGTGGCCCTGAATAATTATATTTCTGGATCAGAGCCAAATCCCAGTCAATTAACTGCTCAGACATAATCACTCCTTCCGATGCTGTCGTCGGCAACTCGAAGTATGACGGGTATAATCGTTAGTTACCCTTCAACAGCCGCATTAAATCGTCAGTTTTTTCTTCTTCATCTTCATCTTCGTAAGTGATACCCAGCTGATCCATTAGGGTATCGATTCTGTCCAGGGTGGCATTAACCCAGTCCTGATCAGGTTTACTCAGCGCTTCACCTTCTTCAAGACGTTCCAGTAACCCGTCCAGCCGCTCATCGTTCTCCAGCAGCATCAGTTCTGCTTCCGGCGTCAGCGCAGCAGGTATCGAAGCCTTTACTTTTGCAGGACGGGTAACAGGCACATTTTCGACACCGAGTTGAACCGGAGTCTTACTGCCGATACGCGGGTCTTTATCTTTATTGGTGCCTTGTAAGCCTTGCGACTGTGCCTTACCGCTGGTACGGCTGCCAGGCGCATGACCGCTACGTTTATTCTGACGTTTACGATCACGTGCTTCACTATCTATCTCTTCGCGAGACTTGCGGTGAGCTTTAGTGGGTTTTTTATTTTGTGGTGCTGAATTTTGTTGCTTCATAATGAGTTTTCTTACGCTGTTTTATTCAGTATAGAATTGCGGCGGAATCTAGCAGAAAGCAAGCAAAGAAAAAAGGCGACAGTATAATCTGTCGCCTTTTTTCTTTGCTTTGACCCATAAAGGGTTCCACAATCCATGTTCACTTATGACAACCCCTGTCTAAATCCCTTTCTAAATCCCTTTCTAACAACGTCAATGTTGTCTTTCATTTCCATTTGAAGCTCTTAGAACCATGCCTCCTGGCTTATGAAGGTTCGCCGTCTCCATGACGCTCCTGAACCATATTCTAAGTGGTAATCCATTCCGGCTCCCGTGCCAATGACGTATACTCTATAGTTATTCTGTTTATAAACAACGCCCCAAAAATGGCATAAGAAATTTCAAGTTGTTAAAAATATGTATAGATATATGAAAGTAATAATAAAGATTAATTTTTAGTTACTAATGTAACCTCAATATCCCTCATTAAGCATGGCGAATATCTCACAAACTCAATCCGTTATTGGGAAGTTTGATTGTCTTGATGAGAAACGCCGTGTTTTCTGTTCATTCAGGTATAATCACAACAATTGCTTATCCTGACAGAGACAACCGTTTTGAAAAATTGGAATTATCAACAGACTAAGTTCGTGCTCAGTGCGCCGGATATTCGCCATCTTCCTTCTGATACCGGTATTGAGGTTGCGTTCGCAGGCCGCTCTAACGCAGGAAAGTCTAGTGCACTCAATACGCTGACCAATCAAAAGAGCCTTGCTCGTACCAGTAAAACCCCTGGTCGTACCCAGCTCATTAACTTGTTTGAAGTAGCAGAAGGTAAACGAGTGGTCGACTTACCTGGCTACGGTTACGCCGAAGTACCAGAAGAAATGAAGCTTAAATGGCAACGTGCCTTGGGTGAATATCTACAAAAACGTCAATGCCTTCAAGGCCTGGTCGTGCTGATGGACATTCGCCATCCACTGAAAGATCTCGATCAACAGATGATCAGCTGGGCAGTGCAGAGTAATCTTTCGGTAATGATACTACTGACCAAAGCCGATAAACTAGCTTCCGGTGCACGTAAAGCACAGTTGAACAAAGTCCGTGAAGAAGTACTGGCCTTCAACGGTGATATTCAAGTTGAGGCATTCTCTTCACTGAAAAAATTGGGCGTCGATACGCTGCGTCACAAACTGGATAGCTGGTATAACGATCTCGAGCCAGTCGTTGAAAACGAAGAGAACAACGAAGCAGAATAATACACTGAAAAACAGAGTAAAAACTCATCTGCCAGAGGTCGTGCAATGATAGCGACCTCTGCGTGGAAATAAAAATTAAATTATTTATTTTCAACGCATTAAAAAATCAGCACATCCTCTATAGGTTGAGAATATTTTCTTTTCCCCATAAAAAACGCCCCAGTCATTTCTGACTGGGGCGGCTAAACTATTCAGCCAAATCCGATTACGTGAAGTAAAAGGTCTGAAAGATAGAACATCTTACCTCTGTACCCTACACCGATAACTTTACTCTTTTTTTTTCACTTGAAAAGCATTTTCTGTAGTTTTTTTTCACTTTTTGCATTTCGTTCTTTAACTGTCATCACAAAATGCGATTACTTATGTTGCTTAGTTACAAAAAAAGAGAATGGTAATTAGTGCTTAATGTGCTTCATCCCAGTTCTTACCGCTGCCGACTTCTACTAACAGAGGTACATCAAGTTTCATACTGTTTTCCATCAGTTCATGAATTTTTTGCGATACACTGACGATATCATCCTGATGTACTTCAAATACCAGTTCATCGTGAACCTGCATTATCATTTTGACACGTGGCTTATCCTGTTCCAGCCAGGCATCCACGGCTATCATGGCGCGTTTAATAATATCCGCTGCCGTACCTTGCATTGGCGCATTGATTGCCGCCCGCTCGGCACCTGCACGCCTCATACCATTGCTGGCATTGATCTCCGGCAAATATAAACGACGTCCATCCAGCGTCTCCACATAGCCCTGCTCTTTCGCTTGCGCTCGGGTCCGTTCCATATATTCAAGCACACCCGGATAACGCTCAAAATAGAGATCCATATATTTCTGTGACTCATGACGCGGAATATTTAACTGCCGAGAAAGACCAAAAGCACTCATGCCATAAATCAGACCAAAGTTAATCGCCTTAGCACTACGCCGTTGCTCAGAAGTCACACTTTCCAGTGAAATACCAAACACTTCAGCCGCAGTCGCCTGGTGAATGTCTTTACCCGCGGCAAAAGCGCTCAGTAGCCCTTTATCACGCGAGAGGTGCGCCATGATGCGTAACTCAATTTGTGAGTAGTCCGCAGAAACAATCAAATAATCCTCAGGAGCGATAAATGCCTGTCTGATACGACGCCCTTCTTCATTACGTACCGGGATATTTTGCAAGTTGGGTTCAGTCGATGACAATCGCCCGGTTGCAGTAACAGCCTGATGGTAAGAGGTGTGGACGCGCCCGGTTTTTGGGTTAATCATCAGTGGCAGCTTATCCGTATAGGTCGATTTTAGCTTTGCCAGACCGCGATATTCGAGAATAACCTTAGGTAACGGATAGTCCAGAGCCAGCTCTTCCAATACTTCTTCAGAGGTTGAGGGCGCGCCACCTGGGGTTTTTTTCAGTGGCTTAATCCCCTGCTTTTCAAACAAGATGGTCTGTAACTGTTTCGGCGATGAGAGATTAAATGCTTCACCCGCTAACTCATGGGCTTTTAGCTCAAGCTCGGCAAGACGCACGGTCAGCTGTTCAGAATGAGTGTGTAAAATAGCTGGATCAATCTTCACACCACCGCGTTCAATACGTGACAGGACGGGAACCAGCGGCATTTCAATTTCTTTAAAGATAGCCAGCGGCCCCGCTTGCTTCTCGAGTAGTGGCCACATTTTTAAATGTAGCTGTAGCGTTACATCAGCATCTTCAGCAGCATAACGACCGGCGGTGTCGAGATCGATTTGATTGAAGGTTAGCTGCTTTTTACCTTTCCCGGCTATCTCTTCAAAAGAGATAGTTGTATGTTTTAACCAGCGGGCTGCCAGGCTGTCCATATCATGACGTCCGGATACACTATCCAGAATATAGGACTCCAGCATGGTATCAAAAGCGATACCCTGTAGTTCAATGCCATAGTTAAGCATCACACCACGATCGTATTTCAGATTCTGACCCACTTTTAACTTCTGCTCATCTTCCAGCAAAGGTTTTAGCAGCTCAAGTACTCGCTCCCGCGCCAGCTGTTTTGGGACATCCAGATAGTCATGAGCCACCGGGATATAACAAGCCACTCCCGGTTCTGTTGCAAAAGATAGCCCAACCAGATTTGCGTTCAGGTTATCCAGGCTATCAGTTTCGGTATCAAAAGCAAAAAGTGGTGACTGATTCAGACGCTCTATCCACTCCAGTAATATATCTTCATCAAGGATGGTAACGTAGTGGTCATAGGACAGTGCCGTAGCCGTCTCTTCCTCTGGCTCTTCGCGTTTGACGATGTTGGCTGTCACAGGAGTCGGTTTCGAGCCCTTAGTCTGTAACCATTTTCCGGATTCAACATCCGTTATCCAGCGTTTAAACTCGTATTGAGTGAATAACTCATGGAGGCGGTCTGCCGCTGGTGGCTGTATATTCAGTTGTTCGCAGGAGAGATCCAGTGCGACATCAGTTTTGATAGTGGCAAGCTGATAAGAGAGGTAAGCCATCTCTTTATTCTGCTCAAGCTTCCCGGCCATAGTCTTGGCACCACGGAAAGAGAGTTCAGCAATCTTTTCCGGGCTAGCATAGAGTGTATCCAACCCTCCAAGCCCCTGTAATAGAGCCTGAGCCGTTTTCTCGCCAACACCAGGTACACCAGGGATATTATCTGATGAATCACCCATCAGCGCCAGGAAGTCGATAATTAACTCTGGTGGAACGCCGTATTTGGTCAGAACCTCTTCTGGCCCTAATACAGTATTGGTCATGGTATTAATCAACGTAATCGCCGGAGTCACTAGCTGAGCCATATCTTTGTCACCCGTGCTAATAAGCACTGAACGACCCGCACGCTCTGCTTCCTGCGCCAGGGTGCCAATCACATCATCAGCTTCAACACCGGAAACAGCTAATAATGGCAGCCCCATAGCTTTGACCATCTCGTGAAGTGGCTCAATCTGCGCGCGTAAGTCATCCGGCATCGGTGGGCGATGAGACTTATAGTGCTCAAACAGCTCATCACGAAATGTTTTACCTTTGGCATCAAACACCACCGCAGCATGCGTCGGCTGATACTGCATAATCAGACTACGCAGCATGTTTAAGACGCCATACATGGCACCAGTGGGTTCCCCACGACTATTCGTCAGTGGGGGAAAGGCGTGATATGCCCGATAAAGATATGAAGAGCCATCAACGAGAATCAGTGGGTTATCCGCAATCTGAGCCATAATGTTTCGTTCCATGCTTGATGATTAATCTATGACTAAAGGATGCCATAGCCTGAGCCAAAACATGAACTTTTGGCACGAAGATCCGAAAAAGAATTTCCCACAGAACGATCAGTCTCGAGGATCGTTTCTGTGGATAACTTTGTGCACAACTTTATATCTAATTTATTACATTATATAAGCCCATACTATTAAGTGGAAAAAATGCTTTGTTTTCATAATGTTATATTATGGTATATTCAATTAATAAAATAGATCAATTAATAAATCAATGTGGATATAAAAGTTTATCTCTATCTGTCATTACAGGAATATTTCTCAATCATCCCGATAAAGTAAAATCATTTTTGTATCAATAAACCCGTAAAATTCGTTTTCTGTTAAATTCTAATAATCGGGATACCCACTCCCTTACATCTCATATCTTGCTTCTTTTTGAAAAAATCATTTATGCCGGGATAATCAAATTGCTCCTTGCAGAGCTGATGATGTATTGCTGGTGTGGTTATTTCAGCTAAATCCCCATCTGATATGGGATATTCAAGATCTGGAGGGACTCAGTAAAAAACGGGGGCTTAATTATCTGTAATCATCAAAGCCGGGCAGGTATTGTTATTTTTGTTGAAGGCTCTCGTTTTACCTTTGAAAAGAGTCGCCAAACCCGTTCGCCATTCAAAAATTTATTAGCCCTGAAAGCAGCAGGGACCACAATGGCATTCGATATCCTGGATAAGCAGTTTAATCAATGACTCAATGATAGGCTAAATGGAAAAATGACCCGTATTACTGTACGTATTTCTCTGCTACCCGTGACTGAGGATTTACATGGTGATTATCTTAATGATAAAAAATTCAAACACCGTTTTCAGTTATGACTATACCCAAAATAATTCGAGTTACTTGTAGGCGCCGAGTTTAACGAGCCGATGAGCATAGATAATTCGAATCGTTAGACGAAGGTAACGCCCAAGCAACTTGAAGTATGACGGGTATAAATATGCTGTGGACGAAAAAGACCATCAGCTTGAGACATTATATCAAGATAATAAGGAGTCTTAAAAAAACAAAAAAGCCTGAGTTCATATAACACTCAGGCCTGATATAACAACACTGTCAGTGTTATTTTTTCTCAACCAAGTGTTTTACAGTATTGGCATATTCCTGGACAAAAATATCCAGATTGCTGGTATCCATTCCTTGTGAGTTCAGCATATATTTGCCATCAACATACATCGCAGGTACACCGCGTAACTGGAAGTCTGCTGCCGCTTTCTCTTGCTGGGCAACCAGAGATTTTACGACAAAGCTATTCAGGGCTGCGTCATACTCTTCACCTGGTACACCGGCATCAACGAACACTTTGCGGATATCGGCTTCATTTTGTACCGTTTGAGTTTTTTGTACTGCTTCAAACATTGGAACAGTAATTTTATCTTCCACACCCAGAGCCATAGCAACAGCCCAGGCTTGAGTTATCTGCTTACCAAGAGGTCCAAGGAATTCAACGTGATATTTTACTAATTTCACATCTTCTGGCAGTTTTTTCTTCACGTTATCAGAGACGTGTAGTACATCTTCAAACTGGTAGCAATGCGGGCAATAGAAGGAGAAAAATTCCAGTACCTGTGGTGCTCCCGCAACTGATTTATCCAACGTGATATATTGTTTACCATTAGTAATGTCTGCAGCAGATGCGCTAAATGCCAGGACCATTCCTGCCAGCGCAAGCCAAATCTTCTTCATCATCAAATCTCTCCTGAATTTTGTTTTCACAGTTAATACATGGGCACTAATTGTAATGGAGGTTCACGAAGAACCCGAACTTGCTCGGTAAATATTGCTGTCTGCCTTAACCAAAAATCCTCCTCTAATAGCCAAGGGAAATTTCTTGGAAATGCAGGATCATCCCAGCGTCGCATTATCCACGCAAGGTAATAAACAATACGCATTCCACGCAAAGGCTCGATCAGCGCGATTTCACGAGTATCAAAGGTGGAAAACTCTTCATATGCTTCAATAATGGTTTCAAGCTGCATACGTTGCTCTGCTTTATCGCCATTGAGTAACATCCAAATATCCTGAACAGCCGGACCATTGCGCGCGTCATCAAGATCAACAAATAGTGGCCCGTCACGCCAGAGAATATTCCCCGGATGGCAGTCACCGTGGAGGCGTAATAATTCCACATCATCAGACCAGTGGTGCGTCACTTCATTAATCAGTGCATCAGTCGCTGTCAGAAATGCAGGTTTAAGAGACTTAGGGATCATCGCGCTATCTTCAAATAGTGCCCGGGGTTGCCACAAATATTCATCCAGTCCGATGGTTGGCCTGGATTGAAACAGCGACCGGCGGCCTATCTGATGAATACGTCCCAGATAACGCCCCACCCACTCCATTTGATCGATATTATCAGTTTCATACTGACGCCCACCAAGGCTTGGGAAGACGGCAAACATAAAACCTTGATAATGGAGTAGTGTATTACCATCAAAGCTAAGTGGTGCAGCTAAAGGAACTTCATCTTCATATAGCGCCTGAGCAAAGCGATGTTCTTCTTCTATCTGTTGCGCTGACCAGCGGCATGGGCGATAAAACTTCACCACATAACGTTTCCGATCTTCGTCCTGGAATTGATAAACCCGATTCTCAAAACTATTTAATGGAGTCAGCCCCGAGTCCACACGAATGCCCTGTTCAAAGAGGGCATTCATAATGGTATCGGGATGCAGTGTCTGGAAATTAAAAGCGCTATCTTTCATCCGGTAACCGACTATAAATACGAATAGGCCAGAATAACACTCTAAATCGGCTTAACATTCTCGGCTTACAAGGTTTTACTCTTTAATAACACCCCGAGCGCGTAATAGTGCTGTTTTAAAGTCGTCTTCGTAATCTTTTTGAATACCTGGTATTACTGCATCTTTGGCTGAATCACGCATTTTTAGATGATAAATCAATATATCATCAGTCAGAGAGGCAAGTTCACCACTATAACCTGACTCCTGAGCCAGTTTCTGTAAGAATTGTATCAGATTAAGATCAGGCTCTTTGCTCCATGCGGGTTGCAGGAGTTCGAGCAGTTCATTAAGACGTTTACATTTCATTTTGTATTCCTGTCACAAGAGAGATACCACACGGTATCAGGCTTAATCCCACATTAAAAGAGGCGATACTGGTGCAACGACTAGCAAAAATAACGGGTGTGGTGCTGGCTGGTGGTCGAGGAAGCCGTATGGGTGGGAAAGATAAGGGTTTAGTTTTACTTAATGGCGTTGCCCTCTTCCACTTTGTACTGGAAACATTGCGTCCTCAGGTCGATCAACTGGTCATCAGTGCTAACCGGCATATTGAGATCTACCAACAAGCAGGTGTCCCTGTTATCACTGATTCATTACCAGACTATCCTGGACCTCTTGCTGGCATGCTGGCGGTAATGGAAGCGGTAGAAAGTGAATGGTTTCTATTTTCTCCTTGTGATACACCAAATATTCCCTCTAATCTGGCATCCTGTCTGTGGGACGGTCTCGGAGATCCAGCAGTCTCTGCGGTATGGGTTAATGATGGTGAGCGAGATCATCCTGGAATAGCGTTAATTCACCGCTCCGTAAAAGTGGCACTAAGAGCCTATTTATCTACCGGAGAACGGCGAGTAATGCAGTTTTTACTGAGTATCGGTGGACGAGCAATAGTCTTTGATAAGGCGCTGACTTATTTTTTGAATATCAATACATTGGATGAGTTATCCCATTGGCAGGAGTCTGAGTAATGCTACCTTTACTCGCTATTTCGGCCTGGAGTGGAACCGGAAAAACGACCTTACTGAAGCAATTGATCCCATTGTTACGAGCACGAAATATCCGTCCGGGTCTGATTAAACATACTCATCATAATATGGATGTTGATACACCAGGAAAAGACAGTTATGAACTGCGTAAAGCCGGAGCTGCGCAGACCATTGTTGCCAGCCAGCAACGCTGGGCACTAATGACTGAAACCCCTGAATTACCGCCGCTATCCTTATCCTATTTAGTGTCCAGAATGGATGCTTCAACTCTGGATCTGGTTTTGGTTGAAGGCTTTAAGCATGAAGAAGTCGCTAAGATTTTACTTTATCGCCAGGAAGCAGGGCATGCGCCCCATGAACTCGTTCTCGATCCATATGTTATTGCTCTGGCTAGCGATGTTCCGCTTAATGTGCCAGTCCCTGTTCTACCGCTTAATGATCCACAGCAGATTGCAGAGTTTATCTGTCAGTGGTTAAGCAAACTACGGTAAAATTTGGCTAAAAATACCGCTAAAATGCCGTGTTTTTTGGGACAGGAAAGAAAAAGGTGAAGTTTTTCGGGCGCAGAATGCAAAAAACCCCAGTCATAGACTGGGGTTATTGCAATTTGATGCCTGGCAGTTCCCTGGGCTCGCATGGGGAGACCCCACACTATCGTCCTTTGTCTTTTACCCTGATACCGCGTTGGCTGCACTCGTTCAGCTCAGTCACATACCGGTGTATGCTCCTTCGCTGCCCTCCCTTGCCGCCTTGTCTCAGCCTAAAATCCTGCAGACGATGTGTATTTTCCGGTATTCAGAATGCAAAAAACCCCAGTCATAGACTGGGGTTATTGCAATTTGATGCCTGGCAGTTCCCTACTCTCGCATGGGGAGACCCCACACTACCATCGGCGCTACGGCGTTTCACTTCTGAGTTCGGCA
>Ga0302347_1000668_pt1 | contig 50146 bp, 42 predicted proteins | sample PhyWR1_FD_202178 | JGI IMG/M metagenome (GOLD analysis project Ga0302347, IMG submission 202178) | Leaf surface microbial communities from wheat plants in UC Gill Tract Community Farm, Albany, California, United States - DLSL W.R1 (v2)... | ecosystem: Host-associated > Plants > Phyllosphere >... | reverse complement strand
AATAGCACTTCCAAGGCGTACATCTGCAACATCTTTTATAAAAATTGGAACGCTGCCAGTTTTATTAACAATGGCTATGTTTCTAATATCTTCCAGAGAAGTCACAACCCCAATTCCACGGATGAAATAGGCATTTGGTTTTTTATCGATATAAGCACCGCCCGTATTCTGATTGTTCTTTTCCAGTGCCGTGAAAAGGTCTGTGATGCTGACTCCCATTGCTCTGAGGCGGTCAGGATCGACAGCTACTTCATATTGTTTCAGCTCACCACCAAAACTGTTGACTTCTGCAATACCGGGTGTTCCGTTAAGTTGTCTTCTGACAATCCAATCCTGCATTGTGCGCAGTTCCTTGGATGAGTATTTTTTCTCGCTACCTTTTTTGGGGTGCAAAATATATTGATACACATCACCCAAACCCGTGCTTACTGGTGCAAGCTCTGGTGTTCCAACCCCTTTAGGTATTTCTTCTGATGCTTGTTTAAGTTTTTCAGAAATAAGCTGACGGGCAAAATACACATCAACATTTTCTTTGAAAACAACCGTAATAACTGAAAGTCCGAATCTTGAGATGCTTCGGGTTTCCTCGATATCAGGAATATTTGCTATACTTTGTTCAATGGGAAAAGTAACCAACTGTTCCACTTCCTGTCCTGCCAAAGTGGGACAAACGGTAATAATTTGAACTTGATTATTGGTAATATCGGGTACAGCATCTATCGGTAATTTGGTGGCGCTCCAAACGCCCCAAACAATCAATGACAAGGTCATTATACCAATGACAATCTTGTTCTTGATGCTAAATTTTATGATTTTATCTAACACAGAATTTAATTAATTTTTAATAGAAATTGCTCATTTTGATTATTTGAATTAAAAAAATCAAACAGAAAAAATAGCAATGCGAATACTGAAAACCGAAAAGTTCTCAGAAAATTTTGAAACTAAATTTCAAAAATCGTTAAAAATTAAATTTTTGGAGGTTGCCAAATATGGTCGTAAACCTGATATGCAACATTATTCTTGTGAAAAAGAATTTTATTTGAATAATAGAAGTGAGTCTGTGAAGGTATCTCTAAAAGTGGCTCAATTTTAAACGCAGTAACTGTTATCTGACAACAACTGCAAAAGCAGAAAGGAGAACAGGCATCGTCCTTTTGCTGTGAATGAGAACTCTCAGATTTCATTGATAGCTGAGAGTGGTCAACTTCTACAGACTTGGTATTAATATCACTGCACGGCATTATTAGCAATGCTATGAAGTAAATTGTTAATATGAATCTCAAAAATTTCACTTGACAAAAGTATAAAATTTAATTATATTTTGAGTCTATCAGAATAATGAAAAAGTTTTTTGTACAAAATAATTATTAATTGATAAATGAAACGATAAAAAAATTAAAAAAACTATCCTCAGATATAAACACAACTATTTATGTCTTTCTCTGAGTTTCATTTAAAATTAATTATACCTATAATACTTTTGTTTCAGCCATAAACTAACCCTAACCAATAAAATTAAAACAGGTACTTCCACAAGAGGGCCGATGACCCCAACAAATGCTTGTGAGGAATGAATTCCAAAAACAGCTATTGCTACAGCAATAGCTAATTCAAAATTATTTCCAGTGGCTGTAAAAGCAATAGACGCATTTTTGTCGTAAGGTACTTTCAATGCTTTACTTATGAAAAAGCTGATGAAGAATGTAAGAACAAAATATATAATTAATGGGATGGCAACTTTAACCACGTCCATTGGTAACTCTAAAATTTTGTTTCCTTTCAAACTAAACATTAATACGATGGTAAACAACAAAGCATATAATGTAACAGGCGAAATAGCCGGAATAAATTTTCTATTGAACCAATCTTTTCCCTTCAATTGAATTAGAAAATAACGGCTCAAAAATCCTGCAATAAATGGTATTCCCAAATAAACAAACACACTTTCTGCAACATCTTTCATTGGTACAGCAACATTGAAATCTCCTAAACCAAGCTTTTGTGGCAACACATTAATGAAAAGCCAAACATAAAAACTATAAAACACCAATTGGAAAATACTGTTCAATGCGATTAGCAGAGCTGCATACTCCCGATTACCTTTTGCCAAATCGTTCCAGACAATTACCATTGCAATACATCTTGCCAAACCGATCAAAATCAGACCGATCATATAGTCTGGCTCATCTCGCAGAAAAATGATTGCCAGCACAAACATTAAAATAGGGCTGATAATCCAATTGAGTAGCAAGGACACCGACATTACTTTTTTGTCTTTAAAAGCCATTGGTAATAGAGTGTAATCAACTTTTGCCAAAGGTGGATACATCATTAAGATTAAGCCTATTGCTAAAGGAATATTTGTTGTTCCGACAGAGAGCGAGTTTGTTACATTAGAAATATTAGGGAAGAAATATCCCAAGCCAACACCCAGAACCATTGCTAAAAAAATCCATAGGGTAAGAAAGCGGTCGAGGAATTTTAATTTTGGTTGCATTTATTAGTTATTAGTGAGTTGAGCGTATTGTTCCGCTGATAATAGATTTTCAGTTTCTCTTAGGTCTTCAATTGCAATTTTGACTATCCAGCCATTATCAAATGGATTAGAATTTACAAGCGTTGGCACTTTTAAAAGTTGCTCATTGGTTTCAATTATTTTCCCTGAAATAGGCATAAATAGATCGCTGACAGTTTTAATGGCTTCTGCAGAACCAAATACTTCGTCTTGTTTGAAATGATGATTCACATTCGGCAAGTCAACATATACGATTTCTCCTAATTCGTTTTGTGCGTAAGCAGTGATACCGACAGTTGCAATATCGTTCTCAACGAGAACCCAAGTATGTTCTTTAGAATAATATAAATCTTTTGGTAGTTCCATTATATTTTGATTTTAAAGATTAATAGCCACGTCTTAGATTTTCTGCGTACTCGTTTGGAAGAGGGCTGTCTTCGACTGCCTTTGCAGCCTTTTCAAAGTCATAGTCGAAGCGGATAAATTCTACACTAATACTTTCTTTACTCAAAACAGAACTATTTTCATCAACTGTCAACATCACATAACCTCCTCTTATATCGTTGTCTTTTGGCTTCCCAACAGAACCGATATTCACTGCGTGACGGAAATGGTCTTGTCCATCGATACCCGAATTTAAAACTCTGTAATATGGCTTGTGCGTATGTCCAAAACACATAATGTCGGCATCGGCTTGTTCCATAATACGAAGCATACTTTTTTCTTCACGGTCTTCGAAAAGATATTCGTTGATTTTTCTCGGACTCCCGTGTACCAAAAGCAGGTTCAGTTTGTCTTCGTTCAATTGAAATTCTACTTTTATATGTGCTGGAAGTGTACGCAAGTAAGCACGTTCATCATCTTTCATCAATGAATTGGTATAAGAAATAGAAATGTTCCCGTTGTCCTTCTCAGCGTCCGTCTTGTAAGCGCAACCGCATTCATTGCTCATTCTCCCAATGCCAAAATCGTAGTTGCCTGCAATGGTTGGTATTTTTCTTTTACGGATTTCATTGACCACTTCGTTTGGCCAGATATTATAACCGACTAGATCTCCCAAACAATAAATGCTGTCGGGATTTCTTTTTTCAACATCTGCAAAGAATGCTTCTAATGCAGGGAGATTAGCGTGAATGTCGCTGAACAATGCAATTTTCATTTTTATTGATTTTTAATATTTATACTATTTTTAGCAACATCCCCCACCTGGTGTGCAAGAATTGCCATTATTTACATTAAGTTCGGATAAGTTTTTCTTTTCTTTTTCTGTTGGAATCCCACAAGCGTCCTGTGCTAAACAAGCTGTAGTTTTACTTTTTAGAATAAATGTTTTTCCATTGAATTCTAAATCATATTTTCCTATAGTATCACTTTGATATTCAACTTCAATATCAAAATCTTCGATTCCTAATTTATCCTCAGAAAGTTTAATAATGTTGAGTAATTTGTTAGGCTTCAATCGATGTTCAAAATCGTCGGCATTCCAAAGCTGAAAATTCACAACCTTCTCTGAACGGATGACACCTCCACAATCAATAAAGTTTTTATTAATCATTCCGACTTCTGTAACGTGAAAATGTTCCGGAACAAAAGCTCCATTTTCTAATTGAAATTCAACATTTTCTAATGTTGGCAAAATTTGTTTTACTTCTGATAATTTCATAATTGAATCTTTATAGTTTAAATGCAATATTGCGATATATTGAGGTAAAAAAATGCTTAGCAGCATTTTGATTTGGTAACGGTTTGTACTATTGCGGTAAAGTATGTGTTTAGAATTTCGATAGTCTTTTCGTCTATACAATAGCAGATAGCATTTCCGGAAATGTTACCTTTTATAATTCCTGCGTTTTTCAATTCTTTTAAATGTTGTGAAACAGTGGGTTGAGCCAAAGGCAATTCGTTCACGATATCGCCACAGATGCACTCATTAACCTTCATCAAATACTCAATAATCGCTATTCTGGCAGGATGCCCTAATGCTTTTGCAATTGTTGCAATTTGATTTTGTTTGTCTGTAAAATGTTCTGTTTTAGTAGCTCCCATAATTTCCGTAATTATATATCGCAATATTACGATATATAATTTACTTTGCAAAATATTTTTGTAATAAATTGCATAAGGAGAAAACATACAAGTTAAATTAACAAAGAATTAAAATAGTCAACTCAATGTATTTTCCCATTTTTTTCTTAATTTTCTATTCAAAATAATCCTCTAACTCAGTGATAATCTTCTATTGATTTTCCTTACTAGCTTTATACCCATCCTTAAACCTTAGAAAATCTTCTGCTTTTTTGGGATTATTTCTAATCCACAATTGCATTACTTGTGTATTATCGTTCAAAATATTGATCTCATTTTCATCGTAAATTTTTTTTCCTTCACCAGCAATTTCTCTTAGAATATCTTGGCGTAGTTCACTTTTGGCTTTGATGCTCTCTTTATACCAATTGGTTGCGAAGTAGATTGAGGCAATCAATACTAAAACTGCAAAGACAAAAACTCCAATCCCGCACCAAATAAATTGCTTCTTCCATTTTATATTCTTTCCAAAACCTTCCAAATAATCTTTAGCTTCTTTTGAAAGAATTGTCTCTATATGAGTGGGAATATTGGCAATGAATTCATCTCTTTTGGTTTGCTCTAATTTAAAAAAGACTAAAGTTTCACTACTGATCGAACATCCTTCTTCCACGCTGATCTTTATATCGTTCAATAGCAACGTGTGTTCTTCAATTGCAGACTGAAGTTTGATATTTTGTTCAATATTTTCCATATTTGATTTAATCACATTTTCTAAAAGTTCCATTCCGTTACTTTTAAATTCTTTATTTTCATTTTCCATATTTAATTTTTTTAAATTTTTATTATCGTCTCAATTTTCGCTTCTTTTTCCAGAGTTCATCTTCTTCCTGAGAAACATAGGTTGGATTAAGAAGGTCACCTAATAATCCTCCTGCAATTTCTATTAAGCTTTCATTTGTTTCTGATTTAGAATGAGTACTTACTTCATTATTTATATTACCTTGATTTAACAATTTTACCAGATTACCAAGATCAGAATCTATTGCAGACAGAGAGAACCCAAAATTTTTCCTAAAAAAGAAGCCGTTTTTCTCTTGACTACTATTAACTTTATTTATCCATAAATCTTGAATTTCATTTTTTTGACCAGCTTTATATTCTCCTTTGTATTGGATTTTCACAGAAAATCCTTTCTGTTGTAAATTTTCCCGAAATACCTTTAAGTTGTCAGCATTTTTTTGTGCTTCCCTAACTGCTTTTTTCATTTCAAATACAGATTTTATTTCAGAAATTTTCAGTTGATTTGAGATTTCAGATAATTTGTAACCAGCTTTATAGATCCTTTCAGTTTGAAAATTTTTGTTTTTTTCCATCAGAATTCGCATTCCCGAAATTCCGTCCTTGACATTTGAAGACAATTGAACTTCAAAACCTTTTTTCTTCATTTCTGAGATGAGACCATCAAAATTATTTTCTGACCTAATAGCTTCAGTCAAGCTTTTCAGCATCTCAGCTTTTTTTTGAATTCCAATTTCTATATCAGTCAACAATCCTCTTTCTTTGCAAACTTCTCTGACAGCATCACCAAATCTCTTTCCGATATCGTGTGATTTCACAGTGCACTTTCCCGAAATATCAATCCTGTTTACGACAAAATGAATATGCTTATGTTTTGTACTGTTGTGAATATCCAATCGGTACTGATTTTTGTTTGTCACTCCAATTTTATCTAAAGCTTTGGTGGCTATTTCTGCGAATTCTTCATCCTTCAATTTTCTACCAATTTCGTCCGGTTGAGAAATGTAACCCGTCAATGCCCATTTCTTTACATTTGGGTTTCGTTCAGAGACGGTTTTCATTTCTGAATACTGACCTTCCGGAGTTGAACTTAAAAGACAATTTGACGAAATCATTTCTGCTGTTCCTTTGTCGTTTCCATTATATTCCAAAGCGATTTTTGATATTGCTCTTGTCGTTGCGGAATTATTCATTTTTCGAAGTATTTGAATATAAATATTGATGAATTAGTTCGATCAGATTTTCAATTCTCAATAAAATTTCTTTCTTATTTTCAAAAACGTTCCATTCCCGATTTCGTAAAAGGTTGGTTATTTTTTTGAAATGATTTCCAAATTGAAGTAAGACCTCATCAGTTTGAAATTCATTAATTTTGAGTTCTCTTTCGAACAAAACATTCCGTATATAGGTTGATAATTTTAGCGAATTTTTTTCTTGTTTTTGAATGAGAGTTTCATATTCAGAATTGGTCATTCTTATCGAAATTACTTTGTCTAATTTTTTGTTTTCTTTTGTTTTTAATCCGCCTTTCCGACCTAATTCCTGGAAATATTTTTTTCTTTTTTCCTGAGCGATTTTGGCTTCATTTTCTTTAGTGGCTTCATATATAAATTCTTGTAAAAAATCTTTTTCCATTGTGTTAATTTTAATGTATTTACAAACATTTCTGACGATAGGAAGAAATCAAAAATCCCAATTTTGAAATCAGCGGATACGCTTATTGTAAACTTTGGGTACTTTTTGCACTAACCTACCACCATATTTTACCTATGTTTATTTTACTCACCTTCTCCTTTGTCTGACTTGTCTTTCAGGTGATGGGTTTTTGTGAATCATCCAATCATTTAAGTCTTTAAAATCTGAATATAAAACCCGACAATCTTCTGCGTTTTTGTTTTCATTTTTAATCATTTCAACCGCACGATTTCCCGCTTCGTCATTGTCAAAATAAAGCTCAATATTTTCATAACTATCAAGTGATTTTTTAATGTTTGAAATCATCGAAACGGAATTCAAAATGAGATAATCGGCAGGTTCTTTTTCTAAAATATTCTCTACATTTTTAAAGGAAAGAAAATCGAAAAAACCCTCAAATATCCTAAGTGAGTTTGATCTGTTTTTTATCGTAGATATATCTTTTTTACCTAAACAGATCTTTGAATATTTATTGCGAATTTCATAACCGCCAGAGTCGTTTTTGAAACCAATTCCGAAATAGTTTTTATTGTTCATTCGGTACTGAATTTCGTGTAAGAACTGAGTTTGATTTCCGACTTTTCTTTCTCTTAAATACTCCAAAAGTGCAGGATGTTGAATGTTCCTTACATCAATTATCTCATAATTTTTAGCAGGGGTTTCTGACTTGTTATAAGGAATGTTTTGCCTTTGAAAAGAAAAACGATTCTGATCTTCTGCCCAATTCAAAACTTCACTTACTGAAGTGTTCAAATATTTTTTCATAAAGTCTGTATTATTCCCGCCTACACCTTCTGAATGAAGATACCAAGCATTAATTCTTTTATCCAATTTGAAAGAGGCTTGTGATTCGTTGGCAAAGGGGTTGAGATACCAAGCTTCTTTTTCATTTTGTTTCGTAGGAAGGTGTCCGAGAAAAAGGAGGACTTCTTCCAACGATATGCTGTTGAATTGTTTGCAGTTCATTTTGTAATTTTTAATATTTTTATTATTAATAAGAGTTGTGCGAGAGGTTCAAACGGATGGATATAGTTTTGAATAATTTTTGATGAATTGATGAGAAAACCTTTTAATTAATTGAATTATAATATCTTATATCCTCATCAAACTCTCATCATCTCATCAAAATTGAAATATCCTTCTCATCAATCTCTCATCAAAAATCAAGAGTTTAAAGTTTGATGAGGTTTTTGATGAGATGTATCTAATTGATTTTATTTTCATTATCAATTAATTCATCATTTCATCAAATTTTTGAAGAATAAAATTCCTTTCTACTGTAAAATATCTACCTATTTTGTTCTGTTGGTAAAAACTTCCGCTATAATCGAGATCGTATTTGATGTAAGCCAATGAATTGTTTTGAGGTTCGAGTTTCCAGTTTTCTTTCAGCAGTTTCCGGACATCGTTAACTGTCCAATATTGTTTGCTGAACATTTTGCCAAGCATATTGAAAATATCCTGCGGAACGAAATGAATATTACTGTCTTCTGTATTTTCAAAAAACTCATATAAAAGCTCGATGATCTTAGATTCCAGTTTATTGTTATTTTTCCAAACCAATTTCTGAAGGGCTTTTGTTCTGATCTGGGAATCAGTGAACCACATCCTTGTCTCCTTACGGCTGTGAAAAGGTCTTTGTATTAGGTAACGGAGGAAATAGGGAATCTCCTTGTTTAGATTGTGGAGGAATTCAGTGTTCTCGCTTTTGATTGATCTTACTTTGATGATCCAGAATCGGATCTCATTTTCATCAATCTGAATGAAGTTATCTTCATTATTGGAACAGAGAATGAATTTTCCAAAAAATTCCACTTCTTCACGATCTTTTCCTTTTGCCTCCTTCTTGTCTTTATCAGTCGTTGAAAGATATTTTAATCGTTCTGTAATTTCCTTTTTGTCAAAGAATACTTCATCAATAGCAACTATAAGCATCGATGTCCAATCCGAATTAAACTGACTGCTGAATGAGTCACCTTTGATGTAAGTCATATTCAGTCCAAAAATGGATTTCAGCCATTTGATGAATGTAGATTTCCCTGTAGATCTTTCCTTGCTTACAAGGCAAAGAATCGGGAGTATCTGTGTTGGATATTGCAGTAAGATCTTGATATAATCCAATCCTAATTCCAACTGTTCTCCGAAAATATGCTCCATAAATCTAAGTGAAAATGGAATCTTATCTAGTAGGGTTCTTTGCTCCAGTGTCTCTTTAATCGGCTGGTAAGGAATCTCATTGTAAACATTATAGAATCCTTGGATAATTTGTTGGTATTGCAAATGGGATGGGATACAGCAGAAACCGTCATACTTAGGAACTTTGGAGACATATATCTTTCCGTGATCGCTAATAATGGTCTCACGATTCCATCGAGTCAGTATCGAGATTTTATCTCCTGAGATTAATGGTTTCTCAATAGTTTTATAGTAGGTTGTCCCTACTCTTAGATATGGGATTTTTTCGCTCATATTTTATTGGTTTGATTCCGCATAGGAAATACGGAAGGGTGAATTAGAATGCTTGATAAATAAAAGTCTCTATCTATCTTCTATACTTAAGCGATTTGACTTCGTTTAAAGCATCCATCAGATCAAAATGGTTGACCCTGTAGAATCTTCCTATTTGTTCCGCCTTAATGTTACCTTTTAAAATATGTGAGCGTACGGTTTGATAATCGAGTTTTAGAATTTCTGAACACTCTTTGATAGAGTACAGTTTCTTTTTCAACTCGATGTCAGGTTCTTTTTTGAGAGAATAGAGTAAGTCTTTCACTTCCCCTAATTCGTCGAGAATGGTTTGGAATGGATTTGTTGTCTGCATAATCTGATATTTATTTGCAGACAAAATTGTATGATTGGAATAACTAATGGTGCAATTCTACTAAATTGCGTAAAGTTTAATGCTTGATATCGAATAGTTTACATAATTCTTGATAGATACCTTCTTCAAAATCATTAGGTTTCACAGTTATTGCCCGTGAAAATGTTCCTTTGTCAAAATTGGTATTATATTCATTTTCCATCGCCTCAATTATAGTGGTATCTTGAAAATCAGGATTAATAATATGATTGTCTTTTAAGAATCGGTGGATTCTTATGAAAGAAGATTTTTGATCTACGATTAGGTTTTGATTTTCGTCGATGAATTTTTTACCTTTCAGAAAAGAAAGAAAGATTTTAGAGCTATCTTCCCCAATCATAATATCTGATAGTAGGATTTCTCTTTTTGTTTTGCTCTCTAAAGCAAAATATAGAAAAAGTGTCTTTTCAGCTCCATTCAAAAAATTGCCCTGTAACTTCATTAAGTTGCTTGAGCTTAAGATACTTAATGATTCTTTTCGATATTGCTCTAAACAATATTCGATCTTCTCTTCAAAGTTGTGATTTCGGGAAGTATCTATATTTTTGAAGTGGAAACTGAAAAAATTCTCTAACTTTTCATATCGAATAAGAAACTCATTTCTTTTCTTATGAGTAAGACTAATTAAGCCGGATTTTTGTTGGGCTTTTTCAATTCTTTTTGTCAACATCTTTGAAATTCTCTCACCTTTGATCCAGTAAAAAATCATCATAGGATAACCCACAAATTCTTCCCAAAAATTCCAACGTCCATAAAGTTTCTTTGAATCCATAATCTAAATTAATGATTATTTAAAAACTTCATTCATATAATTGATTTTATCTTCTTCGCTTGGTCTATAGTACGCATTGAACACTTCTAAGCTAGTATGACCAGTGTAGCTCATAATAACTTTATCCGGAACTCGTTTATTCTTCATTATAGTGATGAAACTTCTTCTTGCAGTATGTGAAGAAATTCTTGTCCAAAATTCGGCTTTCTGGTCTACCAACTCATCACCGTATTTCATAGTCTTTTTTATTTCATCAGTAAATTCTAACTTTTTAAAAACCTCCTTAATATATTCATTCATCTTTTGGTTTGTAATACTTGGCAGATTATAATCATACTTTTCGAGTATTGATTTAGATATACTGTTTAAAGGAATTGCTAAGTTTTTAGATTTACTTTTAAGATCAATTACTCTAATAAAATTACCTTCAAGATCGCTCTTTGAGATTGTACTATAATTGCCGAACCTCATTCCTGTAGTGCAACCAAAAACAAATAGGTCACGAACTTTTTCCAATCTTTTATTTTTTGTAAGATCGTAATTGTAAATTAGCTCAACCTGTTCGTAGTTCAATGCGATTTCGTCAGTAATAAACTTTGCTGGTTTCTTGAAAGAAACGAAATCATTATTGTAAGTGTATTTCTTATTTAAAGCCCAAAGCAAAAAAGTCTTTAGAAGACCAACATTTCTATGCACAGTATTCGCTGAATGCTTCTTTTCTTCAATGCAGTATTTAAGAAATTTGTTGTACAGCTTATCATCAAATTTTCCGAGAGTAACTTTGATTTTACTATTCTTCTCAAAATCTTCAAGTAAAGTTTTATTACATTTATAACGCTTTAGAGTAGAGTTTGAAATTGAATTTCCTGTATAATCATTCTCCTTCTCATCCAAAAATTCCTGATATATTCTAAAAAAATCACTTTTAACAGTAATTTTCTTGAACTTTTCATCAAATCGTTGTTTGAGTAAATCTACAGTAAGCTCTTCGCTTATATTTTTATAACGATTTACTATCTCAGTAAAAAAACTACTGTACCTATCAAGTTGCATTTCAGACTTCTATGAATTTCAGCTCGCTTAGTTCTTCCATTCAAATCGTTCGGTTGCCTATTTTCAAAGTCCCATTCAGAAGGCATAATTTTTTCACCAGTAGAATAGATAAAATTTTTATTTTCACTATTGAAAAAAGTACGGAAGTAAATGAGGGTTTCCTTAGTTTCACTAGGCTTCTTAAGTTTAAAAGTGTAATTCATTGGGTGCCAGTTTGGGTGCTACTTCTTCTATATTTAGATATAAAAACTAATTATATTCACATATACAAATATAGTTAAAATACTGATAAATAGCATACTTACATATTTTAAGTTATGTTAAAATATATAAGGTTCGAAAACCTCCAACTCCACAACCCAACAATTAACTCACTGTTTTTCAGTGAGTTTTTTTTATCATGAGGCAATCTTCACGGAATAACTTTAAATTTAAGGATTAAATTCAAATTGATAATCTGAATTTGAGAGATTATGTGACATATCTCAAATAATTGGAATCACAATAAAGAAAAAACCCTAAAACATTGTCTATAAATGAATTAGGGTTTACCAGTGAGGTGCCTAGCGGATTCGAACCGCTGTAGATGGTGTTGCAGACCACTGCCTAGCCGCTCGGCCAAAGCACCGTTTTGTTTGGTTTGCAAATTTAGTGTTTTTTTTTAAATTTCAAATTTTAAACGGTTTTAATTTAAAAAAGTTTTAATTGTCGGAATTCGTAATTAAAAATTCTATTTCTTATAGCCCTGATTGCAGTGGAAATCCCACAGCAAGCATTGGGAAAGCCAGGCGCGAGGAATTGCAACGGAAAGCAGGTTCCCGGCTCCTGAATATTAATGATTCACATATCTTTAATCGATTATTACAATCTTTTGTTAGGTTCTAAATAAGTATCTTTGCAAAAATTTTTTTAAATAATGGATAATTTCCAACTTAATACGATAGAAGAAGCACTCGAAGATTTGAAAAACGGCAAAATGGTCATCGTGGTGGATGACGAAGACCGTGAAAATGAAGGTGACCTTATCGCTGCCGCTGAATTAACGACGCCTGAGATGGTCAATTTTATGGCGACTTACGCAAGAGGTCTGATCTGTATGCCACTTACCGAAACGAGATGTGACGAATTGGAACTGCATTCTATGGTTTCTAATTCTACTGACCCGAAAGAAACGGCTTTCACAATTTCTGTTGACCTTCTCGGAAAAGGTGCAACGACCGGTATTTCTGCTGGTGACCGTGCAAAAACCATCCAGGCCATTATGGATTCTGATACGAAACCTGGCGATCTGATGAGACCTGGCCATATTTTTCCGCTTCGCGCAAGAGAAGGTGGTGTTTTGAAAAGAGCAGGACATACGGAAGCGGCGGTTGATCTGACGAGGCTGGCAGGCCTGAAAGAAGGTGGTGTAATCTGCGAAATCCTGAACGAAGATGGAAGCATGTCTAGATTGCCACAACTTTTGGAATTTGGGAAGAAGCACGATTTGAAAGTGATTTCTATTGAAGATTTGATTCATTACAGGATAATGAGACAAGGCGACCTTGTGGAAAGAATCGAAGAACGCGAAATCAAAACACATTTTGGAGATTTCAAATTTTATGTTTTTGAGGAGAAACCAACGGAACAGATCCATTACGCCTTGACAAAAGGAACTTGGAGTGCAGATGAATCTGTTCTTGTGAGAGTACAATCTTCGGGAACTTACTTCGATGTATTCAGCAGATTGTCAAACGGCGAACATCCACTAATGCAACAGGTGACAGACCTCATCAACAAAGAAGGAAAAGGTGCAGTGGTTTTCATCAACAATGTTTCCAACAAAGAAAATACATTGAGCAGAATCAAGCATTTCCTTAATTTCCAAGATGGAACGAGCGAACAGCCAACGATCGCTCCGAATTTCCGTGATTATGGAATTGGAACGCAGATTTTAAAAGACCTTGGAATTAATAAATTTAAAGTGATTACTCAGAACCCAGACATCAAACCTATTCTTTCTGGTTACAATGTTGAAGTGACCGAGATGGTAGCTTTGAATTAATAAATAAAAGAACGGCATAGATAATATCAAAAAAAATCCGTCTCGCTATAAAAACGAGACGGATTCTTTTAACAATTATAATTTAAAGGTCTATTTCTTTTTGTCTTTCAGTTCTTCTTTATCTTTATCAGACGGATTCCAGACTTTAACTTCAGCATTCTTATCGATTCCGGAAAGGATTTGAACATTGATTCCGTCACTTGAACCTAGCTTAACATATACTTTTTTGAAACTCCCATTCGGCTGTTTTACTTCTACAAAAGATTTATTGTTACCCTTTTCATACTGGATCAATGATTCATCCAAAAGTAAGGCATTTTTCTTAGAACTCAATAAGATTTCGCCATTTGCACTGAAACCTGCTCTGATGTATTCTCCGGTTTTGTTGAACACATCTCCTTCCACTGCAAATTTGATTGTTCCGCTTTCCTCTGTTCCTTTTGGGGCAATCAAAGTTAATTTCCCCGGGAAAGACTTATTTTGCAAAGCACCGATTACGACACTCATATCCATTCCTTGCTTCAATTTTCCAGCTTGAGCTTCATCGATATTACCTTTAAAAATCAATGAATTAAGGTCTGCTATTGAACAAATAGTTGTTCCAGCATTAAAAGAGTTAGCTTCGATAACCTGACTTCCTACTTTTACAGGAATTGTCAACACAGTTCCTGCCGCTTTTGCACGGACTTGGGTGGTTGCCATACTTTGCAATTCTGGCGTTGCACCTGTTCTTACAATTTGCAGTTGTTTTTGGGCTGCAGTCAATTGTTGAACAGCCAGTTTTTGCTGCTGAGTTGTAGTCTGCAATTGTTGCTGCGCCGTGATGTATTCCTGTTTAGAAATCACACCTTGCTTGTACAGTTTTGCCTGCATCTCATATTGCTTCTGCTGATTCTCAACATTGATTTTCGCATTTGCTAATTGAATCTGCGTGTTGTTAACCTGCATTGTCGCATTATTGACCTCTGTGATATTTGGCACAATTCGAATCGTTGCAATCAACTGTCCAGCTTGCACTTTATCGCCCTCATCTACATTAATAGTCTGAATGATTCCGGCAATGTTTGGTTTGATTTCGATTTCTTCACGAGGTTCGATTTTCCCTGTTGCCATCACTTTGTCGTCCAAATTTTTGATGCTTGCCTTTCTGGTCAGGAACACTTCGTTCTCAGCAGAATTGGATTTGATAAGATAACCGATTCCACCAACCAAAGCTACCACGAACAGTAATCCAAGAAATATGGATATTGCTTTCTTGAATGTAAATTTCTTTTTTTCTTTTTCCATTATATCGAAATATAGTTTAATTTAATACTTTTTAATTATTAGTTTATTCGGTTCTCAATGCTTCAATAGGTTTGATTTTAACTGCTCTCTGCGCCGGAATCAATCCAATTACCAATCCCAGGAAAATCATGATTCCCATTGCCGAAAATACGTTACCGTAATCTACGGTTGGATTGTAAAAAGGAAAAGCATCATTGTTCATTGTTGCGATATTTAGAATTATCAAAAGGAAAATTCCTGATAAAAACCCCAACAAGCCCGATGATAATGTAATTACTACACTTTCCAGCAGAATCTGATTTCTTACTTCTGCCGGTTTTGCGCCTAAAGCTCTTCTGATTCCTATTTCTTTGGTTCTTTCTTTTACTGTAATTAATAAGATATTCGAAATTGCAATAACTCCTGCCAAGATTGTCAATGTTCCTACAACGATTGTCAGTAATTGCATTCCGGTCAAAAACCCTGTTACTTTTTTGAATTCTTTAGCGAGATTGAAACTTCCGAATGCATTGGTATCTTCTGGAGAAACGTGATTGATTCTTTTCAGTTCATCTTTCACTTTGGTTTCTACAAGCGCCGCTTCCGCATTGGGTTTTCCAACAATAGCAAAAAACCCAACCTTGTCACCTTCATTATACATTCCAGAATAGGTTGAAAACGGAATATAAGCTGACTGGTCATTCTCCATACCTCCTCCTCTCGGAACTCGGAAAACACCTATGACATTGAAAAATATGCCTTTCAGATTGACAGATTTTCCAATCGGATTTTCGTTTTTCTTGGCATCGAAAAGATTTTTGTAAATCTCCTCTCCTATCACAATCACATTCTTTTTGGACTGAATATCGGCATCATTAATATATCGTCCGAACAATAATTTCTTCTTGGAAATCTGATTACCAACCGGAAAATCGCCCGTAATCATATAAGTATTTTTCTTTCCGTTTCGGGAAATCTGCTCGCCCGCCGTTCCGAAATTCCCTCTCACACTCTGAGGAGAAATGTAATCTATCTCCGGAACTTTCTTGGTAAGATATTCGATATTCTTTAGATGAAGGTCCATTTTTCTGCCTTTTGCAAAACCTTCGTAAGGAATATTCGTATTCTGAGGCCAAAGAAAAATCGAGTTGGTCGCAAATCCTGAAAATAATTTATTAAAACCATTCTCCATTCCGTTCGCGGCCCCTAACAAACTTACATACAAAAACATACCCCATCCCACGCCTATCATCGTAAGAAACGTTCTGAGCTTATTATTCCGAAGGGAATAATAAATCTCCTGCCAGGTATCTCTTTTGAAAATTATGTTCATTTTAGTTGATGGTTGATGATTCTTAGTTGATAGTTTTGATTTCTCTTGTCTTGATTCTTTGTCCCTTATTCTTGTTTCTTTTAGTCTGTTCTAAGTGCCTCAATTGGTTTGATTTTCGAAGCTTTGTACGCTGGAACAAATCCTGCGATCGCACCCGAAAATACCAAACAGAAAAATGCAGACGCAATCAATCCCCAACCAACAGATGGTTCTGTGATGAAGTAATCTTCGAGATTATTTCCAATCAATTTCAAGGCTAAAACACCAAGTCCAACCCCTACAAATCCGGAAATTACCGTAATCACGATACTTTCCTGTAAAATCAAAGCTACAATTCCGGATGGTTTTGCACCAATTGCTTTTCTTACACCAATTTCCTTAGTTCTTTCTTTGATGATGTAAACCATTATATTACTGATACCAATGATTCCCGCCAGCAAAGTTCCAAGTCCGATAAATCCTACAACTGCGGTAATCACGAATAAGAAGGCAAAAGAATCCTGCGTGTTTTTCGCATTATTATTAACTCTGATTCCTTGTTGATCATCGGGAGAAATCTGATGTCTCGCTCTGATGTTTTTTTCTAATTGGTCTCCGTATTTTACACCTTCGTCGGGCGTCATATTCGGATTATAAGAAAGCATTACCGTGCTAATTGTATCAGAACTTTTCTTCATCTGCTGAAGCGTAGAAAGCGGAACAGAAATATGTCGTTCGTCCCAATCACCGCCCGGGTCCGAAAAGACACCAACAACTTTGAACATCGTTCCATTGATTTCCAAATCTTTTCCAATCGGATTTCCATCACGAATCAAATCTCGCCAAACCATCCTTCCGATGGACGCAACATTTTGTTTCAGTTCGTTATCCCGTTCGTTGATATATCGCCCATCAATCATTGTCCTGTTTTCCAGAAATTTTTCATCTCCTAAAACACCATTGATTTGATACCCACCACTTTCTTTACCATATTTTACAGTAAGACTGGTCTGATATCTGGGGGAAGCATATTCTAATTTTCCTTTGCTTTCTTTTACGATTGCATCAAAATCATCATTATTAAAAGTAATTGTTCTATCCGATTGCAAACCTGCATAAGGAACCGTTGTTTTTCCGCCCCAAACCATGATCAGATTGGTCGCATCTCTTGTAAAAGCTTTCGCAAATGAATTATTAAGACCATTTCCAATTCCAAACAACACAATGAAAATGAAAAGCCCCAGCGCAACGGTAAACCCAGAAAGCACCGTCCGCAATACATTACTGCGAATAGAACTGAATATCTCTTGCCAGCGGTCTAGATCAAACATATTTTTTTAGGTTGGAAGCTAGAAGCTGGGAGTTGGAAGTTTCCAGCTTTTCGCATTATTTTTATTTCGTAATCTCTTTATTTTCAATTTTTAAAACTTCCATCATCTGACCTCCATCATGCAGCTTTACAATACTATTTGTTTGATGAGCTCATCACTTTCTATTCTGCCGTCTTTCAAGACAACATTTCTTTTGGTCTGTGCGGCAACATCCGGTTCGTGCGTTACCACAACAATTGTTTTTCCCTCGTTATTGATTTCCTGAAGCAATTTCATAATGTCGTGAGTCGTTTTGGAATCCAACGCTCCGGTTGGTTCATCGGCAAGGATTAATTTCGGGTCTGATATTAATGCTCTTGCAATGGCAACTCTTTGTTTTTGTCCACCGGAAAGTTCACTTGGAAGATGTTCCGCCCATTCTCTCAGTCCTACTTTTTCCAGATATTCCAAAGCTTTTTTGGTTCTTTCTTTTCGGGAAACATTTTGATAATATAGAGGAAGTGCCACATTTTCCAGCGCCGTTTTATAATTGATCAAATTAAATGACTGAAAAATAAATCCGATGAAACGGCTTCTGTATTCCGCCGCTTTTACTTCTGTAAGATGTTTGATAGGAAATCCATCAAGTTCATAAATTCCGTTATCCGCTTCATCCAAGATTCCAATAATATTAAGCAAAGTCGATTTTCCGGAACCGGAACTTCCCATAATAGAAACAAACTCGCCTTGATTGATATTAAGATTGATACCTTTCAGCACGTGAAGTTTGCTCTTACCGGTGTCGTAAGATTTGTTGACATCTTCTATTTTCAGAATCGGATGAGACATTGTCTGGATTTTACATATAAGTAAATCCAAATGCAGAATTGTTACAATAATTATTTTAAAAAGATTTTAATAATTAAATTATACCTTATTGCATTTGAAACATCTTTTGCTGCAATTGAGGATGGCTTATTAGGTTTTCAGTAATTAATCTTATTTTTAAACTCGGATTGTAAAGTGAAAAATTACTTATCTGTGACACCAAGTATAATGTAAGATTATAAAAAATGAAACTTAACAAAAAATTTATAGGCTTTGGTTTTCTATTAATAACCATAGCAATTTTGCTTTATTATGGTGGAATATATACTGAAAAACAATATGTAAAAAACTTCGAAAAATTTAATCAAAATAACCTTAATGATACTATTATAAATTCGGATATTCGAGCTAAAGGAGTTGGATTAATATTAGAAAGAGATACTTTAATTTTTTATCCTAAAACGAGCAATCTTAATGATAATAATATTTTTAACTATACTGCAAAAAAGGGTGATATCGTTATAAAAAAACCATTTCAGGATACATTGACATTGAAAACCAAAGATGGCTCTATTTATAAATATACTTTTATGAAACCTTGACAATTCATATTTTTCAGGTAAGGTTACCTAAAGTATCGAACTACAAAATCTATTTTATCTTGTATTGTGAAATCTTTAAAGCAATTAATATTTGAAAAAATTTAATTTTATCTCGTAACATTTTTACAATTCCGAAGTCTTATTGTATATAATTTTTCTTTTATGCTTAAAAAAGTTTTTTGTATTTCGCTTTTGTCTATCGGAGTTTTGGGATTTTCTCAGAAGAAATGGACGATTCAGGAATGTGTGGATTATGCCATTAAAAACAACTTGCAAATCCAGGCACAGGCTTACAACAAAGATGTACAGACAAAAAATCTGGAAATGGCAAAAAAGGAATATCTGCCTTCTGTTTCCGGAACTTTTTCAAATTCGGCCAGTTTTGGAAATTCGCAGTTTGTGAATACCAGCGTTAGAAATGATAACTTCAATAATAACGCCAATGTTGGTGCCAATATTTTGGTCTATAACAATGGAAGATTGGAAAAAACAATCCGTAAAACAGGTTTCGACCTAGATGCAAGTTTGCAGGATATAGAAACCATTAAAAATAATATTTCGCTTCAGATCGCTCAGCAATATCTGAACGTAATGTTGAACAGAGAAATCAAAAAAATCTCTGAAAGTGCGATGGAAAATGCACAGAAGCTATATGACCGAGCAAAAATCACAACTGATGTAGGAACGACTGCTCAAACAGTTTTGGCGGAAGCAACAGCCTCTCTTGCAAGAGAAAAACAAAACGTAAAAACGGCTCAAATCAATGTTGATAAAGCACTTTTTGCAATGGCTCAGCTTCTTCAATTACAAGATTACAAAACTTTTGATGTAGTTGATATTCCAGTTCCTGACGAATTGACACCACAAACCGAATCTGTAGAAGAAGTTCTGAATATTGCTTATACTTCTCAACCCATCGTGAAAGCGGCGGAAATCAGAATAAAAGCTGCGGAAGCGCAAACGGAAGTTGTGAAAACTAATTTTTGGCCAACCATTACCGCAAATGCTGGAGTTGGGTCACTGTACAATAATCAATTATATACCAATAACCTCAATTTTGGAAATCCGACTGCTGCTTATGTAAAAGAGCACGGTTTCTTTGAACAATACAAAGACAACTTCGGTCAGCAAGTCGGGCTTTCTGCTAATATACCGATTTTCAATAAAGGAATTACAAAACTGCAGGTGGAGCAAACGAAAATCAATGAAGTGATTGCCAAAAATAATTTGGAGCAACAAAAATTCCAGTTGAAGCAAGACATTCAGCAAGCACAGTTCAACGCAGATTCCAATTATGAAATTTATATTTCTGCAATGGAAGCTGAAAGAAGTACGGCACTTGCATTGGATTTTGCCACAAAAAGTTTTGAAGCCGGGCGTTCTACAATTTATGATGTAACGATGGCGAGAAACAATTATGCTAATGCACAAGGCTCTGTGGCGCAGGCAAAATATAATTATTTGTTTAGTATCAAAGTTCTCGATTTCTATGCTGGGCGTGGAATTTCACTTTAAAACTAAAATCAATTATTAATATCTAAAAGTCGCAGTGGAAATCTTTGCGACTTTTCACTCCAGCAATCCATTCAATTTTTTGTGACTTTGCAATAATAAATCTTCCAATTTTCCTTATCTTTGAAATATGCAGATTTTTGGAAAAGACTTACTGAGAGATATAAAAAGCGCAGAATTATTGGGAGAAAATGCTCACAAAATCTATTCTCCGCCTTATCGTCCTTTGTTTAGTTATGAAGATATTCTGACCAGAAATCCGAAGTTTGCGGCGGTTAACATTCTCCTTTATATTAAAAACAATGAATGGCATTTTCCATTAATTGTAAGAAGCGTCAACGAAAAAGACCGTCATAGTGGACAAATCTCCTTGCCAGGCGGAAAAAACGAAAAAGAAGATTTGGACTTTGCTCACACGGCAAAACGTGAAACTTCAGAAGAATTGGGAATAGATGAGCATTATGTAAGAATCATTCGTGAAATGTCGCCGATATATATCCCACCAAGTAATTTTTATGTACATTCTTTTGTTTCTTACACAAAGAAGAATCCAAAATTTTTCCTACAGGAAAGTGAAGCTGTGGAATTGATAGAATTCCCGATCTCATCTTTATTAAGTCTTCCTGATCAGCCAAAAAACATGGTTTTGCCTTCAACCAATGGTGCTGAAGTTCCTGTGATTGATTTCAATGGCTATATCATTTGGGGAGCTACATCAATGATTCTGAGCGAGTTCAGTAACTTGTTAAAAAATGTTTAATTTTGCACAGATTCCTGCAATTTGGGAATGGAAATTGGTTAATCAATTTATTAATTAATAAAGGTTTTTAGTTTAAAATCCAATTAAACAACAATGGCAAAAAAAAATATTTTTACCGATTCTTTTGGAAATATTTATATTCTGAAGAGGATAATTATTTTCATTCTGGGAATTGTTTCCTATAGAAGATTCAATGGTTTTAATAAATTGAGGATTACAGGGACAGAAAATCTTTCTGATTTACCAGACAGCAATGTGCTTTTTGTGTCCAATCATCAGACTTATTTTGCAGATGTTGCGGCAATGTACCATGCCTTTTGTGCGGTTAATAATGGTTATCACAATACAATAAAAAATCCGGTGTACCTTCTGAATCCGAAAGTGGATTTCTATTACGTTGCGGCGGAAGAAACCATGAATAAAGGAGTTCTTGCAAGAATTTTTAAAATCGCCGGAGCTGTAACTGTAAAAAGAACCTGGAGAGCCGAAGGTCAAAATGTGAACAGAATGGTTGACCTTACTGAGGTTGAAAATATTATGAAAGCACTTGATAATGGTTGGGTTATTACTTTTCCTCAAGGCACCACTTCAGCTTATGCGCAAGGCAGAAAAGGAACAGCGAAACTGATTAAAAACCAAAGACCGACCGTAATTCCTATCAAAATCGATGGATTCCGACGGGCTTTTGACAAGAAAGGTCTGAAGATAAAAATGACTGGTGTAAAGCCAACAATGGAATTTAAACCAGCATTAGACATTGATTATGACAATGAATCGGCAACACAGATTCTGGACAAAATAATGCACGCCATCGAGCAGACTCCGGAACATAATTTACTTCACGATTACGACGTAAAACAGAAAGAGATAAAGTCTCAATCTCAACAATAAAAAACGGCTACTGAAAAAGTAGCCGTTTTTGTTTATAATAAATGATTGACTTATTCGTAGCCTCTCATCTGTCAGTCTATTATCTCTTAGTCTAAATTAAGCCTCGATACTTGGAACTTGAACGTTCTCGTTCGCATCTTTTTCATAATCAATTCCATCAACCTCGAAACCGAAAAGATTGAAGAATTCTTTTCTGTAACCTGCGATATCACTGATATCAGAAAGGTTTTCAGTGGTGATTTCTTTCCACAATTTATCAACTTCTGCCTGCACATCGTCTGCCATTTCCAAATCGTCGATTCTGATTCTGCCTGCCTCATCCAAAGCAACATTTCCATCTTCAGTATATAATCTCTCTGCGAAAAGTCTTTGGATCTGTTCGATTGTACCTTCGTGCGTTCCTTTTGCCTTCATCACTTTGTAAAGTAGAGAAATATACAATGGAACTACAGGAATGGCAGAACTTGATTGAGTTACAAGAGCTTTATTAACAGAAACATAAGATTTTCCGTTAAGGTCTTTTAGTAAATCGTTTAAAACGGTCACAGTGGCTTCAAGATCATTTTTCGCTTGTCCGATTGTTCCGTTTCTGTAGATTGGGAAAGTCAGTTCCGGGCCGATGTAAGAATAAGCAACCGTTTGAACACCGTCAGCTAAAACGCCTGCCGCTTTCAAATCTTCTATCCAGAATTTCCAGTCTTCGCCACCCATTACGGCAACAGTGTTGGGAATATCCTCTTCGTTTTCAACCGGAGCAATCGTAACATCAGAAACTACGCCTGTGTGGAAATCAACCGTTTTGTTGGTGTAAGAATTTCCAATTGGCTTAAGAACAGATGAATGTGCAACGCCCGTTTTTGGATGTGTTCTTCTTGGAGAAGCCAAACTGTAAACCACCAAATCAACCTGACCCAAGTCTTTTTTGATTAACTCAATCGTTTGTTTTTTGATATCATCTGAAAATGCATCTCCGTTGATACTTTTTGCATAAAGTCCAGCTTCGTGCGCTTCTTTTTCGAAAGCGGCAGAATTGTACCAGCCTGCTGTTCCCATTTTACCTTCAGAAGCTGGTTTCTCAAAGAAAACACCAACTGTTGCAGCATCGGAACCGAAAGCTGCCGTGATTCTGGAAGAAAGTCCGAAACCTGTGGAAGCGCCTATTACCAAAACTTTTTTTGGTCCGTTATTGATGGCGCCTTTGGACTTTACATATTCTATTTGATTTTTTACGCTTTGAAGTGCTCCATCCGGATGCGCAGTCAAACATATAAATCCTCTTGTTCTTGGTTGAATAATCATTGTTGAAATTATTTTTAGCATTGCAAATTAAAGAAATTTGAGCAAATAATAAGGAATATTTGTTTAAAAAGAATATAACAAATTTTAATTTGATGAGCATTAATCAGACTTTACGGATGTATCAATTTTTATTTTGTGCAATCGATTGCGCAATTCGTTATTTTTTTTAATTTTACCGGAGTCAATGAGTTGTACAAAAGTAAAAAGTACTTACCTAAAGTATTTTGAACACTGAAGCTTGCAGCCCGACGTGAGTGGAAATCCTTTTTGCGGCTGGAAAAGCAAAGGCAAAAAGATTGACTTCGTCAAACCCCGGCGTTAGGTTTGGGAACGGAAGGCGGATAAAGCTGCCCAAATTATATTTAATGAATTGGCTTAACTAAAATATTTATAATCAATCAAAAGAATTCATACAAATAAAACAATGAAATCGCCACAGTCAGGAAATGAAAACATCGATGAGATTGGGCGATTGCATTTAACTATTCAAAAAAAATAGACAACTATATATGAAAAAACTATTAATAGGATTTGCACTTTCCCTGACAGCTTTGGTTTCTGCTCAGAAAAATGACATCAATTATTACATTAACAAAGCGCCATTCAAATTCGGGGAAATGGTTTTACCGACGATTCCTCAGAAGGATTACAACTTCAAAGATTTTGGAGGTGTTGCCGATGGAAAAACATTGAATACAAAAGCTTTCGAAAAAGCAATTACAACAATTGCTGCAAACGGTGGCGGAAGATTGATCGTCCCAGCCGGAACCTGGTTGACAGGACCAATTGAATTGAAAAGTAAAATCGATTTTCACGTTGAGGAAGGTGCGATTGTACAGTTCAGCAGCGATGTGAAGCAATTCCCAATCAGAGAATCTTCGCCTGGAAAATTTGAAGTGACAGCTCCGATTTGGGGAAATAATCTAAAGGACGTTTCTTTCACCGGAAAAGGGATTTTTGATGGCGCAGGTGAAGCTTGGAGACCAGTAAAGAAATTCAAAACGACAGATGCGCAATGGAAAGAATTGCTGGCAAAACCAGGAAGTACACTTAGTGAAGACGGGAAAATCTGGTGGCCAAGTGTAGCTGCTAAAAACGGTGAAGAATTAGCGAAAGTCATTACAAAAACGCCAGGCGCGACAATTGATATGTACGAGCAAATCCATCATTTCTTGAGACCAATGATGTTCACATTATCTAAAGTAATCAATCTTTTGATTGATGGACCAACGTTCCGAAACTCTCCGAAATTTGTTATCAATCCAAAGCAAATTACCAATCTTGTCATCAGAAATACAACCGTTTATAATCCGAAATGGGCTCAAAACGGAGACGGAATTGATATTAGCGCTTCAAAGAACGTCATCATTTACAACACAAAAGTGAACGCTGGCGATGACGGAATCTGTATGAAATCCAGCGGAACTCCGAAGAACGGAGAAGCAAATCTGCAAAACGTCATCATCGCAGAATGTACTGTGAATGAAGGCCACGGCGGTTTCGTCATCGGAAGCAATACAGATGGCGGGATGAAAAACATCTATGTGACCAACTGTACTTTTGACGGAACGGATATCGGGATCCGTGTGAAAAGCAACTCTGGAAGAGGTGGCGACGTGAGCCAAATCTTCATTGAAAATATCGAGATGAAAAACATCATTAAAGAAGCAGTTATGTTTGATACGTTCTACGCTGATGCGCCTGTTGGAAGCACAAAAGAGAATGAAGCTGCTCAACACACTGGCGAGAAAGTGCCTTATTTCCACGATTTTTATGTGAGCAATGTGAATTGTGCGTCGTCAGAAACAGCTTTCAGTTTTAGTGGGCTTCCTGAGAAACTGATTGAGAATCTATATTTCAAAAACGTGAATATCACGAGTAAAAAAGGCATTGTTGGGAAGAACGCTAGCAATATCGTTTTTGAAAATGTGAAAATTAATAATTCTACGGATTATAAAATCGACAGCGGTTTGAAAAAAGCGATAGTTGTGAAATAAATTATTTCTCGCTGATTTAGCGAGTTTTGCAGATTCATCAGCCTAATGTGTAAAATCTGCGAGGCAAAAATATTCTAAACCCTTTTGGATGGTAAAAATCTGAAAGGGTTTTATTTTATGCTAATTGAAAAATCTTCATTCATAATCAAAACACCTTCTTCTTGTTGGCCTGTGAAACCTTTCAGTTTGGAAGTTTTACTTTTTAGAATCAAATCCTGCAGTTGTTTTTCTGATAATTTTTTTCCGAATATTTCAAATGAAACTTTGAAACCGCAAGCTTTGAAATCTGAACATCCAATTGCCGTTTTACCTTTCATCAAGTTGTTGGCTTTGCACTTTGGACATTGGGTTTCTGTCCAGACGATTTCGGTTTTTACTCTTGGTGTTTTTTCTTTTGGAGCAGGTTTTTCTTCTTCAAAATTGATGACTTTTCCTTTTGCACTGATGACTTTTCTTGTGAGTTGCGTTACCATTTCTATCAATTCATCTTTGAACTGGTTGGCTTCGTACTCGCCTTTTTCGATTCTTCGAAGTTTGGATTCCCACTCTCCTGTTAGTTCTGGGCTTTTGAGAACTTCATCCTCGATGGTGTCAATTAATTCTACACCGATTGATGTTGCGAAAAGGTTTTTCTTTTTACGTTCGATGTATTTTCTTCGGAATAAAGTTTCGATGATGTTGGCTCGGGTGGATGGTCTTCCGATGCCGTTGTTTTTGAGCATTTCGCGCAATTCCTCATCTTCCACTTGTTTTCCGGCGGTTTCCATTGCTCTGAGCAAAGTTGCTTCCGTGTATGGTTTTGGTGGCGAAGTTTTTCCCTGATGAATCAATGGTGTGTGGTCGCCTTTTTCGCCGGCTACAAACTCCGGAATGGTTTGTTCCTCGTCTTTATCTTTTTCTTCCTTTTCTTCTTTTTTATCTTTTGCATAAACCGCTCGCCAGCCAGGTTCCAAGATTTGTTTTCCGGAAGCTTTGAAAGGGATTGTCCCAACTTGTCCTTCAACAAGCGTATTTGAAATCTTACATTCCGGATAGAAAACGGCGATGAATCGTTTGGCTACGAGGTCATAAATCAATTTCTCCTCACGACTCAAGTTTGAGGAAGGCGGAATTTCTGTTGGAATAATCGCGTGGTGGTCTGTCACCTTTGTATCATCGAAAACTGCTTTTGTTTTTGGGATTGGTTGTGAAAGTAACGGCGAAATCAAGTCTGAATAAATTGTCATACTTTTCAGAATCCCACCGATTTTCGGGTAAAGATTTTCTGATAAATAAGTTGTATCAACTCTTGGATAAGTGGTGTGTTTTTTCTCGTACAGACTTTGAATATAATTAAGTGTATGTTCCGCGGAGAAACCGAATTTCTTATTCGCTTCTACCTGAAGTCCCGTCAAATCAAATAATCTTGGATTCTTTTCTTTTCCTTCTTTAATCTCGAAAGAGACGATTTCGAAGTGGTTTTTTTTGAGATATTCTAAACCTTTTTCTGCTTTTTCTAAAGTTTTTAATCGGTCAATTGATGCAGTGAAAAGGACATCTCTATATTTGGTTTTAAGTTCCCAATATTCTTCCTGAGAAAATGCATCGATTTCTTTTTGCCGCTGAACGAGCATTGCCAAAGTCGGTGTCTGAACTCGTCCGATTGACAAAACGGCTTTGTTTCCACCAAATTTTTTGGTGAATAATCTTGTTGCATTAATTCCCAAAAGCCAATCGCCGATTGCTCTTGCATTTCCTGCCTGATAAAGATTTTTATAATCTTCCGCAGGTTTCAGGTTTTCGAAACCTTCTTTGATGGCATCTTCTGTGAGGGACGAAATCCATAAACGTTTCATCGGTTTGTCGCATTTTGCTTTCTGCAACACCCAACGCTGGATGAGTTCTCCTTCTTGCCCGGCATCACCACAATTGATGACCTCTTCACATTCCTGAACTAATTTTGCTATGGTATTGAATTGCTTTTCAACCCCATTGTTATCAATGAGTTTGATTCCGAATTGTTTGGGAATGATGGGTAAGAATATTAAATCCCAGGATTTGAAATGTGGTGCGTAATCCTGTGGTTCTTTCAGGGTGCAAAGATGTCCGAAAGTCCAGGTGACGCAATAGCCGTTTCCTTCCATATAGCCGCTTTTGGGCATTGTAGCGCCCAAAACTTTGGCAATATCACGGGCAACGCTGGGTTTTTCGGCTATACAAAGTTTCATTTGTAGATTCTATTTTCTTTAAGGTCAAATGGAACATCAAGACGTTTCATCTTTCAGTCTAAGATAAGGCTTGCAAAAATGCGATTTTTAAATTGAAAAAGCGAGTGATTTTGCACACAAAATTCACAAGGATTTTTTTAAATTCACGCAAGGCTTATTAATTTTTGCATAAGACTTGTTGATTTTGGCAACTGCCTTGTTTATTCTGGCAACTGTCTATTCTAAATCGGCAACTGTCTTGTTGATTCTGGCAACTGTCTATTCTAAACCGGCAACTGCTTTGTTGATTCTGGCAACTGTCTATTCTAAATCGGTAACTGTCTTGTTTATATTGGCAACTGTCTATTCTAAATCGGTAACTGTCTTGTTTATATTGGCAACTGCCTATTCTAAATTGGCAACTGTCTTGTTGATATCAGAAACTGAGTTATTTATTTTGACCAATGTTGTTTGGATATGGAATCTACGCTCCGTTTTGACGGATTCTTCTAGAGCCTCAGAATGACAAGCAGGGGCTGAAGGCGGATAAAGGCGTCCCAATTTTGCCCCAGTTCAGTGGGACAAATTTTACTTCTTAACCCGAATTGGTGTTTTCGGCTTATTCTTTTCTTCGAGTTTTTTTCGTTCGGATTCTGCCAGGTTGAAGAGTGAATTGTCTGACTCGTAGATTATTTCGGGGTAATTTGGTGTATCGAGGAAAATGTCGCTGTGTTTCTGTGGACGGTCTTTGGTATTCCAATTGAAATCTTTGAAAAAACGCTCGTCTTTTGAGATTTTGCTCATGGGATACGTGTCGTTATTGGCACCAATATTACAGGAAACGATCTCCAGACGGCGCTCCAAAAACTCTGCTACAATCTCTCCGCAAGTGGAAAGCATCACCCCTATTCTCTTCAGTTGTTTTGTTTTTTTATCCTGGTCGTCTGCATAAGTGATGGCTTGTGCGTTGCCGACGGCCTTTGCACTGTCTATCGCATTGTTGTTGAGATAGACAATCATATTCTTGCTCTTGATCTGATTGAACTCATCTTTCAAATTCAAAGAATCTGCTTTGCTGATGGCGAAGGCGTTGCCCAAAACTCTGATGGAATCTGTGATTTCTTTTTCAGGATTACTGTAGACCCGGATCTCGTCACCTGTGATTTGTTTGACGCCCATCCAGAGAATGGGTTTTCTCATCAGGTGCATCTCTCCATCGGTCTCATTAAAACTTAATGAATCTCCCCGGCCTTGCATATTAGTTTTGAAAATCCTTACTTTTCTGAATGCTCTCAGATAGCTTTTTTTCTTCAGGGCATTGGCAGAATCCGGTTTTTGAAACGTGATGAATTTTTCTGCGGAAAAATAGGCAGAATCTTTACTGAGAATCTTCACAGCGTAGGGTTTGTCTGTCACCATTGCGGAATCTTTCTTTTCATAGATTTCTCCGTAACCACCTTTTATGAAGCGCTTTTGCTGAGGGTCATCCAGCATTACATTACCTGTGCCTTTTCCGAAGCCTGTATTTCTGTTGAAGTATAATTTGTCTCCCGTGAGGATTTTCCCGTTATTATGGATTCTGGAATTTTTGTTGAGGAAAGATTCTCCCGTTTTGGAATTGTAACTTCCCAATTCTGTATAAACGTAATTTATCGGATTTCTTTTATCTCTTATGGTTGTTGGGCCTGTGAAATCTGAAACACCTGTGTTTTGATTCTGCTTAATATTATCGCTGACGATGGTGTATTTATCCGTTTCTATGTTGGAACGACCGATGAAATCTATCATTTTTGAATTAAGGTAATACGTCGCCGATTTTGTGTACATCACGCTTCCGTCATTACTGTAAATCGTTCCGCCCGTATTGAAGTAAGCGGTGTTTGGGATTTTATCGTAATAAAGCGTTTCTGTTTTGATGGTTTGTTTTGGGTCTGTAAGAACTACATTTTTACGGGCAATTCCACGTTCTGTATTGCCATCATATTCCATTTCTTCGGCGGTAATTCGGTTTCCGTCGGCAGTTGTGAGAACTACATTTCCGATGGCTTTCAAGAAATTTTCTTTTTGATAGAATACGACCTCATCTGCTGTGAGCACTGAACCTTGGTGCTCAAAAACCACATTGCCGGAGAACACAGGGTTTCCATCATATTTATCAGCTTTTATCCCAAAAGTGTCTGCGTGTTTGTTGATTACTTTCTTAGAAGCCTGGGTGCTGTTTGGGTTAGAATTTTTGAAAAAATCATCTTTTACCAAGCCTGTATTTTGGGTAGGCGAAACCTGTCCAAATATCTTGATAATGATGAAAAACAGAACTACAAAAAAGGATTTCTTCATTAATTTTCAGACTTCTTGTGTCCGTAGAAGTACAGCGAGTGCGTATCAATACTTACGCCAAATGCTTTTTCTATCGAGTCTTTGATGCCCTGGATCCTTGGGTCGCAGAATTCTATGATCTCTGCAATTTCTTTGTCAGAATCTTCTTTGTAGATCACCAAATGGTCGTGTTGCTTGTCAAAATATGATTTCTCGTAAGAAGAGGTGCTCAATGTCTTTTCCCCGAATTGATGCTTTCTAATCAAGCCTGCATCCAGGAAAATCTCTATGGTGTTATAGATCGTGGCCTTGCTTACGTGGTATTTTTTCTGCATCATCAGCAGATAAAGGTCATCCACGTTGAAGTGGTGCTCCATATTGTAAATCTCCTCAAGAATAGTGTATCTCTCGGGTGTATTACGGAAGCCTTTATCCATAAGGTATTGTCTAAGGACGTCTTTTATAGTTGCGATATTCAACTCTTTTTGTTTCGTATCCATCTTACAAAATTAGCGATTTTTTTGTGATTAATCGTGGTGGTGATTTTCTACCTTTTCTATCTTCTCTATTTTTATCTTTTGATCTAATAACGGCGCAGATTCTACCACCACATTATGGCTGGCAACGCCATAAGAAGTAAAATCATTACTTCCCAGTTTCTTTACAAAATTATAGATATTGAGAATGATCTTGTCACGGATCGTTAATAAAAAATCGTTGATATAAACATTGTCTATAATTACAAATTTCAGATCTGGTGGGATGTTGTGTGCCCTTAGAGAAGGATGCGAACTTCTGGAAGGGATGGTTCCTTCTTCCATCATTTCTGTCAGGATTTGTTGAAAATAATCGTTGATCCTCCTATCTCTTTTGAAGCCTAAAAGGAAGCTGATCTTGTAAATAGTTCCAGGCAGAATTTCCTCAACATTATATTTGAAACTGTAGGGGTCTTCCTGATTGACGATATTAAGGATGAAATAATGGTCTGCTCTCTTAGGTTGCGCTCTGATGATGGAGTAGATGATTTTCGATTCCACCTCGTCGTCTCTTTTTGCACGGCTGATAAATGCAAGATTGGTGGCATATTTTGGAATCGTTTCATCCAGTTTCATATCTTTTATCGTGGAGATATATTTCTCAAGTTTTACAAATTTGATGAAAGTCGTTTTGATAATTCTTCCGTTGTACCAGGCATACATACAGATTCCGATGAATCCGGCAAGAAGAACAGACATCCAACCGCCGTCAAAGAATTTGATGATATTGGCACTGAAAAATCCACCTTCTATGACGATATAAATCAAAGCAAAAAACGCAATCCAGATTTTATTGGTTCTTGTTTTAAGAAACCAGAAAATTAGAAGAATGGTTGTCATCAACATCGTGACGGTAATGGAAAGTCCGTAAGCGGCCTCCATTTTACTGGATTCTTTAAAGTAAATGACGACGATGAAACACAGTATCAATAATCCCCAGTTGATTTTCGGGATGTACATTTGGCCTTTGATTCCAGAAGGATATTCGATTTCCTGATTTGGCCAGAAGTTGAGCGACATAGCTTCCGAAAACATCGTGAAAGCACCTGTGATAACTGCCTGACTGGCAATGATAGCCGCAGCGGTCGCCAATACCACCCCTGGAATAATGAACCATTCTGGCATAATTCCGAAGAATGGATTCTTTCCTGCAAAAACCTCGTGGTAATTGCTTAATAACCAAGCGCCTTGACCAAGGTAATTGAGAATCAGCATTGCTTTTACGAAAATCCAACTGGCCTGAATATTTTTAATACCGCAATGTCCAAGGTCGGAATACAAAGCTTCGGCTCCCGTCGTACAGAGGAAAACAGCTCCTAAGATAACGATAGCACTTGGCGAATTATAAATTAGTTTAATTCCATAATAAGGATTGAAAGCTTTTAAAACGGTTGGATGTTCTATTAACTGGACAAGACCAAAACCGCCTAAAACCAAGAACCAAAGTACCATTACCGGTCCGAAGAACTTCCCGATAAAGCTGGTTCCAAACTGCTGAACGACGAAAATAACAATTAGAATGAATAGAGTTATCGGAACAACCGGTGGTTTGTGCGTCACCAGTTCCAGACCTTCGATGGCCGAAATTACCGTCATAGACGGTGTGATGATACTATCGGCAACCAAAGTTGCAGCACCGATTATCGCAATTCCGTAGAGCCATTTTTTCTTAAATCTTTTGACGAGAGAGTAGAGCGATAATATTCCGCCTTCGCCCTTGTTATCTGCTTTTAAAGCGATGATAACATATTTGATGGTCGTCTGTAAAGTCAGGGTCCAGATGATGCAAGACAATGCACCTTCTATATATTCCTCAGAAATAATTCCTCCGGATTTTCCAGCATTGATGATGGCTTTCATCACGTACAACGGCGAGGTTCCGATGTCTCCGAAAACAATTCCTAATGAAACTAAAATCCCAACTGCGGAAAGTTTTTTGAGGTCAAAATGACCACTGCTATCTTGCGACATAATTTAAGAATTATTGAAAAATAATTTTGCAAATTTAGATTATTTTATAGTCTTAGAGATTTTTTTGATGAAAATGTAATATTCGAGAAACTTTTGCAATCAACAATATTGATTGTCAGCTGGTTGTGAGATTAATTTTATTAAATTACAAATAGAAAATGAAACTCCATAATTTCCGGTTTTTGAGATAATCTAAGTTTTGGTCGTTCTCGTAAGCTTCTCTTTCGAAGCTGATGTTTCGGTAAGCCAGTTCTGGATTTTTGTATTTGAGGTATTTGATATAATATTCTGACAAGTACCAAATGTAAAACGGAATTATCAACAATTCCAGTTGCTGGCGAAGATGAATTTTCTCGTGGTTGATGAGAATCTGGTTGTGTCTCAACTCTTTTTTCCTCAGCAAAATAAACGGGAATAAGGTAATCCCCGAAATTTTAGTATTTTTGAGTAATCTTTGGCAGATGATTATCATAGTTGGATTAGGAGGATGGAAGTTAGAGGATGGAAGCTATAATTAAAGGTGAGTCTAAAATTTGATGGGATAAATCTGATTTGAAGACGAATCTGCAGCCCGACTTGAACGGACTCTTCGTGAGCCTCAGAGTGACAAATTGGGATTGGAAGGCGGATAAAGCTGCCATAATAATTCTCATTAATAATCTATCAAAGATAAAAATTTTGGTACAGTTTTTTAACTTATGAAACTAAATGACATCAAAGAGAATGAAGACTTCTACTACAACGAGCAAGGTTACAAGGTTTTTACGGAGAAATTCCATCTGAAACGTGGCTATTGCTGTAAAAGTGGATGTCGGCATTGCCCGTATGGCTACGATAAAAAGACGGATACATTTATAAAAAAATCTAAATAATTACTACAATGAAAAAATATTTCTTCATATTACTGGCATCAGTTTCTCTGGGCGTGACTTCTTGCAGCCCTTTCAACGTGAAATCTGACTATGCCGCGACAGCAAATTTCGCCAATTACAAAACGTATTTGCTGAGAACGGACGACTTGAAACTGAACGACATCGACAAGGACAGAGTCTTGAATGAATTGTCGAAACAATTGCAGGCGAAAACTTTGACGTCGGCTCAGAATCCTGATTTGATCATCAATGTAAAAGCTTCGCACAAGAAAGTTCAGGATGTTACGACCTCCTACGGCGGCGGTTTCGGCTGGGGAAGACCTTGGGGCTGGGGCGGAGGCTTCGGCATGGGAAATACTTGGACGAACAATTACAACAGCGGAACAATCGTAGTGGACATTGTGGATGCGAAAACCCAAAAATTGGTTTGGCAGGGAATCGGAAGCGGACTTTCTGTAGATTCGCCGAAGTCTAAACAAAGACAGATCCCTGAAATTGTAGCGGAGATAATGAAAAATTATCCGCCACAGAAAGGGAAATAGTTTTTAGACTTTCAGAGGATAGACTGATAGATTATAGACAAATTAGACCGCCTTGTTATTTTAGCAAGGCGGTTTTTTATTCTGAAATTTTGATGACCAGAAGTTCTTTTGCCTCTTTTACAATTTCTGATTTTCTTTCTTCATTCAAATCCAGAAAGTCTAATAAATTCTGATTGTTGAATAATTCTTTAACTAAAACACACTTTTTCTCCAGCAGTTTTTGTTTCTGCTTTCCGTCCAAAGTGGTGAGGCAAGTGATGGGGTAAAGTGCATTTTGGTCAACCAGACTTTTGATGTTTTTATCTTTAGGATAATCCCATGACAACAATCTGAGTCCGTAATATTCGCCGAAAGCTACAGAATCTTTGGTGAAATACGTGTTTGTAATAAGCCATCCATCCGTAAATTCAGTTTGAGTTCCGAAGAGATTATAATTGATTTCAGAAATATCCTTGATTCTTGATAGAACGTACATCGGTGTTGTGACGGAAATTTTCGTGTCCTCTGCATTTCGGAATTTGCATTCTACCCAATAGGTCTTCTCATTTTTTTTAGCAATGACGTCGGCCTCGTGCGTCACCGAATGTCCTTTTATCAATTGTCCGGTTTCGGTTTTGTAGCCTATATTTTGGAAAACTCTTGCGATCCATTGTTCAAAATAAAATCCCGCAGGTCCCAATTCCAGCAATGCTTTTTTCAAGCTGTATCTTGCTGCGATGGAATTTGAGATTTTCTTCAACTCATCGAAAGCCAGTTTGTAAATTTCTCTTGTTGTGACGCCTTCCACACAATTTGGTAGAATATTATCAATGACTTTTTTGATTGAATTTTCTTCTGCTCCAGAATTCCGAAGTGAGTTTTCCAGTTTTGAGATTTCGAATTCTACAATTTCGCCAGCGTTGTTTTTGATTTTCATAATTGTGCTTTTATGTCTTTATTTTTTGCTTTTTTTTCTTGTGTCTTTGTGCTATTGCTCCACAAACCACATTTCAAATCTACTTCCTTTTTCCAACGGTTTATAATTAAGATAACCTTTATGCGCTTCGATAATACTTTTGCTCAAAGTTAATCCAATTCCGGAACCGCTGATTCTGGTTGTGAAGAATGGAAGAAAAATTTTGTCCTTAATTTCATTCGAGATTCCGATGCCGTTGTCTTCAACGCTTAACAAAATTCGTTTGTTGAAGGTTTTAATTTCGGTTTTAATGATTCTTTCTGATTTATCTGCAACTGCATAAATAGCATTTAAGTAAAGATTAATCAAACATCTTTCAATCATTTTCTGGTCAGCAAAAATTACTTGATTTTCCAAAGAATTGATAATTTTAATCTGATTTTTTTCAAATTCAGGCTTTAGAAAATTCAGAGCAGATTCAACAATATTCGTCAAAGAAATAGTTTTGAAAACCGGTTTTGGAAGTTCTGCAACTTGGCGGTAATCATCCACGAAATTCAGTAATTGTTTCGATTTTGAATTGATGATCATCAGGCTTTCCTTCATTTCTTCCTGGTCTTCTTTTTCAACAACATCCTGATTGGCAATATATTCAAGGTTTTGAATCAAACTATTGACGGGCGTTAAAGTATTGAGAAGTTCGTGCGAAATAACTTTCATCAAATTATTCCAAGCCAATTTTTCTTTTTGCTCGATGATTTTCTGAACAGATTCCAAACTGATGATGCAGAAACGGTTTTTGACATTCTGAACTTTTTTTGTTCTCAAAGAAAACGATTGTTTCACATTTTCATTAATCGAAATATCAAAAAATTCCTGCGAGTTTTCATAGTTGGTTTGTTGTATGATTTTATAAAATTCGGATGCTTTAGATTCATACAATTCCCAGGAATTATATTTCGGAATCTGCAGGATTTCCAGGAAAACCGGATTCACATAAAAAACTTCCCATTGATTATTTTTCTCAGAAAGGATCATCAATCCGATTTCCAATTGATTCAAAATTTCCTCGTACAAAAGTTTGTAAGATGATAATGACAAATGTTCTTCTTTGCTTTGATAATAAAGTTTTACAGCATTATCAACCAAATTATTCTCTTCGGTTTTCGGGAAAAGAGAAAAGTCCTTCTTCTGAATTGCCAACAATATTTTCTCACTTTTCTGAATAAATGATAAAGCAGAAATCTGCGCTAAAATAATACAGCCAATTGTAACCATTGAGAACAAACCGAAATTTATCCATTTGTTTTGTGAATAAAAATCAAAGGCAAAAATCCCACTGACAATTGCCAGAAGAATAAATAGAAGCCAGATAAATTGTTGTTTATTCATTTAAATTTTTTAAAGTTGTCATGCAGAACGGAACAAAGTGAAGTGAAGAATCTGTTGCTGTTAAAAGATTCCTCGTTCCTTGGAATGACAGTGTTTTTCATTTCTCAAAGCTCAAATTTTTCCATTCTTCTATAGAGCGCCGCTCTGGACAATCCCAAATCTTCCGCTGCGAGAGAAATATTTCCCCTATGCTTTTTTAAAGCTTTTTTGATGAAAATTTCTTCCATTTCCTCTATGTTGAGATTGACGATTGGTTTATCAGATTCTTCATCTTGAGGCATCAATAATTTCAAATTTTTCTCATTGGAAAGAATCACGCTTCTCTCGATGCAATGATCGAGTTCACGGATATTTCCCGGCCACGAATAGGTTGTGAGTTCATTAGTCAAAGATTCATTCAAAGCTAAATCTGATTTGTGATATTTCTGCTTGTACTTTTCCAAGAAATAATCTGCCAAAGTCGGAATGTCTTCCAATCGTTCTCTCAGACTAGGAATTTGTAATTCGACCGTATTAATTCTATAATACAAATCTTTCCTGAAACGATTTTCTGAAACTGCTTTTTTCAAGTTTTCATTAGTCGCGAAAATAAATCTGACGTCTAAAGTTCTCTCTTTATTTTCTCCAATTCTTGTCAATTTTCGATTTTGAATCAAACTTAATAATTTGGTTTGAAGATGAAGCGGAAGATTCCCAATTTCGTCAAGGAAAACAGTTCCGTTCTGCGCATTTTCAATCTTTCCCGAATAATCCTGATTGGCGTCTGTAAATGCACCTTTTTTGTACCCGAATAATTCTGCTTCAAAAAGATTCTCGGAAAGACTTCCCAAATCGATGTGGACAAATGGTTGGTTTTTTCTCTCCGATAACTCGTGAATGTGTTCTGCGAGGACATATTTTCCGGTTCCGTTTTCTCCCAAAAGCAAAATATTGGCGTCAGTCGGTGCAACTTTTGTGATTTGCTCCATCACTTCCTGCATTGCAAAAGACGCAGTTTCCAACTGATATTGATTGGTTTTTACGCTGACATTCTCCCATTGATTCAGTTTTTTATTCTTTCTGGAAATATCAACAGCGAGATTTACGGAAGCATAAAGTTTCTCATTATTCCAAGGTTTCAGAATAAAGTCAGATGCACCATTTTTCAAAGCTTCAACAGCCAATTCAACTTCACCGTAGGCAGTCATCAGAATAATTGGAAGCTGAGGTTCCAGCGTTTTTATTTCATTCATCCAGTACAATCCGTCCTGTCCGTTTTCAAAACCTTTCCGGAAATTCATATCCAGAAGAACCGTATCAACCTGTTGTTCCGCTAAAAACTTCAGAATATTCTTCGGCTGGCTGAGACAACTGACTTCGGTGAAAAATTTCTTGAGCCAGACTCTTGCCGAAAACAAAATATCCTCGTCGTCATCAACAATTAAAATATGAGCTTCTTTTTTTCGCATTTTTGGATTTAAAAAAATTACATGACTTATTTCAAGGCTTCGATTCTTCTCAGCCTAACATTTTATTCATTAAAATAATAACCATTTATAAATTATAATTCATCATTTATAATTACTCTGTTCGTTTTCGTACAAAAAGTGTCCGATAATGAACAGTCTTAAAATTAATAAAATTATATTTAATCACATTTTCAGAGAGTTATAGATTTATAAATCTCTGGCATCTGCATTGTGTAATAGTCTGTAGATAAATAAGTTATCGTAAATATGGATACGAAAATAGTAAAAAAGAAGTCTAAACTAAAATTAATATCGATTGTCGTTGTTTCTGCATTGGCGGTTTCGGTTTTCGGATGGTATTTCCTCAATCAGAAAAAAACTTACAATGTGAGGCTGGAAGATATTCAAACCGATGAAGTGACGGATGGGAAATTCGAAGATATGTTGATGGTAACTGCGCAGACGCAATCTCTTAACTCTTCTCTCGTGAATGTTCTGGAAGGTGGTGCTGTAAAAGAAATTTTTGCAGAAGATGGACAAATGCTGACAAAAGGTCAACCAATTGCGAGAGTTTACAACCCGAATACGGAATTTAATTATCTGAATCAGGAAACGGGAATTATGCAGCAAATCAGTCAGATGAGAAGTTCGCTTTTGGAACTGAAGAATCAGGAATTCAATCAGGATAAAGAGTTACTTCAATCTCAAAACGATTACAATACAGCGTTGCAATCTTTTAATCTTCAGAAAAGATTGTATGATGCGGAAATCGGAAAGAAAACCGATTATGATATTGCATTACAAAATCTGAATTATCAGAAACAACGCAAAGTTATTGTTGAAAAAGGAGCTTCCAGCGAAAAAGCTTCCAGAAATTCTCAGTTTTCTGCTATTAATAATTCCATCAACCAAATGGAAAAAAGCTTGAATATCCTCCGTTCCAACAAAAACAATTTCCTGATCATGTCGCCGGTTTCGGGAAGGTTGTCATCATTCAATATTTCATTAGGACAAAATCTGACAAGTGGCGAAAGCATTGGAAAAGTAGATTTGATGGGCGGTTACAAGCTGATTGCAAAAGTCGATGAATATTACATCAACAAGCTTCAAAACGGAATCAAAGGAAGTCTGGAAAGCAATGCGAAACAATTTGAAGTGATTATTACCAAAATTCTTCCGGAAGTAAAAGACGGACAGTTTTCTGTAGAACTTAATTTTGTCGATGTAAAACCGGAAAATCTGAAAATAGGAATGACGTTCGGTGTGAAACTAAAACTCTCTGCTGACACGCAAAGTATGATGATTCCGAAAGGGAATTTCTACAAAGACACGAATGGGAAATGGATTTTTGTCCTTAAAAATAACAAAGCCGAAAAACGAAACATCAGCCTTGGAAGAGAAAATCAGATGTATTACGAAGTGGTTTCCGGATTGAAACAAGGTGAAACTGTAATCACATCAGATTATACGGAACTCAAGAAATATGAAATATTAGATATTCAAAAATAAACTTAAACTAAAAAAAATATAACAATGCAAAAACTACTATTAATAATCATAATTACCATTACGGTGATATTTGTGAAAGCACAAAATTCTTCAAAGGGGAGTGAGATTCTGGAAAGTAAAACAATCACTTTGGAGCATTTTGATTCTATTGATTCCGAAATGGTTTTTGATGTCGAAATAAGAAAATCTAATGAAGAGAGAGCGGAGATTACAAGTAATTTTCTTCGTTTTGTTGAAGTCAATGTGAAAAATAATACATTACAAATTGACTACAAAAGAAATCAACCAATGGAAAATGTGAATACCAAAATTGTGATTTATGCGAAAGATGTAAAATCTGTGAGTGCTGGCATTGGTTCTATCGTGAAAATCAAAGATAATTTTAATATTCAGAGATTTTCTACAGAAAGTGGCGGTAAAATATTTGGTGATTCCAATGCGAAAAACATTGTGATCAACACTAAGTCCGGAGGTTCTGTTTTGGGAACTGTCAATACAGAAAATCTTGTGATGAACGCACAATCCGGAAGTTCAATCAATATTCAAGGAAAGATTGATACAGCAAAAATTACTTCCGAGGGCGCATCTAAAATAATCGCCACCCAAACCAATATTTCTGTTGCAACTGTAAACGCAGAATCAGCATCATCAGTCAGTTTGAGTGTTTCCAAGGAACTGACAGCTTCTGCAAGTTCTATGGCGAAAATCAGATACAAGACTTTGTCGGGAATCAAATTCTCTGCGGACAGAGATTCTGGAGGGACAATCGATTCAATTTAATTCAAAATAACTAAAATGCAAAAACGATTATTGCTTTTAATCACAATTGTTATTGGTTTTTTCACATCTTTAAAAGCACAAAATATTGATTTTAAATGGGAAAAAGATTCGATTAATGGAAAATTGGTTGACAAAATAGCGATGAGTGTACCTTTTACTATTGAGAACAAAACTTACCGATTTCAATTTGATTTGGGTGCTAATATGACTCTAATCTATGATAAATGTTTTGAAAAAACTGAATTTATTAAGAATAAGAAAACAGACCAACCAATGGAAGCTGCGGGATATCAAGTTTTTACTGTTGATAATCAGAATTTCAGTGTTGGGAAACTAAAAGTTGAAAATTATAAACTTCACGGTCTTTTGAATTTTGAGCAAGAAGAAGCCTGTGGTGTTGTAGGAGCAGATTTGTTTCAAAATAAATATCTGATTATTGATTTTCCCAATAAGAAAGCGATTGTGAGTGAGAGACTGAAAACTACTGAAAAAATTGACTTTGTTGACATCAAGATCATTAATAACAAACCAATTCTTCCTTTAAAGATTGATGGGAAAGTTTATCAATTTCAATATGATAATGGCGCAAGCATTTTTCCAATTGTGTCTTATAAAAAGAATTTTCAAAATTTAATTGACTCATCAGAAATCATTGAAAACTTTAATATCAGAAATTTTAATAATCCACTAATTGTAAAAGCGATAAAAACCAATAAAGAAATCATCATCGGAAGATCATCATTCAATACCAGAGAGTTTTGGTTTACAGACGAAGATTACTTTTCCTTTGAGCAGCAAGGAATCGATGGAATCATTGGGAATGTTTTCTTTCTGGACAAAACAATAGTCATTGACTTTAAAAATAAAAAATTCGGAATAATAATTTAAAAAAAATAATAAAATGATAAACATACAAAACCTTTCAAAAGTCTATAAAACAGAAGATGTACAAACCAACGCTTTGAACAATGTAAGCCTAAGTATAAAAGAAGGCGAATTTGTCGCAATAATGGGACCTTCCGGTTGTGGAAAATCAACCTTCCTTAATATTTTGGGACTTTTGGATAGCGCTTCTTCCGGTTCTTATCAATTTGAATCCGTAGAAACCATCGGAACTTCGGAGAAGAAAAAATCGGACATCAGGAAGAAAAACATCGGTTTCATTTTCCAGAATTTTAATTTGATCGATGAACTGACGGTTTACGAAAATATCGAACTTCCATTAATCTACAACGGTGTTTCTTCCTCAGAAAGAAAAAAACGTGTGGAGGAAATTATGGAGAAAATCAATATCGCACACAGAGCAAAACATTATCCACAACAGCTGTCCGGTGGTCAGCAACAAAGAGCGGCGGTTGCAAGAGCTCTGGTCACAAAACCAAAATTAATTCTTGCCGATGAGCCAACAGGGAACCTGGACAGTTCCAACGGAAACGAGGTAATGAATCTTTTGGCAGAACTTCACAGAGAAGGTTCTACGATCGCAATGGTAACACACTCTTCTTACGACGCTGGTTATGCTTCCAAAATTGTGAATATGAAAGACGGCGAAATCTTCTCAGAAGAGCATTCTTCTCAAAGAAAAGATGTCTTCGAAAAAGCAGACGCCAAAAACTTCGAATAATTGTTAAATGACGGATGTCAGATGATGGATGCAGAATAAAACTGACTGCATCCAGCATCCATCCTACACAACAAAAAAATAAAATTATGTTACAAAATTGGCTAAAAATTGCCTTCATCAATTATAAAAAGAACTGGCTTTCCACCATCATCAATTTGTTTGGATTAACGATTGGTTTGACCGGATTTATGCTCATCCTGATGCATTGGAATGACGAAGAATCCTTCGAAAGATGGAATCCTAAAAAAGACCAGATTTATTCTTTTCAAACTTACCACAAGCCAGAGAATTCATACGGAAACAACATTTCTGTTCCAATGGCAAAACGCGCCAAAGAAGTAATTCCGGGCGTGGAAGATTACGTTTTGTTCAATGGTTCCGGAATTGGGTTGAAGATGACAACAAAAGTAAAAACCGTTTTCCAAAAAGATGGATTGACGTCTACCGAAAGTTTTTTCAAATTCTTTCCCTTCAAGTTGGTTGCAGGGAGTTACAAAGATGCTTTGAAAGGCGAAAGCGTAATTGCTCTTTCTACCGATGCTGCCAAAAATCTTTTTGGTAAAACTAATGTGGCTGGCGAAAGTGTGAAATTCGATAACAAAAATTACGTTGTCACAGCGGTTTACGAATTGCCTAAAGAAAATTCTCAAATAAAACCGGAGTTTATCATCACGATCCCATCAGAGCAATATAAAAACGATGAAAAAAGCTGGGGCAATTTCAACTACGCTTGTTTCCTTATGTTGAAACCAGGAACGGATACGGAAGTTGTACAGCAAAAATTCTTGAAAGACATTTTTGAATATCGTGCAGGTTTGGATAAAGACGCTGCAGGAGTTACCGTTCAGCAATATCTTGATCTTTACGGTCCAACATCTTGTGTGCTTACACCTCTGGACCAAATAAAACTTCACGCAAAAGCATCTTGGTTCAATCCACCGGATTTCAAAACTTTGATGATCTTGTTTACGCTTTCTGTGTTAATTGTGATTTTATCAGCCATTAATTTCATCAATTTAAAAACGGCTCAGGCTTCTCAAAGAGCGAAAGAAATTGGGGTGAGAAAAGCGATTGGAAGTACCAAAACCAGTCTTGTTTTGCAGTTTTTGATGGAAACGTTTCTGATCTGTATGGCTTCTTATATGCTTTCCTTGGCATTGACAGAGCTTCTCTTACCAAGCTTCAACAAGTTCTATGATAAGCAAATGGTAATGAACGATTGGCATATCTACTTCTACTCATTTGCGATGGTTCTGGTGGTGACGCTGATCTCGGGATTGATTCCTGCAACTTATCTTTCAAATTTCAAAGCTATAGAAACGTTGAAAGGAAATTTCGCCAGAAGCAAACACGGCGTTTGGTTAAGAAATGGAATTTTGACACTTCAATTAATCATTTCTTCATTCTTTATTATTGGTGGTTTGATTGTGAACCAGCAAGTCAAATATATGATGGACAAGGATCTTGGCTACAGCGGGAAACAAATTATGATGATCAACTTCAGCGAAAGCGATTCGAAACCCTGGCTGAAGTATGAAAGACTAAAGACCGAGATGAAAAAAATTCAAGGCGTGACTGATATTTCTTATGGAGAAGCAGTTCCCGGAAATAACAGGTCCAGCAGTTCCAATATGGATTATAAGGACAAAAGTATTCAGGGTCAGCACGGTTCTATGGATTATAACTATTTGAAATTCATTAACGTAAAACTAAAAACAGGACGTTGGCTGGATCCGAATCTTTCATCAGACACCATCAATAATGTGATGGTAAATGAAGCTTTTGTGAGAAAATTCGGTTGGAAAGATGCTGACGCTTTGAAGAATGAGATCCGTCCGGGATTTGACAACAAAAAATACAAAATTGTAGGAGTTGTGAAAGATTTTAACATCCGAAGTTTGAGAACGGAAGTAGAGCCGATTATCTTTTTCCACTACAGAGAAACCGAATGGAAGAGATTCAATGTCTATAATATACAGTTGAAAATAGACCCGAATGACATCGATGGAACTGTAAAAAGACTGAAAACCTATTGGCAGAATAATGTGGAACAAGGTTATCCTTTCGACTATTATTTCCTGGATCAGAAATTCGCAAAAACATTTGAAAAATATCAGAAACAGCAAACATTGTTCACGATTCTGAACGCAATGGTTTTGATGGTCGCATTACTTGGATTATTCGCTTTGTCATCATTAATGATCGAACAGAAACTGAGAGACGTTGCCATCAGAAAAACGCTTGGCGCCTCAGATAAAACGTTGATCATTGGATTGACAAAACAGTTTCTTTGGATCACCGTGATTGCCGTTATCATTAGTATACCAGTCAGTTATTACTTGATGAATGAATGGCTTAAAGATTTCGCTTACCGAATTGATATGCCCGTTTTACCTTTTGTTTTAAGCCTTGTTGTTTTGCTCTTGCTAACATTCTCTGTTGTAAGTATCAAAGCCTATCAAGCTACAAAAGTAAATCTTATTAAATATCTGAAATACGAATAAGGCTAAAAAGCCCTTGAGTAGACCGTCAAAGGTCTTGAGTAAACAATCAGAAGAGTTAAGTAGACTGTCAGAAGAGTAAAGTAGACAATCAGAGGTCTTGAGTAGACAATCAGAAGAATTAAGTAGAGAATTACAGCACTTAAGTAGACCGTTACAGGAGTTAAATAGGCAATTACAGAACTTGAGTAGAGAGTTACAAGAGTTAAGTAAGGCCGTTACAGGTCTTGCTTAAGGAAAATCAATTATAATTTATCGATCATCAATTATGTTAAAGAACTGGCTCAAAATAGCTTTCATCAATTATAGAAAAAACTGGCTTTCCACGATTATCAATATTTTGGGATTGAGTGTTGGCCTGTGTGTTTTCTTGTTGATATTTATTCATTGGCAAGATGAGAAATCTTACGAAGAATGGGTTCCAAATAATGAGAATATCTATTTCGTAGAAAATGTAAACGCTTCTTTTGGAGTAATGTCGAGTTCCAGTTATCCGGAAATATTTGTTTCGAAAGAGAAATTCTCAGAGATTGAGGATGGTTTGGTTTATAATGATTGGGGCAAACAGAAACTCAGTGTGGGAAGCAATTCCGCTTATGTTTCCGGTTCTGCGTCGATAGATTCATTTTTCAGGTTTTTTCCTTTTGAAAAGGTGGCAGGGAATTATCAAAATGCTTTGTCAGATAATGGAAAAATAGCTTTATCAGAAAAAACTGCTAAGTTATTATTCGGTGATGATTACCGGAATGCCATAGGAAAATCGGTAAAAACTGATTCTGATGATAAAATATATGTAGTCAGCGCTATTTATAAACTTCCGGAAATAAATACGGTTTTCAAACCAGATTTTATATACAGAAATCCTTATATGGAAGAGTCCAAAGATAAATGGACCAACTATAATTATAACGGATTTTTCCGACTGAAGCCTGGGACGGATATCAAAGCACTGGAGCAGAAACTGTCGAAACAGATGCAGGAACAGGACGAGATTTCCTCAAAAAAATGGGGCTACACCATAGATAAGAAAAATCTGGCAATGGTCTATCTGACACCAATTAGCAAAATGAAACTAGATGCAAAGAGCAGTGGTATCAATAAAGGTGACAAAAAATCTATTATGATTTTGCTGGGATTATCTGTTTTGATTTTAGTATTGTCGGGCATCAATCTGATTAACCTTAAAACTGCGCAGGCATCTCAACGAGCTAAGGAAGTTGGGGTAAGAAAAGTGGTGGGAAGTACAAAGTCCGGTTTGGTTTTGCAATTTTTACTGGAAACTTTTTTGATTTGCCTCGTGGCTTACGTGATTGCTTTCGCAATGTTAGAATTATTTTTGCCTTCGTACAACCAATTTCTGGACAAAGAAATTAAGTTATCCGACCCTGATCTGTTCATCTATACCGCATTATTACTGATTATATTTTCATTGATTTCGGGACTGGTTCCGGCACTTTATCTGTCGAATTTCAAACCCATCAACACCTTGAAAGGTAATTTTGCAAGAAGCAGAAGCGGTGTCTGGCTGAGAAATTTCATTCTGACTTTCCAATTGGTTATTTCCTCATTTTTCATCATCTGCTCATTGGTTATCAATACGCAGGTCAGCTATATGATGAACAAAGATTTGGGATTCCAGGGTGACCAAGTGATTCAGATTTATTTCAAAAAAACCAATTGGGAAAATGGTTTTAATTTCAAAAAATACAAGAGATTGAAAGCTGAGATGGCAAGAATACCAGGCGTGACAGACATCACAGGCTCTGTCAATTCCTTGGGAAGCGGTACAGCCAATGGCTCAATCGTGAAATTATCAACGGACACCACCAAAACTATCCAAACGATGCTTGGCGGAATTGACGAGAATTTTTTAAGATTCTATAAAGTAAAATTCTTGTCCGGACGCGACCTGAACTGGAAAAAAGCTTCCGACACCATCACCGGAGCCGTGGTAAATGAAACCTTTGCCGGAAAACTGGGCTACAATCCGAAAACAGCTTTGGGAAAAGAATTTTTCACGGGTTGGGATGGTAAGAAAAAATATCAAATTCTGGGTGTGGTAAAAGATGTGAATTACAGTGGCGTAAATCAGGCTGTTGAGCCCATTGTTTACTTCAACTACGACAGAAACTGGGTGAAAAATAATATGAGCAACCTTCAAATCAAAATCTCAGGGAATGATATCAACGGCACTTTGGAAAACATCAAGGAATTTTGGACCACCAAAGCAGAGCCCGGTTATCCTTACGATTATGAATTCGTGGATAAGCAATTTGCCAAAACATTTGAAAAATTCCAGAAACAGCAAACGTTATTTACAACTTTAAATATTGTGGTTCTCGTGATTGCATTGTTGGGCTTATTCGCATTATCATCATTATTAATAGAACAAAAGCTAAAAGACGTTGCCATCAAAAAAACTTTAGGCGCGGACGAGAAAACAATTGTATGGGATTTGACGAAAAGATTTTTACTGATTTGTGTGATCGCAGTTTTCATCAGTATGCCTTTCGGATATTATGCAATGAATGAATGGCTGAAAGATTTCTCCTACAGAATCAATATGCCTGTTTGGCCTTACGTTCTGAGTATGATCTTATTATTGATTTTGACATTTGTAGTTGTGAGTTTCAAAGCTTATCGTGCTACAAAGATCAACCTTGTGAAATATCTGAAATACGAATAAAATATTCTCCTCCAGTGGAGGGCGACAAAAATTTTCAATTTTTGTCGGGGTGGCTTTTTTGCACCATAACCAAAATTATTATAAATCAAAATGAAAAAACTATTCTTCATACTTATCATAAACCTTTTCCCGGCTCAGCAAAGTTGGACTTTAAAACAATGTCTGAATTACGCTTCTGCCAATCATCCACTGGTAAAGCAATCTTCTGTTAATATTCAAAAAAACGACCGCCAGATCTCCGCAGCAAAAGGGATGTTGCTGCCTTCGGTAGAAGCTGGAGTGAACCACAATTACAGTTTTGGAGGCATTGATCCCGCTAGTAACCAAAGAGGATCTATGAATACACAAAGTGACAACGTCTATGCACAAGCTAATTGGGAACTGATGAACTGGCGAAACTACCTCAATATTTCTTTGTCAAAGATCAATAAGGAGACATCAACTTTCCGAATGAAGCAAGCCCAAAATGAGGTAAAACTGAATGTCATCCAAATGTTTTTCAATTATCAAAATAGCAAAAGCTGGCTGGATGTACTGGAAACACAAATCTCCGGAATCGAAGACCAGATCAAGCGTACAGAAAAAGAAGTGGAGATTGGAAACCGACCAAAAAGTGATGTTTATGATATCAAGGCCAACCTCGGGACGTTGCAGGAACAATGGGTTTCTGCGAAGAATTCCAGAGATTTGTCTAAAATTAATTTGCTGAATGCCTTGGCCATCACGACAGATTCTTTGGATTTCAAAATGGAAGACGGTGCGCTTGCAGGTTCGAATTTCAATGACGCTGATTTTGTGAAAAATCTTTTAGAGAAGAATCCGGCCTATCAATCGGTTCAGACAGAGATAAAAGCGCAGCATAGAAATATTGATATCGCAAAATCGGCTTATCTTCCAACCTTGACCGGCTCCTACAACTGGTCCAGTTTTTACAGCAAAACTTTGGGTGAGTCGGCAGATGCATTCTCTGACCAGTTCAAACGAAACAAGAATCAGCAGGTTGGATTTGGGCTCAATATTCCGATTTGCAACAAGTTGCAAGTCAAAAACAATGTCGAAATCGCCAAACTCAATGTCATCAATTCCAATTACGACAAAGAAATCGTGATTAATAATCTCACGCAAAGCATCAATTCCATCAAGGCACAATTCCAGAATTCCGAAGAAAAATACACATTGCTTCAGTCCAATTTTGAGAACCAAAAACTCTCTTTCCAAAAATCCGAAGAGAAATACAAAGAAGGCTTGATGGATGCTTACACATTCTTCGTCGTTCGAAACAACTGGCTCCAGGCGAATTACAATCTCATCAACAGTAAGAATGACGTTATCCAGCAAACAGAACTTCTCCAAGTGTTCCAAGCCGGATTTTAATAGATTTGTTTCAATGTGAAAAAAAACATTACAACTTTTGAAAGACAAATAGAAGTCAAAACTCAGAGCGGAAAATTTATATCTATCAGGATATTGGAAAAGACCATAAAGCAAATAGAAAGAAGAACTGCATTAACACAATAATTAAATATAACTTTTAATGAAAGTGTGTGATAATAATTTATCACACACTTTTTATTTATCTTATTAAAAATTTTGTGGAAATACTTTATACATTAATTTTGTAGAATGAAACAAGATTTCTTTAAATACCAAGCCCAAACAACACCTTACGCTGCAGGTTTCGAAGTGGAAAAAGCAGAAGGAAGCTACATCTACGGCAAAAACGGAATCGCTTATCTGGATTTTGTAGCCGGCGTTTCTGCAAATACTCTCGGTCATTCGCATCCGAAAGTTGTGAATGCTATCAAAGAACAGGCAGACAAATATCTTCACGTCATGGTTTACGGCGAATATGCGCAGGAAAAACCAGTCGCGCTTTGCAGGCTTTTGGCAGAAGCAACACCAGAACCTTTGGAAGTGACTTATCTCGTCAACTCCGGAGCAGAAGCCATTGATGGAAGTTTGAAATTAGCCAAACGTTATACAGGAAGAGAAGAGATCATCGCTTTCAAAGAAGCTTACCACGGAAATACGCACGGCGCACTTTCGGTTGCAGGAAATGAAGTCCATAAAAGAGAATTCCGTCCGTTGTTGCCAATGGTCAATTTCATCGAGTTTAATAATGAAAATGACCTTGATAAAATTACGGAGAAAACGGCTTGCGTGATTGTAGAAACCATCCAAGGAGCGGCAGGTTTTATAATGCCGAAAGATAATTACTTCATTCAACTGAAAAAACGTTGTGAGGAAGTTGGTGCTTTGTTGATTCTTGATGAGATTCAGCCAGGTTTTGGACGTACGGGAAAACTGTTTGCCTTTGAACATTTTGGGATCGTTCCTGACATTCTTGTGATGGGAAAAGGAATGGGCGGTGGCGTTCCCGTTGGTGCTTTTATGAGTTCCAAAGAAATTATGACCAGCCTTTCACATTCGCCGAAGTTGGGACATATTACAACTTTTGGCGGAAATCCTTTGATTGCAGCTGCTTCTCACGCAACATTGACAGAAGTTTTGGAAAGTGGATTGATGGAAGAAACTGATAAAAAAGAAAAGCTCTTCCGGGAATTGCTCGTTCACCCGAAAATCAAAAATGTGAATGGAAAAGGTTTGATGCTGGCCGTGAACCTTGGAACTCCGGAATATACTTTGAAAGTCGCTTCCAGATGTATGGAAAAAGGATTGATTGTCTTTTGGCAACTTTATAGAAATGAATATATGAGAATCTCGCCTCCTTTGACAATCTCAGAAGAGGAAATCCGAAAAGGTTGCGCAATCATTCTGGAAGCTTTGAATGAAGTGGAATAGATTTTTACCCAACATTCTATTTTAATATCCAGTTTGTCATTCCGTAGGAATCTCGACAGCAAAGTTTAGATTCCTACGGAATGACAAAATTGTGTTTTTGGACAAAGCATGATTTAACGACGGATTTGCAGCCCGGCTCATCTCATTTTTTCTATTGATTAATTTGAATCGATGAACCACTTCGTTAGGTTTGAGCGGCAATCCTTTTTTGCGTGTATTCAAGTTCAACTTAATGAAATCTTGAACAAAAAAGATTGGGAGCGGAAGGCGGATAAACCGGCCTCAATTTTTATAAAAATTAGTATTCATCAACTTTGTAAAATCAGCTAATAAAAATCATACATTATTTCTATAAAAATTTTGTATTTCCATAGACAATTTGATTTGGAAATAAGAAATTAATTTATATATTGCGCCACAATTAGAATTAGAATATGGCGAAAACGAAAGTGCAGTATGAATACAATATGCATTGTCTCTCTGAGATATTGTATGAGTATTTGGCAAGTGCAGAAGGATTATCAGAATGGTTTGCAGACGA
>Ga0302347_1000667_pt1 | contig 50181 bp, 46 predicted proteins | sample PhyWR1_FD_202178 | JGI IMG/M metagenome (GOLD analysis project Ga0302347, IMG submission 202178) | Leaf surface microbial communities from wheat plants in UC Gill Tract Community Farm, Albany, California, United States - DLSL W.R1 (v2)... | ecosystem: Host-associated > Plants > Phyllosphere >... | reverse complement strand
TGTCACACCGCATCGAACAATCTGCCGCCTGCTCTGTTTGAGCAACAGGCGGCCTAAAACTCCTACAGAGTGGTCCAAAAAAACTGGACCCCTACAGCTTGCCTCGCGATCTTTTCAAGATCAAAAGATCGCGAGGCAAGCTCGCTCCTACAGGGGTTGGGGGTTATGTGGGGGTGTGATGGGTCAGCCACTGCAATAAACGCTCATCTTCACCCGCCGCTGCAATCACTTGCAGGCCCACGGGCAGGCCTCTTACCTGCCCTGCTGGCAGGCTGATTGCGGGCAGGCCGGTGAGGTTCCAGGGGCTGGTGTAGCTGAGCACGGCGGCGCGGACGTCGATGAGTTGCTCGCCCACGGGTGTCTCCCGTGCGTTCACTGGCGGGGCGATGATCGGTACGCTGGGCGAAACCAGCAGGTCATAGTCTTCGAATAACCGCGCCATCTGCGCTTGATACTGCTGCTGGGCCCGCTGCGCGCGAATGTATTGCCAGCCGCGAACTTCTTGCGACAGCTCAAGACGCTCGCGCACTTCCTGGTCAAACAACTGCGGCGCCTCTTGCATGCGCTCGGCATGCACGTCGTAAGCCTCGGCGCGTTGCAGCATCAGCAGGGTTTCTTTCATGCCGGCGGCCATGGCGGCCAATTCCGTCACTTCTTGCAAGGTATCGCCAAACACCTGCTTGGCCGCCTGGTAAACCTGTTGATCCACTTCGGCGTCGACCGGGCCGAAGCTGCCCGAGCGGATCCAGCCAACCCGTACTGCACGTGGTTCAGTGGCTGTCGCCGCGCATGCCTTGCCCGATAACACTTCGAACAGCAGACGCGCATCTTCAACTGAGTTGGCAATCGGCCCGGCGTGGTCGAGGCTGGACGACAGCGGGAATACGCCTTCCAGTGGCACGGCAGCATAGGACGGCTTGAAGCCGACCACACCGCATAACGCCGCCGGAATCCGGATCGAGCCGCCTGTGTCCGTGCCCAAGGCCAGCGGCACCATGCCGCTGGCCACGGCCGCCGCGCTGCCCGCGCTGGAGCCGCCCGTGATGCATTCCGGGACCCACGGGTTGCGGGCCGCGCCCTGTAGCGAGCGGTCACCCGTCGGGCCATAGGCGAATTCATGGGTCAGGGTTTTGCCGACAATCACCGCACCCGCCTCGCGCAAGCGCTGCACACACACGGCATCACGACGCGGCCTGAAGCCTTCGAAATGCGCCGAGCCATAAGTGCTGACGTAGTCCAACGTGTCGATGTTGTCTTTGACCGCCACGGGTATGCCGTGCAGCGGCCCCAGGTCCTGGCCTTGGGCCAAAAGGTCGTCGGCCTTGCGCGCCTGGGCCAGTGCAACCGGTGCATCCACTTGAACGAAGGCGTTCAGGGTCGGGTTCAGCCGCTCGATGCTGTCGAGAGCGGCCTGGGTCAGTTCAACGCTGGTCAAACTGCTGTCGCGCAGGCGTTCAGCCAGCTCGACGACCGATCGACCGAAAAAATAGCCAGCATGGGCAGGTAGTACCGGGCTCATACAAACACCTCAATCAAACAGCAGCAGGAAGGGGGGAAGCAGCCGGACGGCCGCCTGGGCGCACCATCAACATGGCGCTCATGCCCAACGCGGTCGCCACGGCGGCGGCCACGAACATCGACGAATAGCCGTAGCGAACGGTCAGGTAGCCGGTCAGCATCGGGGCAATGAACGAAGCGGTGTTGGCAATAAAGTGGGTCATGCCGCTGTAGGCGCCGACGCGGTTGGACGGCGCCGTGTCGATGACCACGGCCCAGTACACCGAGTTAGGCAGCGCATTGAGGGCGTTGGCCAGGGTCATCAGGGCAATCACGCCCCAGACGGTCTGGGCCTGCGAAACCATGATGAAGCACAGCGTGGTCAACAGCAGGCAAGTCGCGGCCAGCCAGCTGCGGGCGACTTTCAGGTTGCCGGTACGGCGCAGCAGCAGGTCGGAGATTTTGCCGCCCAGCAGCACGGTAAAGCAGGCACCGGTCCACGGGATCATGCCCATGTACCACAGCGAGGACAGGTTGTAGTGGAACTCGTCCTGCAGGTATTTGGGGGTCCAGGTCAGCAGCAGGAAGGTCACGTAGACGAACGAGAAGTAGCCGACCGCGTTGAGCAGCAGGTCCTTGTTTTTGAAGAAGTGCCAGACCGGTGTCAGCGTGGTGGTTGGCGTCGAGGCATTGACCGCTTCGGCGCGCTCTTTGCGCAGGTAGTCCAGTTCGGCCTTGGACACGCGCGGGTTTTCATCGGGGGTGTTGGTGAAGCGCGTCATGAAAAAAATCAGCAGCGCCAGGCTGATCACACCCAAAATCACGAACATGCTGCGCCAGTCGCCGGTCAGGGTTTGCAGGCCTACCGCAATCGGCGCCGTCAACAGCGCACCCAGCGGTGTGCTGAGCAAACCCACCGACACCACAAAACCGCGCTCTTTGGGGGTGGCCCAGTTCGCCACGCTCTTGTTGATGACCGAGTAAGCCGGGCCTTCGGCGAAACCGAACATCACCCGGATGGTGGCGAAACCGGCCATCGCCGAGCCGCCCAAAAATGCCAGACCGAAGTCACCGGCAAAAGCGGTCGCGATTTCAAAGATCGACCAAGTGGCACCGGCAATCAGCCAGATACGCTTGGCGCCAAAACGGTCGGCCAGAATGCCGCCGATCAACGCCCCCAAAATGTAACCGTAACCGAAGTAACCCAGCACCTTGCCCCAGTCGGCTTTGTCGAAACCGTACTCGGGAAGGATGCTCGCCGATGCGTAGGCAATGGCGCCGCGATCAATGTAATTGAGCAGCGCCATCAGCATGATCAAGAAGAAAATCTGATAGCGGAAGGAAGGGATAGCTGGGTTGTTCATAGGTATCTGACTCTTCAAATGATGGCAGAAGTCAAAAAGTCGGCCGCTTCCGGCGTATTTTTATTTTTTTACCCAAACGTTTGGGTTGACGAAATGTAGAGCGAGTAAAAATTTTAGTCAAACGTTTGGGTAAAAATTTTGTCCGGCCGAAAATCGCCCGTTCAGGTAGAATTCGCGCGCTCATAACAGACAGCAGGAAACCCCTCGAACATGCCGAACCCAGCCCGCCCCGCCACCCTCAAGTCCATGGCGACTGCACTTGGCGTGCATGTGTCCACCGTGTCCAGGGTGCTCAACGGCGATCCGGCGGGCGTCGAACGGGCAGCATCGGCCGAGGTGATTGAGCGTATTCGCGCATTGGCAAAAGAGCTGGATTATCGACCGAACACGCAGGCATCTAACCTGAAACTGCGTAAAAGTGAGGAAATCTGCGTGCTGATGCCGCGCATCACCGACCTGGTGATGGCGACCATTTACGACAGCATCGACAGCAGCGCTGAACAGGCGGGCTACCTCACGTTCGTGTCCAACACCGACGACCAGCCAGTGCGCCAGATGCAACGTGCCGAACACGCCCTGCGCCGCTCGGTGGCCGGGCTGATCGTGGCTGACTCCCACGTGGGGGAAACCCAGCCGCTGTTCGAGTTGTTGACCCGCAAACACATTCCCTACGTGCTGGTCAGCCGCCAGATAGCCGGGCAAGTCGCGTCGTGCAGTAACGATGAGCTGGGCGGCTGGTTGGCGGCGGAGCATTTGTACAACCTGGGCTGGCGCGACGTCGCGATTCTGGCAGGCGAACGCCACGCCTCAACCGGCGCCGATCGCACACGCGGCTTCACCCGTTACTTTCGCGAACAGGGCATCACCTTGCGCCCGGAATGGACCCTCAACGGCCCCTTTGACAGCCTGACCGGGCACCAGCAAGGTGAGCATCTGCTGGGGCTGAGCCCGCGCCCGCAAGCGTTTTTTGCGGTCAACGACTTCCTCGCCATCGGCCTGATGGGCGCCGCACGGGACAAAGGCCTGCTGCCGGGCAAAGACATCGCCGTGGTCGGCTTCAACGACATCGCCCTCGCCCACGAACTCACCGTGCCACTGACCAGCGTGCGCTTGCCACTGGCCGAAATGGGCCAGCAGGCGGTGGAGTTATTGCTGAAACGGATCAAGGGCGAAGCCGTTGAATCGATTGTGCTGACCCCGCAGTTGCAAGTGCGGGCGAGTTCTACAGTGTTGCCCAAACCGCTGTAACTGCTGAGGGCATGTCTCAGCCCTTCATATCGTTTCCCCTTGAGGTGCAGATTCGGAGCTCAGTCAGTTCATTTAGCCGCTGAGCAGCGTAGCGAGGCTGCGAACGAGGACGCAGTCCTCGAAAAGACTGACTGCGCGCGGTGATGCAACCAACCAGTCACAACCTCGCTAAGCCCCTCGACAACTACGTAGAAACCTTCTCTATCCTTGCTTTCATAACCAGAAACATCAGTGCATCAGTTGCACGATGTCGTAAATATCTACCACCCGCGATCCATCGCTGACTCGCAATGTGCGCACTCCACCGCTGAACACAATACGGAGCGCAAAACTGTGACGATTGGATCAACCTATGACTATCCGGCATTCATCGCCAAGCATTTGCCCACGCATGAAGCGTCTTCATGGCGGGGGCGATTTCCAGGCCCTCCCGATTTATGTTTTAACTACCGCAAATTAGTTGAGCAACAGTTCGGTATTGCCAGCGCAACGAAACCCGACCACAAAATTTGCATCATTGGCGCTGGCGTTACCGGTCTCACCGCAGCTCGGGAACTTCTGCGATGCGGTTTCACTCACGTCACTCTGCTTGAACAGTCTCATCGAATTGGCGGGCGCCACTTGTCTGTAGTTAAGAGCGGACAATCACCCTTAATGGGAAGCACGCCGTTTGAAATGGGGGCAATGCGCATGCCGCTATTTAACACAACAGGCGAAACTCCTACAGAGGGCCAGTCACTCATGGCCTATTACTGCAAACTGTTTGATTTGCAGTTATCTGACTTCCCTAATCCTGGTACCGCACAGGTCCGCAGTACAGGTATATACCTGCGCGAAGGCTTACTGGATGGCCAACCAGAACCACAAATGCTGATCTGGAAAAATCCGCAGGGTCACACGCCACCGCCCACTGAGAAACTTCAACAGGTTTACGGGAAGTGGCGACATTTTGCCGAACTAATGACTCGAGAAGTCGCACGCATCTATGGCTCACCGCAATGGGAAAATCAGTGGGCATCTATCGTCGCTCGCTATCAAGCGCTGTCCTTTCGCGACTTGGTAACACTGCCAGCACTCACTCATTGGGCAGCTGAGAACCCGGGGGATTTCGGCGGGCTTGGCATGAGCCAAGAAGAATCCGCTATTTTCTACTCCATCGGCATAGGTGATGGCAGTTGGGGCGCCTTTTATGATGTTTGCTGCCTGTATCCCTTACGTACTGCAATTTTCGGCTTCAGCAGCCAATTGCAGTTAGTGCATGGTCGCGTAGATACAGATGGCAATCCTATACCTTCGCCATATCTAGGTGTGCCTTCGCTGAAGGATTGTAACGATCTGGACTTTGAGCCACCCCGCTATCTAGGTCTGGCAGCACTTGATGAATGCTTGATGTTCACACAGACCTCGGTCAATGGACTGTCTTTCTACGATCATTGCCGGAATCGAGGTGCAGGCTTCCTGACAGACACCTCAGTGACTCGACTGACCAAGCTGGACTCAGGACAACTTCGCGTAACCTACGACTGGAAAGTCAGTAGTTCGGAGGAAAAATCTGAACGCCATGAAGATTTCGATTCAGTCATCATGACCCTTCCTTCCTGGATCATTGAAACCCATATCCAGCTGGAAAACTTCAGCCAAAACATGCTGCCTTATTCAATCATCAATGCATACAAAACTGCTCACTGGGAAACCAGTTGTAAAGTCTACGCACCACTGAAAAAAAGCTTCTTATCTAAAAACAAAAAAATCCCGCAAGTTATCGTCACTGATAGCTTTGTCCACGATGTATATGCCTACCGCTATCACGATGCTTATCCCTACGATTGCATCTTGCTTAGTTACACTTGGGAAGATGATGCAACTAAACTTGCCTCTTTTGATGACAAGACCTTGGTCGCAAAATGCATCACTGAACTGGATCGTATCCTGCTGCGAGCCTCAAACATAAAGAGCCCAATTTCACCTTACATCGACGCTCAGAATGCTGTTGTTCAACGCTGGATCACGGACAAGAACGCGCTCGGCTGCGCCAAACTGTATCGCGCAGGTACTTATTACGAAGCAGTCAGCCTTATGAAATACAACCGCGACTATGCGCATGTGTCAGGTCTCTACCTTGCCGGTGAATCATTCTCTGTCGATGCCGGCTGGACTGAACCCTGCCTGCGAGGTGCAATTGATGCAGTCATCAACTTGTGCAACACCACGCAGGCCGAGTTCAACGGAGGCTTCTGTATGGATGACTATCCCGAGTACCAAACGCGCCCTTAGCGAACCGTTTAAATTCCCTTCTGACGTAGTCCAATTGGATATATAGCACCGTAGACAAGGCAACGGACTACACACCTAGCGGACACAACCGACATACACCCGCACTGATAAATCCTCTTACTAAAGACCCGCAAACCAGCGGGTCATAACAATAAAAAAGAGGTGTCAGCCATGAACGAAGCGGTCAGTGCAGTGCGCGTTGCGGTTGTGCAATTCGATCCGCAGGTGGGCATTCAACATAGCCAGGCCAATCTGGAGCACAGCCTTGAATTGGCCCGCGAGGCGGCCATTAACGGGGCAAATCTTATTGTGCTGCCGGAGTTGGCCAATACCGGGTATTTGTTCGGCACTCGCCAGGAAGCCTTCCTGCATGCCGAGTTGATTCCCGAGGGTCCGAGCATGCAGGCCTGGCTCGATTTTGCCCGAAAGCATCAGGTGTATCTGGCCGCAGGGCTGGCGGAACGTGACGGTGTGCAGTTGTTTGACAGCGCGGTGCTGGTGGGCCCGGGCGGTTTTATTGGCAAGTACCGCAAGGCCCACTTATGGAACCGCGAGAAGCTCTGGTTTACTCCCGGCAATCTGGGTTTTCCGGTGTTTGACACACCCATTGGCCGCATCGGCCTGCTGATTTGCTGGGACATCTGGTTTCCCGAAGTGCCGCGCCTGTTGAGCCTGCAAGGCGCCGACATTATTTGCAGTCTGAACAACTGGATCTGGACGCCACCGCCTCTATTCGATGACAGCGGAAAATGCATGGCCTCGTACCTGACGATGACCGCTGCTCATGCCAACAACGTGTTTATTGCCGCCGCCAACCGAATCGGTGAGGAACAAGGCGAACGCTATCTGGGCTGCTCGCTGATTACCGGGACCAATGGCTGGCCCATCGGCAAGGTGGCCTCAGCGGATGAGCAGACCATTCTCTATGCCGATATTGATCTGACCAGTGCACGCAGCGCGCCGATCTGGAACAGTTTGAACGACCTGCATCGCGACCGCCGGGTCGATGTGTATGAGTCGATGCTCGGCTATACCGACCACCCTCTCCTTCCACGCTGATGAGGACGCCATCATGTCGTCTTTATCACCAAGAGCGTCTTCCACTGCGTCAGTGCGTTACCTGGTTTTGCTTGTAGCCAGCGCGCTGCTAATCATTATTTTGATGGGCGGTTTATCGTGGTTCTATTCAGCATCGGCAACCGGTTACTGGCCCGGATATGCCGACATGATGGGCGACTGGCCTTCACCGCTGGCCTGGCTGCGCTGGGTGATCGGCGATATCAGCGAGGTCGCTTTTTACAAGCACGAGTTCGCCTCGTTGGGGTTATTGCTTGGGGGCGCCCTGGGATATTGGGCCAGTCGGTACGCCAAAACGTGGCAAGGGTTCAGCATCAGCTATGGCACGGGACTGTGGCCCTGGCTGGTCACCAGTTCACTGCTGGGGTTGGCGCTGAGCAATGCATTGTGGGGCTGGACGTTGACTGCCGACACCTGGCAGCCAACGTTTGCGGCCTTTGTGTCCTTGCCCGCCGCGATGGTGTTGCTGTTTGGTGGCGGCTGGAAAGTCACCCTCAACGGAGCGGTTCTCGGGGCCCTGCTGGTCACACCTTGTTGCCTGCTGATGGTTAACTTCGTCTGCCTGCCGTTGGGATTGCCCGTCGTGATTGGCAATGTACTGGGCATGGCTCTGGGCAGTGCGCTAGCTTTTGGCTTGTGCCGGTGTGTGCCCGTACTGGTCAAAAGCCAGGTCGAACCCATCGTTGAGAAGCCCGCCGCCAGGCCCAAGCCTGACTACGGTGTGATCTGGACGTTACGCCGGGTATTGGCAGACTTTTCAGAGGCGCCTTTTTTTGGCAATGAATGGGCCAGTCTGGGGATGTTGGCCGGTGTTTTACTGGCCTAGCGTTGAACCCGTTGAGCCCCGCTTATGGCTCCGGCTTACTGCTGCACTTGGTCGCAGCACAGGCATTAACCTCGTTACTGGGCGTGATTATTTGGCGCAGCCAATGGCACAAACTCGGCTGGTACCCCACGTATGTGCCGCTGGTGTCAGTGGTTCCGGCGGCGGTACTGACCTACGGCGCCAGCACGACGGTGATGATTGCCAGCGCTGTGCTGGGGGCTCTGGTCGCCCCGCCTTTGGCCCACGCCATTGCCCGGCAGTTGCCCCAGTACATGCACCCTTACATTGGCAATGTGTTGTCGATGGCGATCAGCACGCTGCTGATTGTGCCGGTGATTGGTTATTTCATTCCGTAGGAGAAGCCGCGATCTCTTAGATCAAAAGCCAGATCAAGATCAACAGATCGCGAGACAAGCTAGCTCCTACACAGTGAACTGCCCCCCCTCTGCGCCCATCCGGGCGCATCCTCATATAACTAAAAGATATTTCATATTCGATACATATATTGGATTGTTCCTAGGGAAATGCTTTTAATCGCGGCCCCAACGTCTTGTGTTTGCTGATGTTTCAGCGACTTCTGTTTCGGTACTTTTTATGAACGCGTCTGCCGCTGTGGCGCCTGATCCGCTGATTCGTGTGTGCGGTTTGAGTAAATCGTTCGGGGCCAACCGTGCCCTGGATCGTGTGGACTTGCAGATTTACCCCGCCGAAGTCGTGGCGTTGTTGGGTGCCAATGGCGCGGGCAAATCGACGCTGGTGAAGATCCTCGCTGGCAGCCAGTCCCATGATGCGGGCGAGCTGTTGGTTGACGGGCAGTTGCAGCGTTTCAATTCGCCGCTGGCGGCGCGTGAGGTCGGGATTGTGGCGGTGCATCAGCACGTCAATGACGCGATTGCGCCGGGTTTGAGCGTGGCGGAAAACCTGCTGCTGGATGAGTTGTGCCAACCCGGTGCCGGGTTTTGGCTGGGGCGCAAACGCGTGTTGCAACGTGCCTCGGTAATCGCTGCCGGACTGGGGCTGGATCTGCCACTGGAGCAGCCGATTGAGCACCTCGGCCAGGCAGAACGCCAACTGGTGGTGTTGGCCCGGGCTTTTGCCTTGCAGCCCCGTTTGTTGATTCTGGATGAGCCGACCGCCGCTCTCTCGGACACCGAAGCGCAACGTTTATTTGCCCTGGTCGATACCTTGCGCGAGCGCGGGGTGGCGATTGTTTATATCTCCCATCGCTTGTCCGATTTGCAGCGTCTGGCGGATCGCGCCGTGGTGTTGCGTGACGGCAGGCTGGCCGGTGAATTTGCTGCCGATCAACTCACCGAAGCGGTGTACGCCATGCTCGGTGAAGCGCCGGACACCCGGCCTTTTGAGCCGCGTGCGGGGGGCCGCGAGGTGTTGAGTTTGCGCGCAGCGAAGGTCACGGCGAACTCCGCTGAATTTGATTTGAACCTGCACGAAGGTCAGGTGGTGGCGCTAACCGGGCTGTTGGGCGCGGGCAAAAGTGAAATTGCCGAGGTGCTGTTCGGTTTGCGTCGCCCGGCTGCCGGAACGCTGCACGTGGAAGGCGTTGCCGGGCTGTTCAATTCGCCAGAACACGCAGTTAAAGCGGGAGTTTTTTACGCTGCCGAAGACCGCGCCAGTCACTCGTTGATTCCTGGCTTTTCGTTGCGCAAAACCCTGACCCTGCCCTTTTTGCAGCGTTTTACCCGCTACGGATTTATCAACACGCGGTTGGAGGCGCAGGCGGTAGAAGACGCCGTGACCGCGCTGGGGGTGAAGACTGCCGGTATCGAGTTGCCCATGGAGACGCTGTCTGGCGGCAACCAGCAGAAAGTCGTGCTGGGCCGCTGGCTGCTGGGCAACGGCCGTGTGTTGATGCTCGATGAGCCGTTCCAGGGTGTGGATGTGCGCGCCCGCCGCGAGATTGGCCATATGCTGCGTAACAGCTGCGAAGGCCGGGCCACATTGGTGATTTGCACTGACGTTGACGAGGCCCTGGAGATCGCCGACAGAATTTTGGTGGTGCGTGATTTTGCCGTGGTCGCTGACTACGCCCGGGCCGGGTTGAACCGCGCCACGCTGGTGGCGCAGTTGGTGGGCAGTGACGCTCCATCCCCTTCCCCTTGCTCTTCCCCTTTAAACCGTACCGCAACGCCCGGGAGTAGTGCGCGTGGCTGATTTGATTTCTTCTTTGCCGGGCAGTGCCCCCAAGCCCAAGCGCGTGCTGGACGCGTTGATCCGTTATGGCCTGCTGCTGGTGCTGGCCGCCGTGGTGGTGTTTTTCAGCATTGCCGAACCGGCCTTTTTGCGGGTCAACAACCTGTTCATCATTTTGCAGTCGGTGTCCATCGTCGCCTTGCTGGCCCTTGGCGTGACCTTGACCATGGCCGTGGGCGGCCTTGATTTGTCCATCGGCGCGGTGGCGGCGATGAGCCTGATGATCGCCAGCTACGTGATGGTGGTGCTGGGCTGGGGCGCCGTGCCGGCGGTGTTGATCAGCCTGGCGGGCGGGGCTTTGGTCGGTCTTTTTAACGGCTGGCTGATCGTCAAAATGCGCGTGCCGGACATTCTCGCCACCTTGGGCAGCATGTTTTTGGTGATCGGTGTGCAACTGATTCCCACCGGCGGACGCTCGATTGCGGTGGGCATGACGCTGCCCAACGGCGAGGAAACCGAAGGCGTGTTCAGTGCGGCTTTTCTGGCGCTGGGGCGCGGTCGGTTGTGGGACACGGTGCCGGTTCCGGTGCTGGTAACCGCTGTCGCGGCGCTGGCCGTGTGGCTGTTTCTGGAGCGGGCGCGCATCGGCCGGTTGTTTTATGCCATCGGCGGCAACGAGCAAGCGGCGCACCTGGCGGGCGCTCCGGTGCATCGCTACAAACTGCTGGCGTACGTGCTGTCGTCCTTGCTGGCGTCAGTGGGCGGTTTGCTGCTGGCGGCGCGGCTGGGGCGCGGCGATGTCAGCTCCGGCAACGGGCTGGTGCTGGATGCACTGGGCGCAGCGCTGATTGGTTTTGCCGTGCTGGGCGCGAAGAAACCCAACGCGTTTGGCACGTTGATAGGCGCGTTACTGGTGGCCACCTTGCTCAATGGATTGACGATGCTCAACGCACCCTATTACGCCCAGGATTTCGTCAAAGGACTGGTGTTGGTGCTGGCGCTGATTTTCACCTTTGGTGTCGGACAGCGCGTGCGCTGATCTGGACGCCCTAACTTGCAAGGATCACCTATGTACACATCCATCAAAAGCGCCATTCGCCATGCTCTGGCCGGTGCGCTGCTGTCAGGCGCGGCTTTGGGCGTACAGGCAGCCGGCTTGCCGGGCGCCCCCGCGCCCTTCGACAAAGGCAATGTGCAGATTGCCATGGTCGGTTATCTGTTTTCCGGCGACTTCCCCGAGGCGTATCTGCAAGGCGTCGAGAAACAGACCAAAGCTCTGGGTGCGACGCTGCGGATTTTCGATGCGCGGCAACAGGCAGCCAGTCAGCGCGAGATGATCGAGCAGGCGATTGATCTGGGGGTCGACGGCATCATCGTGCAACTGGGCCTGGCCGAAACCCTCAAGGACTCGATCGATAAAGCCGTGGCCAAAGGCATCAAGGTAGTGACCTTTGACGTCGACCTGAACAACCCGAACGTGACCCAGATCGAGCAGGACCACCACGCACTGGCGCGTTTGGCGCTGGAGCAGGCAGTCAAAGACAACGGCACGAAGTTCGATGCCGGGTATGTGTACATCAGCGGCTTTACCCCGATGGAGTTGCGCAACGAGATCTGGACCCAGGTCAAGGCGGCCAATCCGGGCATCGTCGAGAAGGCCCGTTTTGGCACGCTCAACCCGCCGATTGCCAACTCGGTCGCCGATCAGGCCAGTGCCGTGTTGCGCGCCAACCCGGGCATCAGCGTGATTTTCGCGCCGTTTGATGAGTTCGCCAAAGGCGCAAAAATTGCCGTTGATGAGGCGGGCCTGAGTTCCAAGGTAAAAATCTACAGCGCCGACATTTCCACGGCCGACATCCAGATCATGAAAGAACCTGACAGCGCCTGGGTGGCGACCGCTGCGGTCAACCCGCAAGTGGCCGGGGCAATCAGTGTTCGCAGCCTGGCTATGTTGATTGCCGGCGAGAATCCGGGGCAAAAAGTATTGGTCCCGCCAACGCTGATTACCCGTCAGCAGTTGCTGGACCTTGATGTGAAGAACGTTCGCGATCTGGCGCAGAAACTACCTGCGTTTGGGGACACATCAGGGATTGCCACGGCGTCCTGGATACCGCTGGCCAAGTAACACGTTTCACACTCAACCAACACTCAATAACAACGACAGAGCAGTACTGCCGCGACGCTAATGCCGAAAACGCAAGTTCTCGGCAACGGGCGAGTATTAGCTGCAGTTCAGGAGTTGCATATGCATAACCGTTCACTTTCTTTACTGGCTGCAGTGATCTCAACCTTTACTTTGCTGCCCGCTTACGCCGACGATCCGGCACCCGGCGCCGACAGCAGCGAGCGTCTGGACACGGTGCTGGTCACCGGTACACGCGGTAAGGCCCGCACCGTGCTGGACTCGCCGGTCCCGGTGGATGTGTTGACCGCTGCTGACCTCAAATCGGCCGGTGCCAACAGCGGCGAACTGGGCCAGGCGCTACAGACCTTGCTGCCCTCGTTCAACTTTCCGCGCCAGTCCAACTCCGGCGGTGCTGACCACGTGCGGGCCGCGCAATTGCGTGGCATGAGCCCCGATCAGGTGCTGGTGCTGGTCAACGGCAAGCGTCGGCACACTTCGGCGGTGGTTAACGACTCGTCGAAGATCGGTCGCGGCACTGCGCCGGTGGACTTCAACTCAATCCCGATCAGCGCCATCAAACGCATTGAAGTGCTGCGCGACGGCGCGGGCGCCCAATACGGTTCCGACGCGATTGCCGGGGTGATCAACATCATTCTCGATGACGCCCCGGAAGGCGGCGAAGTGTCCACCACGTATGGCGTTTATCACACCCGTGAAAACGCCATCGGCAAGCGCATCACAGACGGCCAGAGCAGCCAGACTTCGGCCAAGATCGGCACCCGCCTGGGTGAAGACGGCGGGTTTATCCGCGTGGGCACCGAATACAAGGACCGCAATCCGACCAACCGCGCCGGTTATGACGGTTTCGCTGACACACCGGGGCAACGCAACTTCGCCATGGGCGATGGTCTGGCGCGGGATGTGAACGTGTGGTTCAACTCGGAACTGCCTGTTGGCGACAGCAAGGCCTACTCGTTCGGCACCTACAACGAGCGCCATACCACCGGCTCGGACTTTTACCGCGAAGCCTATGAACACCCGGAGTTCTACCCTAACGGCTACCTCCCCCAGTCCCTTGGCGACAACAAAGACTTGTCTTTGACCGCAGGCTTTAAAGGCATGCTCGACGACGACTGGGACTACGACAGCAGCCTCACCCACGGGCGCAACCGCTTCGATGGCTCAACCCAGCGCACCTTCAACCCCAGCCTCGGTGCTGATTCGCCAACCCGCTTTAACACCGGCGACTATGAGTTCCGCCAGACCACCGCCAACCTGGACTTGAGTCGCGAGGTGCGCTTTGCCGATCGCTCGTTCGTGCTGGCTGTGGGCGGAGAATACCGTTACGAAAACTACCTGACGTTTGCCGGTGACCCGGCCTCTTACTTCGGCAACGGTGCCGACGGCGCCAACGGCCTGCGCCCCAGCGAAGAGGTGAACCTGGACCGCAATGTGTTCGGCACGTACGCCGAGTTGTCTGGCGACCTCACCGACCGTTTGTTTGTCGACGTGGCCACACGCTTTGAGCATTACGACGACGCGGGCAGCAAACTCACCGGCAAGCTCAGCGGGCGCTACCGCCTGACTGAGCAACTGGCCTTGCGAGGTGCGGTGTCGAACAACTTCCGCGCGCCGTCGCTGGCACAGGTCGGGTTCCAGAACACCACCACCAACTACGGTGACAACGGTGTGCTGACCGACATCCGCACGCTGCCGGTCAACAGCCCGATCGCCCGCGCCCTGGGGGCCCAGAAGCTTGACCCGGAAACCTCGAAAAACTTCAGCCTCGGCCTCACCGCTCAGCTCAACGACCGCTTTGATGCGTCGCTGGACGTGTTCCATATCGCCGTCAAAGACCGCATCACCCTGTCTCAGCGGATTGGCAGTGATGCGCTGGAGCAGTACATCAACGACAACTTTGGTGTGCCGGGCGTGCATGACGTGAGCTTCTTCACCAACGCCGCCGACACCAGCACCAACGGTGCCGAGCTGGTGCTCAACTACCACCAGCCGCTGTTCGACGGCGTGTGGGGCATGACCGGCGCCTACACCTACAACCACACCAAAGTCACCAAGACCCGTGGCACACCTTCGCAGTTGTCGGGCCTGGGCATCGGCAGCGATGCGCTGGTGGGTGTCGAGGAACGCAACACCTTGACCGACGCGGCGCCCAAGGACCGTATCGTGCTCTCGACCAACTGGTCCAACCAGCACTGGGGCCTGATGAGCCGCCTGACACGCCAGGGCAAAACCACCCGCGTGTTCGATTTTGGCGACTCCTGGCCGACGCAAACCTACGGTGCGGTTTGGCAACTGGATGCTGAAGCGCAATACAAATTCACCCCGGCGTTCGACATCGCGGTGGGTGGCACCAACCTGACCGACAAATACCCGGACCGCTCCAACTCGCAAATCAACTACGGGGGCAACCTGCCGTATGACGTGCTGTCGCCGATCGGCACCAACGGCGCGTACTACTACACCCGTCTTACTTACGCGTTTTAAATCTTCTGTGTAGGAGCGAGCTTGCCTCGCGATCTTTTAAAACGTCAAAAGATCGCGAGACGAGCTCGCTCCTACAGGGGGGGATTCGGGTTTTTGGGGAACACTTTTATGCGCGAAGACGTATCTGCCATTGCCGGTGTTCAGCGCCATTTGCCGGTTTTCCAGGCATTGCTGGTCACCCTCGGCATGGTGATTACCACCGATATTTTGAAAACCGCACCCACGGTTGCGCTCAATGTGGGCAGCGACCATTTCTATTGGGTGTGGATACTCGGCGGGCTGCTGTCGATGGCGGGCGCCTTGTGCTTTGCAGAGATGGCCACGGCGTTTCCCCACCCCGGCGGCGACTACCATTTTTTGCGTCTGGCCTAGGGCGAGCGTGTGGGGATGCTGTTTGCCTGGTCGCGTTTTTCGGTCATGCACACCGGCTGGATCGCGCTTTCAGCCTTTATGTTTGCCGATTACGTCAACGCGGTTCTGCCGCTCGGGCCTTATGGTTCCGGGCTGTTTGCCGCCGGGGTGATCATCGCCCTGGTGCTGTTGAATTTGCTCGGCCGTGAGATCGGCTTTCTGACCCAGACAGCCTTGGTGGTGTTGCTCGCCCTGGGGTTTCTGAGCATTGCGGCAGCAGGCGGCTGGCTGGCCTGGCAAGGTTTTGTACCTGAGGTGCCGAAAGTGCTGGCGGTGCCTGAGCAAACCGGTTTTGCCGGATTTTCTGCAGCAATGATTTTTGTTTTTCTGGCCTTTGGTGGCTGGAGCGATGCGGCCACGTTGTCGACTGAGGTGCGTGATGGGCGGCGTGGCATGTTCATCGCCATGCTCGGCGCGCTGAGCCTGCTGCTGGCTATTTATCTGGCCTTGAACTGGGCCTTTATTCAGGGCCTGGGCTACGAGGGGCTGGCGGCCAGCGAGGCGCCGGGTGTCGAACTGCTGAACCGGGCATTTGGTGCGCCCGGTGTCGGCCTGATTCTGCTGGTGGTGGGTATTTCAGCGATTGCCAGCATCAACTCAACCCTGCTGGTGGGTGCCCGCACCACCTTTGCGGCGGCGCGGCAAGTGCCGCAACTGAGCGGCCTCGCGGTGTGGGACAAACGCCACGGGGTACCACGTCGAGCGTTGCTGGCGATTGGCGCTGTATCGCTGTTGTTGGTGCTGTTTGGCAGCTTTTCGCAAAGCGGTTTTAACACCATGGTGGAATACCTGACCCCGGTGTACTGGCTGTTTTTGAGCCTGAGCACCCTGGCCCTGTTGATCTTGCGGCACAAGTATCCCGATGCGCCAAGACCGGTCAAAGTGCCTTTATACCCGGTGCTGCCGCTGCTGTTTTTCTCGTTATGCCTGTACATGCTGTATTCCAGCGTGGTGTTCGTCGGTTACGGCGCACTGCTGGGGATTGCCGTACTGGTACTGGGCGCGATTTTGCTGGCATTGCTGGGCAACACCAGCATCAAGCCGTCATCGACTGAGGAGCTGTTATGAAGAAGTGGGGCGTGTTTGCGCTGCTGCTGATGGTAGCCGCCGTGGTCGCCGTGGGCGTCACGCGAGACAAAAAACCGCTGGCGGGCGACCTTGATGGCCGCGCCATGGTGCGCAGTGAGCTGTACTTTGCTGCGGTGGACCCGCAGGCGTGGGATGAGTTTTTGTCTGCCGAGGTAACGCCACGCTTCCCGGATGGCCTGAGCTGGTACAAGGTCAACGGGCAATGGCGCGGGCCGTCCGGCAAGCCGGAAAAGCTGGCGTCGCGCATCATGATCCTGATCCATGCCGATAACAGCGCCAACCGCGAAGCGCTGGCCACCATCGGCCAGTTGTTCCAGGAGCGCTTCGGCTATGCCGTGCTGCAAGTGGTCAATCCGGTCCGGGCAAGCGACCCGGACTGGACAGCCGAACGTCTGGACGACAATCGGCAACTTTCACACTAGAACGACACCTGCGCCGGTTGTGACAGGCGCAGTACAGACAGATCGCCGGTGATGCGCTTCCAGGCCAGGCGAATGGCTTCGATGTCCTGCTCATGCTGCGCGGTGCCTTCGTGCAGGATGACGATCACCTTGGTGCTCAGCCGCTCCGGCTCGGGCGCACCGTGGTCGCGCCATTGGCCGTAGGCTTCAAGCACGCTGAAGCCGTCCGGAAAGCGTGGCGTGACCTCCTTGTCCAAAAACTCTGTCCAGCGCTGCGGGCTGATGACATCAGCGCCGCTGCCGCCCAGCGTCCCCAATGAGAAATACAGCTCCGTGCGCAGCCATTGCGCCTGGGCGGGTCGCGTCGGGTCGCCGTGCAGTGATGAACTGGCCGGGTCTTTGGTGTGTACAGCAGCGGGCGGTGCACTGGCACAACCGGCAAGCGCCAGAAACAGTGCAGCGAACAGAAAACGTGACGGCATGAAGCGACCTGCAATCTTGGTGGATGGGGGGAAAGGCCGACACTATAGAGGGCGTTTAGATGGGCCATCCAAGACTAAAAAAAGCTTTTTAAATAGCTTAAAGGCATAAGAAATTACCACTGCTTGTGTAGGAGCGAGCTTGCCTCGCGATCTTTTGACCCTGCCATTACAAGATCGCAGCCTTCGTTCCTCGACAGCTCCTACGGGGGGGATTGGGCCTCTGTATCTGATATTTATGCTCACATCCCAGCTTAATAATATTTTATTTAAAACAGCCCTCCCCCTAGCCTTGAAGTCATGCACGAACTGAATCCAACTGCATTACGCAAGGACAGAGACATGACGCTAGCGACAACAACAATAGACACCTTGGTAGTGGGGGCTGGCCAGGCGGGTGTGGCCATGAGTGAGCACCTGAGCAAGCAAGGTGTTCCTCATCTGGTGCTGGAACGCAGTCGTATCGCTGAACGCTGGCGCACCGGTCGCTGGGATTCGCTGGTCGCCAACGGCCCGGCCTGGCATGACCGTTTCCCCGGCCTGGAATTCGATGACGTGGCCGCCGATGGCTTCGCCCCCAAAGAACGCGTCGCCGATTACTTTGAAGCCTATGCACGCAAGTTCAATGCTCCGATCCGCACCGGTGTCGATGTGCTCTCGGTGGTGCGCAATGTCGGCCGCCCGGGCTTTACCGTGCACACCAGCGAAGGCGTGATCGACGCCAAGCGTGTGGTTGCAGCCACCGGCCCGTTCCAAAAGCCAGTGATCCCGGCCATTGCCCCGCAAGACACTGCGCTGCATCAAATCCATTCGGCGGATTACCGCAACCCGGCGCAACTGCCTGCGGGCGCCGTGCTGGTGGTGGGCGCCGGTTCGTCCGGGGTGCAGATTGCTGATGAACTGCAACGTTCGGGGCGCCAGGTGTACTTGTCGGTCGGTGCCCACGACCGCCCTCCCCGCGCCTACCGCGACCGTGATTTCTGCTGGTGGCTGGGGGTGCTGGGTGAATGGGATCAGGCGGCGATGAAGCCGGGCCGCGAGCATGTGACGATTGCCGTCAGCGGCGCCCACGGTGGCAAGACCATCGATTTTCGTGAGTTGGCCCAGCAAGGCATGATCCTAGTGGGGCTGACCCAGGCGTTCAACAACGGCGTTGCCAGCTTCCAGCCCAACCTGCTGGAAAACCTCAAGCGTGGCGATGAAAACTACCTGGCACTGCTGGATGCGGCAGACGCTTACATCGAGCGCAATGGCCTCGATTTGCCGCTGGAGCCGCAAGCCCGCCGGGTGTTCCCGGACGCCGACTGCGTGAAAAACCCGATTCTGCAGCTGGACCTGGTCGCCGCCGGGATCACCTCGATTATCTGGGCCACCGGCTTTGCCGTGGACTACAGCTGGCTGCAAGTCGATGCCTTTGACGCCGCTGGCAAGCCGCAGCACCAGCGCGGTGTGTCGAGTGAATCGGGGATCTACTTCCTCGGATTGCCATGGCAGTCACGCCGTGGCTCGTCGTTTATCTGGGGCGTGTGGCACGACGCCAAATATGTGGCCGACCACATCAGCATCCAGCGCCAATACCTTGAATACCGCGACGCCGCACCGGTTGTTCGGCAATCGCCTGTCAGCGCCTGATTAACTATTTCTGGAGTTTTTTTGATGCCTACTCACACTCGCATTCGCATGTTTAACACCAAAGAAACCTACCCGAACCAGAGCCTGGACAACGACCTGTGCCAGGCCGTGCGTGCCGGTAACACGGTGTATGTCCGTGGCCAGGTGGGCACTGATTTCGAGGGTAACCTGATCGGCCTCGGCGACCCGCGTGCCCAAGCCGAGCAAGCCATGCGCAACGTCAAGCAACTGCTTGAAGAAGCCGGTAGCGACCTGAGCCACATCGTTAAAACCACCACCTACCTGATCGACCCGCGCTACCGCGAACCGGTGTACCAGGAAGTCGGTAAATGGCTCAAGGGCGTGTTCCCGATTTCCACCGGGCTGGTGGTGTCGGCACTGGGTCAGCCGCAGTGGCTGATGGAAATTGACGTGATCGCTGTAATCCCGGAGTAAGGAGGCTCGCCATGACCTTTTCAATCGTCGCCCGTTGCGCAGAAACCGGCCAGTTGGGCATCGCCATCAGCTCATCGAGCATTGCCGTGGGCGCCCGTTGCCCATGGCTGCGCCCTGGTGTGGGGGCGGTGTCGACCCAAAACATCACGCTGCCGGCATTGGGCCCGGATGTGCTCGACCTGCTGGAGCAAGGCCTCGCGCCCGGCGCGGCCATCGACACGGCGCTGACCCGCAACGGCTACAGCCAGTACCGGCAACTGACGGCGATTGATCATCAGGGCCGCTCCGTGCACTTCAGTGGCAGCGAAACCCTGGGCACGCACAATGCGCTGTCGGGCGAACAGTGTGTGGCGGCGGGCAATATGCTCGCTGACCACGCAGTGATTGCCGCAATGGTTCAGGCGTTTGAGCAAGGTGAAGGCCAGTTGGCCGATCGCCTGCTAGCCGCAATGCATGCGGCCATTGCTGCCGGCGGTGAAGCGGGCCCGGTGCATTCAGCCGCGTTGGTGGTGGTGGGCGAATTGACCTGGCCGATCATCAACCTGCGGGTGGATTGGGCCGATGAAAATCCCATCGGTGAGCTGCAAAAACTCTGGGACGCCTACCGCCCACAGGTCCAGGATTACATCGACCGCGCCCTCGCGCCTGACCGTTCCCCTGGTTACGGCGTGGCGGGAGATGATCGATGAGCAACAGCCGCAAACTGCTGCACACGCTGGTGGGGTTTGACACCACAAGCCGCGAGTCCAACCTGCATTTGATCGAGTTTGTACGCGATTACCTGGCAGGTTTTGGCGTGAGCTGCGAGCTGGTTTACAACGACGAACGCAGCAAGGCCAATCTGTTTGCCAGCATTGGCCCGAGCGAGGTCCCCGGCATTGTGTTGTCGGGGCATACCGACGTGGTACCGGTGGATGGCCAGCCGTGGACCACGCCGCCGTTCGAGCTGACCGAACACGACGGCAAGCTGTTTGGCCGGGGCACGGCAGACATGAAGGGCTATATCGCCTGCGTGTTGGCGCTGGTACCGACGCTGGTGCAGACGCCGTTGCGCATACCGGTACACATTGCCCTGTCCTATGACGAAGAAGTCGGCTGTCTGGGCGTTCGCTCGTTGCTCAGCGTGCTGGAGCAGCGCCCGGTCAAGCCGATGCTGTGCATTATTGGCGAGCCAACAGAACTCAAGCCCGTGCTCGGGCATAAAGGCAAGTTGGCGATGCGCTGTGATGTGCACGGTGAAGCCTGCCATTCGGCTTATGCCCCCTATGGCGTGAATGCCATCGAGCATGCCGCCGAGTTGATTGGCGAGCTGGGCCGTCTTGGCCGCCAGTTGCGCGAACACCAGGACCCACGCTTTGACCCGCCCTTCAGCACTGTACAGACCGGGGTGATTGCCGGGGGCAAGGCGCTGAATATCGTACCCGCCGATTGCCGCTTTGATTTTGAGATTCGCGCCTTGCCGTCACAGGACCCGGGTGAAGTGGCCGAGGCATTGCAAACCTATGCCATGCAACAGGTCCTGCCACGCATGAAGGCGGTAAGCGCGCAGAGTGCGATCCGTTTTACCGAATTGTCAGCGTATCCGGGGCTGGTCACCGATGAGCGCAGCCAGGCAGCTGAGTTGATTGCGGCGTTTTCCGGATCTCGGGAATTCGGCACGGTGGCGTTTGGCACTGAAGGTGGGTTGTTCGATGCCGTGGGCATCCCCACGGTGATCTGCGGCCCGGGCAGCATGGACCAAGGGCATAAGCCGGATGAGTTTGTGAGCGTGGCGCAACTGGCCGGGTGTGATGCGATGCTGCTGCGGATGCTGGATTCTATTCGGGTTTAATCCCTCGATCCCCTGTAGGAGCTGCCGAAGGCTGCGATCTTTTAAAGATCGCAGCCTTCGTGCCTCGGCAGCTCCTACAGGGCCGTGGGGTTAGCTGAGGACTCTGGCCAGTTCTTCGCGGCAGTAGTCGACAAACAATTGCACCGGCTTGGTCAGCGGCGCCCGGCGCAGCCAGACGGCTGACAGGCCGGAGCCGGTGACGGTTTCGGCCAAGGGGATGCACACCAGTTTCTGCCCGTCGTAGGTGTATTCGGTGAAGGGTTTGGTCACCAGAATCGAAAATCCGAACCCCCTGCCAACCATGCCCCGCACCATCTCGATCGACGGCGAGCTGAAGACGATGTTCGGGGTCAGTCCGCGCTCTTCGAAGATGCTCACGAAGTAGGTCCGGCTCGGCAGCACGTCGAGCAAAATCATCGGCTCCAGCACCAGGTCGGCCAACGACACTTTGGCCTGCTGCGCAAAGCGGTGGTCTGCGGGTAACAGCGCGTAGGGTTGCTGCGGCGGCATCAATGGCGTGGTCTCGATACTGCCGCCCAGGTCGTGTTCGAAAAGCATGGCCATGTCGATGCTGCCCGCCGTCAGCGCCTGCACCAGCTCTTGCTGTTCGCCGTCGCGAATGCGTATTTCCACTCCCGGCCAGCGCTTTTTGAACCCTGCAATCAGGCGCGGCAAGTACAGCGGCGCGACAGTCTCAAAGCAGCCGATGTCGATCTGGCCCGACACCACGTCATTGTCCGCCAAGGCGTTTTGCTCAAATTCATGGGCCACGCGCAGCAATTCCTGCGCCTTGCGATAAAAACGCGCGCCGCTGGGCGTCAGCGAAACGCCTTGGGCGTGGTGACGAATAAACAGCTGTACCCCAAAGCTGTCTTCCAGCTGCTTGATGGCGGTAGACACCGAAGGCTGAGCGATATAAAGCTTGCGTGACGCCTCTGCGACGCTCCCGCATTCGGCCGTGGTAATAAAATATTTGAGTTGGCGCAGGTTGTAGGCAGCCATCGGAACCTCGATAAACGTGGGGTTTCGCCCCAAACAAGTGCAGAAAAAAGCCGTTTTTTTCAGCGTTGGCGGTGTATGCAACATACCGGAGCAAAAAAAGGTATGAGCTATATTTTTTAAGGTCTATAGCAACAAACTTACTAATTTACCTGCTTGCCACCATTACAGATGATCACTCCAACAACAAAGCGCTGCCCTGAATGCGCACTGCGAAGTACGCCCACGTACTCTTCCTGCCTTGGAGTTCATCATGGTCACCACTGCAACATCCTCCGCACCACTCATCGAAAAGCACACGATTGGCTACGTGCCCCCGGAAGATCGCCATGGAAAGGTAAGAGACCTCTTCACCCTGTGGTTCGGCGGTAATATCGCGCCGTTGCCGATTGTGACCGGCGCACTGGGTGTGCAACTGTTCCACCTGAATCTGGTGTGGGGCATCGTCGCCATTCTGGTCGGCCACTTGCTCGGCGGCGTGCTGATGGCGCTGCACTCAGCCCAGGGCCCGCAAATGGGCATCCCGCAAATGATCCAGAGCCGCGCCCAGTTCGGTTCTCTCGGCGCGTTGCTGGTGGTGGTGATCGCCGGCGTCATGTACATCGGCTTCTTTGCCTCCAACATCGTGCTTGCCGGTAAGTCCCTGCATGGCGTGGTCGATTCGGTGCCCGTCCCGGTCGGTATCGTGATCGGCGCAATCGGCTCCGGGATCATCGGCATCATCGGCTACCGCTTTATCCACGTGCTCAACCGCATCGGCACCTGGGTGCTGGGCGCCGGTATCGTGCTGGGTTTCGGTTATATCTTCACCCACATCCAGACCACCGACTTTCTGACCCGCGGTGAGTTCAATATCTCCGGCTGGCTGGCCACTGTGTCGCTGGCGGCCCTGTGGCAGATCGCGTTTGCCCCGTACGTGTCTGACTACTCGCGCTATCTCCCGGCGGATGTACCGGTGGCGTCCACCTTCTGGGCCACTTACATGGGCTCGGTGCTGGGCTCCAGCCTGTCCTTCATCTTTGGTGCGGTGGCCGTGCTCGCTACGCCGGTCGGGATGGACACTATGGACGCCGTAAAACTCGCCACCGGCGCGATTGGCCCGTTGATGCTGGTGCTGTTTCTGCTCAGCGTGATCAGCCACAACGCCCTTAACCTGTACGGCGCCGTGCTGTCGCTTATCACCTTGATTCAGACCTTTGCTTATCGCTGGATTCCAACAGCCAAAAGCCGTGCGCTGATCTCTACCGTGGTGCTGGCAGCGTGTGCGATTGCAGCGGTCTTCGCCTCGAAAGACTTTATCGGCCATTTCGTCGACATGGTGCTGGTGCTGTTGGTGGTCCTGGTGCCGTGGACGGCGATCAACCTGATCGACTTTTACGCGATTCACAAAGGCAAATACGACATCGCCTCGATCTTCCGCGTCGACGGTGGCATTTATGGCCGCTACAACCCGCAGGCATTGCTGGCCTACGCCATCGGCATTGCGGTGCAAATCCCGTTTATGAACACCCCGTTGTACGTGGGCCCGATCTCGGCACACATCGACGGAGCGGATTTGTCCTGGGTCGTAGGGCTGCTGGTGACGTCGCCGCTGTACTACTGGCTGGCGAGCCGGGACAGTGCGTACAAGCGCCGAATGAACGAATCGAAACTGGTGGGCAGCGTTTGATTAAAGGCCCGGCTTTTAAGCGCTGACGATGTATGAGGCTGCGATGGGTTGCCAAGGCACTCATCGCAGCCTTCGTGCCTTGGCAGCGACTACAAGATTTATGGGCGAGCCGCCGGTCATGGTGATCGTCTTTATCGTCAAAACACCTCAACCATGATCACTTCGGTATCGTCGATGGCCTCGACCAGCAGTTGGCTTTCATCGGTGATGGCCAGTCCGTCCCCTGCTTCCACCTGAACACCGTTAACCTTTAACGCGCCCAGCGTCGGGACCAGGTAGCCCTGCCCGGTCATTGAATAATTCAGGTGCTGCCCTGCCTTGAGCGTGGCCCCGAGCACGCGGGCATCGGCGCGGATTGGCAAGGCACCTTGATCGTCCGCCTTGCCGCTGGCCAGCACAGCCCATTGGCCGGCCCGCTCGGCTTTTGGAAACGGCCGGGAGGCCCAACGCGGTTGCCCGCCGTTTTGCCGTGGTCGCAGCCAGATCTGGAACAGCCTTAACGGGACGCTTTCCTCATTGCGCTCTTCGTGGCGGATACCGCTGCCAGCGCTCATGACCTGCACATCACCCGCCACCGTGCGCCCGTACCTGCCGGTACTGTCGCGATGCGTCACGGCCCCTTCCAACAGGCAAGAGATGATCTCCATGTTTTGGTGGGGATGCATCGGGAAACCCTTGCCGGGGGCGATAACGTCATCATTCCAGACCACCAGCGCACCTAGCGGGCGGTGGGCAGGATTGCCCTCGGCCGTGACCCGGAAGTGATGGCGCGCATTGAGCCAGCCAAAGTCACCACCGCTGAGTTCAGATTTGAATCGATGTTCCAGCATGTCAGCTCCTTTGAACTTGGCTCTGCTTGAGCGCTTGAGTTACCTGAACACAGGCACAGTGGTTAAGGACGTATCAGCGACGGCGGGCGTCGAGGCTGAAGCGACCGGCACCAAAGGCAACCACTTGCAACAGGCCACCGGCCATGGAGACGTTTTTAAAGAAGTGGATGAACTGGTTTTGGTCCCCAAGTTGGTTATGGAAAGCTAGCGCCGTGGCCAGGCTAAACACTGCCAGCACTGCTGCGGCAACGCGGGCGCGGTAACCACTGAGCAGCGCCAGGCCACCACCGACTTCAACAACGATGGCCACGACCAAGGCCACTTGTGGAAGCGGCAGCCCGACTGAGCCGATGTAACCGATCATCGCCGCCGGTGCAGCGAGCTTCGAGATACCGGAGAGGATGAAAATGATGCTGAGTAGCACGCGGCCAATCAACGCTGCAGAGGCTTGAGCGGTGTCGGTTTGAGTGCCTTGGGCGCTGCCCGAATGGGCGATGGGTTGGGAGGTAGACATTGGGCTTTCTTCCGTTGGATGCGGCTCGGTATGAGCCGCTCTGTTGAAGAAATGGTGCGCCTGCCCCGCTAATCTTAATAGCTGGTTAATTTAGATCATTAGATTCTATTTATTAGACAAGCTACTCTGCTGCCATCAACGAACATTCGAGGAAACCTGCATGCTGTCTGAACCCGGCACACCGACACTGGACCAGTTGCGCGTGTTTCTGACCGTTGTGGAAGTCGGCAGCTTTGCCGCCGCAGCGCGCAAACTTCATCGAGCCACCTCGGTGATCAGCTACTCCATCGCCAACCTGGAAACGCAGCTCGGCGTGTCGTTATTTGATCGCCATACTACTCGCAAGCCGCAACTCACCGAGGCCGGGCGCACCGTGCTGGCAGAGGCCAGAACCATCACCAACGGCATTAATGGCTTGCGCGCCAAGGTCAAAGGCCTGCTGCAAGGGCTTGAAGCTGAAGTTCACTTGGTCGTGGATGTGATGCTGCCCGCCGAACGGGTGGTGGATGCCCTCAAGTCCTTTCGTGAAGCGTTCCCGACCGTGGCGCTTCACCTGCACATGGAAGCACTGGGGGCCGTAACTGAGCTGGTGGTGAACCGCGAAGCCATCATCGGCGTAAGCGGCCCGATGAATGAGGGCTTCATCGGTATCGAGCGCATTGCTGTTGGCAGTGTCGAGCTGATCCCGGTGGCTGCGCCAAATCACCCATTGGCGTCCGGAGAAGTTAACGCACCGGGCGCCGGGCGCGAACTGACGCAACTGGTGCTGTCAGATCGCTCGCACCTGACCAAGGACAAGGACTTCGCCGTCCTCAGTAACCGCACCTGGCGGCTGGCAGACCTGGGCGCCAAACACATGCTGCTGCGTGAGGGTATCGGCTGGGGCAACATGCCCACGCCGATGGTCCAGGAAGACCTGGACAGCGGCCGGCTGGTGAAATTGAAAATTCCTGAATACGAGCGCGGCGACTACACATTTGACGTGATCTACCGCACAGACGCCCCACCCGGGCCTGCCGCGAAATGGCTGATAGAGCGGTTCGCTCAGCAATCGGCCTGAAAACGGCGTGCGCCCCCTGCCCTGCTACGCTTTGTGTCTTATCGCGTGAACAGGGAGGATGCTATGAGCGTTATGTTGAAGCGGGCTTATGAACAGCCGAGTGACTCGGATGGCCAGCGCATTCTGGTCGATCGGCTATGGCCACGGGGCGTGGCAAAGGCGAAAGCCAGGATTGATCTGTGGCTCAAGGAGGTCGCGCCCAGTACAGAACTTCGCCAATGGTTCGGGCACGCACCTGAAAAATGGCCCGAGTTCAAAAAGCGCTACTGCGAAGAACTCAAGAACAACCCCGCGCTGTCGCAACTCCAACAACAGGCGCAGCAAGGCAACATCACGCTGATCTATGCGGCCAAGGATCAATCACACAATGAGGCGGTGGTGCTCAAAGAGATGCTTGAGGGCCGCCTAGTGCTGGATTGAGTTGCTGTTTTAGCGCGGTATATAGAACTCCACCTTGTGGGAGCGGGCTTGCTCGCGATACAGGCAACTCGGTGTGCCTGTAACAACTGGTCGGTGCAATCGCGAGCAAGCCCGCTCCCACAGGGTGCCTGGCTAACGACTACTTACGCGATTTGCCGAACATCATGCGCCAGCGATTGCGGTTGAGCAGTACCCAGCCGGTCAACTGCATGCACCCGGCCAGCACCAGACTGCGCATGAGGGCAGGCTCTGTAGGCTTTGGCCCGGTATAGATGCTGTACAGGGCGAAAAGGACGCCGAGCAGGCCGAGAATGAAAAAGATCAAACCGAGGATGGTGAGGCGATGCAAATTGAGCGAGGACATGGCGTAAATCGTTAAGGACTGGAGCGCTAACGTTACCCGGTAATGGGGCTGGCTGCCAATCGGTCAGCGATTCGAGGGGGCGACTCGCTGACACGCTCAGGCAACTTCAGCCCACTAGAACGTTAGCCCGCCTTGTTCGAGGGTCAAGATCAAGGCGTTCAAGTTATCGGGGGCCACGCGTATCAGACCTTTGCCCGGCACATCGATCTCCGCAATCATAAACAGTGCCAGCGCTGTAAAAATCGGCATGATGCACACCAACACATTGCTCCCGGACTTGCCCCGCGCATTGTAGCCAATCAAAAAGTTGGAACAGACCGCACTTAACACAAGCAGTGCCCATGCAACGACCGGTATCTGATGCCGCCAGCTGGACATGGTCTTTTGCTGGGCTACATACAACTCACTGCTTGCATTAAGCACGGTCACAATGACCGGGTTGGGGTTAACCTTCGCGAGCTTGCTGATTTGAAACCACATATAGGCTTGTTTTTTGATGGATTCCATCCGGATATCCGCGCGTTTGGCGTCATCATCGGTGGCATAAAATGCAATCCGCAGGGCCAGGTATTCCTCCAGCAGTTTCTCTGCGGTCTCTTGCTGAGACTCGGTGAGCAACGTCGTGCGCTGGAATGCATTACCGATGGCGACAGCTTCATTTTCTTCGGCGGCCATGCGTGAGTTCAAACCGCTTATTGCAAAAGAAAGAATAAAACCCACCAATAAGCCGAACATCGACAAGATGCAGCCTAAAACAACTTTTAGCTCATCATCGAAATCAGCATTACGAACAGCTTTACCGCCCCACACCACCTTGCCTGCAAACGCTGCCAGGCACAAAACCAGCAGCATAGACACTAGAATCAACCACGAATACATATCAATGGGATGGAATATTGAGAGCATGTTTTAAATTTTAAGTTGGGATTTGAACTAGGTATAGCACGCAAAAAATCGCGCACGCATGATTTATCAGGCGCACCTGATGTCGGAAGGAAATGAGGATTTGTGGCAGTGACTGGTTTCGCAAAAAAGCTCAGGGGCATGCAGCCCCTGAGCTTTTAAAATCGTGCGCCCGAACAGCGCACATCAGTTCTGCGGAATAACTCGCGCACCGCTGCCGGAGCCTTCGATGTACACATGCATGCCGGGCGCCAAGGCCGGGTTGACCGGCTGGGTTACTGACACCAGAACACCGCTTTTCAGGCGCACAATGAGCTGTTGCGCTTCACGGGGTTTGTCGTAATTTTGCTTCTCGGCGTAATTACCCCCCACAGCCCCCGCCAGCGCCCCGGCCACCATGGCCACATCACGCCCGGTGCCTGCACCGATCAAACTGCCCAGACCGGCACCCGCGATACCGCCCACAATGGCGCCAATACCACTGTCATGGTTTGACTTGACTTGCGTGAGTTCAACTTGCTCAAGCACGCCCGTACGGATTTCAAACTCCCCGCCGTTATTAGATCCACCAGTGACGCAGGCGCTGAGCACTAGCGCTGCGAGGGTGATTGTTAACGTGGATATGATGCTTCTCATTGCGCACTCCCTGTTGAAAAGAAAGGTAGATTCAAACCCGAAAGAGCGTAGCACATGGTTTTCGCAGGTTCGGGGAGATGTGCGCAAGGTGGATCGGGAGTGTTTTGGCCGGATGTTATTGAGGCAGACAGCCTATTGTTTGAAGAGAATTCCGTCACGTTGCCTGCCCAACTCGATGTTCTTGGCGAGTTCATCCTGCCATTGTTTTTTCTGCTGTTCCGTTGTCAGGTCCGGGTCCAGTTTTCCACTTTCGGTGAGGTTTGCGGCCCGTTGCGCCGCCGATGGAATCTTGTCAGCACTGAGCCGATACCACTTGTAGGCCTTGGCCATATCGGCGGAAACGCCATAACCCTTTTCATACATGTAGCCCAGATTGGCCTGTGCCATCGAGTCGTTGGCGAGTGCCGCGATTTCATACCAACGAAAGGCCGCCTTGAGGTCCTTGGCTTTTCCGTTACCCGTTGCAAAACACTTACCTGCCTGAAAGGCTCCTTGCGCCAATCCTGCCTCACCTGCTCGCGCATAGAAATCGCAAGCCTTTTGCATCGACGCATCGGCTAGGATGTTGCGCTCATTGAGCAAGCCCAACTGTAATAACGCTTTTGCATAGCCAGCTGCGGCTGCGAGATTGTAGAGATCGAGAAACTTCTGCTCAGAAAACTTAACTCCAAGTTCATGCTGGTACATAAAACCCAGGTTGTAGGTAGCTTCCGGATTTTTCTGCCTGACCGCTGCTTCCAGGTAGGTCTTGGCCAGGTCGAGATCTTGCTCGATATCGCCACCTGCCAGATACAGGGCGCCCAAGGTTGCGTTGGCCCGCTCATAATCCTTGGCCGCCAGCGCTTTCCAAATGTCCAGCGCGCCGGGAACATCCTTGGGCGTGCCTTTGCCCGTCAGCTTAAGACCCGCCATCATGTGCCTGGCCGCCAATTCATCGGGATTCGCAGCCAATTGCTGAGCCATGGAGAACGCGTTGTCATAGCGCCCTGCCGAGTACTCGGCGCGAGCATCCTCAATCGTTAACGCACTGGCAGAGGTCTGCAGAACAATCAGTGCTAACAAGCACGGGAGCAGTGTCTTAAGTGGTTTCATATCAAGCACGCTCTTGCAGATTTAACGTTGTAAACCAAGTGGTAGTGAGAGAAGCCCCTCCAGCCCAGCACATAGGGTGCAGGTAGCTTGCGAGTCCCCGAAAAGATCGCGGGCATCCGGATTGTTTTATTACCCGCCTCCACCTCGACCTCGGCACTGTAAGGTTGCTCGTAAGCCGCCCCGCGTGCGTCGTTGACGACACCACTGGATGTGATGTCCCGCACAGCACCTTGCGGCATGATCGCAGTCGCCAGATAGTCGCCCGAGTACCCGGAATCCAGTGCCACGATCGTACTTTTGCCATCCACTTTGGCGATGAAGTACAAGAATTGGTTAAAGCGCATGAAATCGCTGTTCAGGAACACCCTTGCTCGACACTCTTTTTCCAGGCTTGCAAGTTCATGAGCAGACAGGTTGATGGCAATACGCTCCGGCGAGAGATACAAACTGTCGAATCGCGAGATCATATCCAGACCAATAAGCGTCATCTGCCCTCCAACTAAAACCACAACATCGCGCATTTGCGTATTGCCGATCTTCAGTTCCTTGATCTGATACAAAGCCGCCTTCACTTTGCCAGCCCGATAATAAGTGCCTATCTCGGCGTCATAGTGCAGGGGCGTTAACTCAAGTTGCCTTGCATCCTGTTCGCTGATAAGGGTGACACTGGCACCGGTATCAAGTGCGCCGCTTACCTTCTGCCCATTTATTTCGATATCGACAACAGGCTTTGTGCTGTCTTGCAAAAAGCCCTCGCTCTCCGTACTCAAGGCAATATTGGTTTCAGCTTGGCTGATCAATCGCGTAGGCGATAAGGCTGCCAACTTTTCGAATAAAGCAACAGGAACGAGCTGGAACAACTGATTCTTTGCACGAGTATCAAGCGTTGCGAAAATACCTCGCAGATCATCGAATCTACCGTCACTGATCGCATTGGCGCTGACCAACAGCAGGCAACCCGACTTTAAACTGTCCTCTACTTGCTCACAGGGCGACCCTTGGGCGCCGTCAGCTCGTTTTCTTATCAGCGCCCTCTCCAGTATCAATGCCGATACAACATCCCCACCCTTGCGTTCGGCTATCTTGGCGATGACTTCTTTTCGCGGGTAGGCCAACGCGACGGCAATCTCCTGCAACCCCTCTGCCAAAGCCGTCTGTGCCTGCAAGACCATGCACACGATCACTACCACTCGCTGAATCACCCTTATCACCACCCTCCTGGTCGTTTGATGTTGCGCCGGCCATTGCTTCACCGCATATCGGATTTATCCTACAACTGGATTTTTACAATTTAAGTGTCCAGCGAATTCACGCACACAGGCCTGCGCAAAACCTCATTACCACCGGGATACATAACGGGGCTGGCAAGCCAGGCGGATCAATGATAGTTAGATGGCTGCCCATCCAGAACTGCAGAAGTTGTGACAATGCCGAAGAAACAAACTGCAACATCTGCAGCCGCTACTGCTGCAGATATCGAGCGCTCCATTTTGACACTCAATAAAATGGCAGAACGTTTATGGGGCGATGGCAGAGAGACCGAGGCTAAAGCACTGCTTGAAGCACTTGATGCATTAAACCGGGCGTTAGACAGAATCCGCATTGGCGAGAGCCGCCGTGTTGTGACTCTCCACTGAACACAGCAGGAACCCACCCCATGAACAAGCCTTCAGGTAACGAGGGAATAGCCAGAGCATCCGAAAACCTTTATGACCACGGCCAGAGGATGCGCGTCAAAGCCTGGCGACTGATTCAGGCAGGTGATCAAGAAGAAGCGCAGAAGCTACTGTCCATGGCTGATATGTGTGATCGGTCGCTGGTGCCGATGCTTTCGGGTAATGAGATGGCCTGGAAGCGGGAGTGAGGGATCAGGAGATCTACTCTGCATCTAAATCCGCCTGGAGGCGTGCAGCAACGCCAGGGGCCCAATTTTGGCCGGTGATTTGATATGTCGCGCGTTTCTTGCTGACGACACGCATTGAATAAAGCGCACTGTGTCAGCCAGGTCGTTATCGAAACCTCGGCCAGCTCAGCCTGTAACTCTTCGCGAATAGCAACAGTACTGACCTGGCCGAAATGCATGCGCTCTGAAAGAAGCGCACGACCTCAGGCCGGAGCTATTTCATTACTTGTCGACCATCTCTTTAATGGTCCCGGTAGGGACGCTAATCAACATGTACTTACCCTTGATCTCCACCCACTGCTCATGCTGCTCAGGTGCTTTAAGTTTGCGATTTTTCCAGTCTTTGATTTCCAGGCTCTCACGTTGATATTCAGCCGGGACTATATCGCCAATCTTCATTTCCACTGAGCCGGCACCTGGTCGATCAAGAGTCACGCTAGGCTCATCGGCGGCAAAGGACAGGCTGGACAGTGAGCAAAGCAGCCCGATGGTTAAAGCGGCAAATGGTTTTTTGTAAGTCATCAGTTATTCCCTCTGTGGACGTGGCGCAGCGAGTGCGTTGATCAATCCCCTGTCAGACCGGGCAGTGCTCAGGCAGGGCTTTCAGAATCCTTTAGCCCGCTCATAGCGAACACGTTGCTGACCCAATCAAGCAGACTTCATGAAGAAGTCACCACAGCTATGCGCTCGCTGGGGTGGTATGAGGTTGACCAGCCTGCACAGGAAGCGTTCATTAAAATGACGACTAAGTGAGAGGTAATCCCGTTTGAACAATTGAGCAGGGATTTATGCATCGTCCGAAAGACAGGATCGGGCATGCTGCATGAGCGCCATTAGCCACCATCCACCGCAACCGACTGAATTTAAGCGGAAAAACATTCCCGGAAAACTGGCACGGCAAATGCGACAGTCATAGGGACATTGCCGGCAAAGATCGGCACCCACCATCCGTGATAGTGAGGGAATACCATGAACGCCATCGACCTTTTGAAAGCCGACCACGAAAAAGTAAAAAGCATTCTTAGTCAGTTAAGCGAGTCGACTGATCGGGCCGTGAAGAAACGCAAGGAGCTTTTGGAAAAGCTTGAACTGGAAGTAAGCATTCACACCCAGCTCGAGGAGGAAATCCTCTACCCGGCCTATAAAGCTGCAGGCGGTAAAGCTGAGGCAGAAATGTACTATGAAGCCAAAGAGGAGCACCGCACAGTCGACTCCCTGGTACTGCCTGACCTGAAGGGCACAGATCCGACAAGCCCAGAGTTCGCCGGTCGCGTGAAAGTGATCAAAGAGCTCTTGGAACACCACATTGAAGAAGAAGAAACCGACATGTTCCCTCACGCGAAAAAGATCTTGGGAAAAGCCAAACTTGATGAGCTCGGGGATCAAATGCTTACTCTCAAAGCACGCCTGAAAAAAAGTTTGACCCCATCGAAAGCTGCTTGATAGTACCTTTTTGATTTAAACCCAAGCCCGCTACTCAGCGGGCTTTCAGTTATTGCAGTGGCCTAATGATTCCGGACACCCATTCAGGCACGAATGTTCGCCATATCGAGGTGTCAGATGACCAGACAACGCCGTATCTTTTCCGCTGAATTCAAACGCGAGGCTGTCGACCTCGTACTCAAGTAAAATTACAGCCGCATTGAAGCCTGTCGTTCGCTCGGCTTTGGCGAGTCGCCTCTGCGACTGGATGGTGACTTGGTCACCAAAGCACTGGATATGGCCTATGAGCAACGCGGTAAGCCTCAAGGGCTGCTATTTCTTTCGGATCAGGGGTCGCAATATGGAAGTCGCCACTTCCGTCAGCGTCTGTGGCGGTAATTACGCCACCTGGTTTCCCTCAGGTAAGTGAGCCGGCTCACGATTAGCATCACTTTTGCGCGCCGGGCGCCATCAAGCGATGCAACATGCCTGATATCCTTCCCTGCCAGGAATCCAAGCCCCAGCGCTTTGAAGGACGTAGTGAATGAATTCGCAAAATATCGTCCGTTATTGGCACGCCGTCGAACTGCTGCAACCTCAGGCAGTCCCAAAGCTGAAAAAGCGCGACAGCGACTACCAGCCGTTTTTCCAAGACATCCCCACCTCGGCCCAAATCCTGCCGTGGATGCCAGCCAATCCCCTGAGCCGACAGCGCCTGCCGAACAAACGCGTATGGAGCCACACGCTCTACGCACACCTCTACAACAACCTGGATGTTTCTCGCCAGCTAGAGACTCTCTACGGCGCTGACCAAGGCTACAAGGAGCCACAACAAAGGCTTACCGCCCTATACGCACTCAAGTTCAACGATCAAGGCATGATGGTGGTTGATAGCTTGGTGCTATCCAGCGAGGCATGGTTCGTCGGTTGTGCCATCAACAAGAAAGATTGGACACGCGGCTTCGAGGAGACCCAGGACTCCCTCCGCGAACAGGCTAAAAGTCTGCTCAGTGGCGTGGTCCACGCTGCTGATCTGTCACGCCTAACAAGCTATATTCGTCAAACCTTGGGACTCGACAAGTTTTTCGCAGACGAGTCGCGCGAACATCGCTTCCGCTCAGCACCGATCAACCCGAACAAGCCCGAACAAGAAGACGATCCGCTCAACAGCTTCCTGCTAAGCGATTTGGCCGACATGGCCGATGCCCTGGCCCGTGGCGAAACCAGCGAGCCGTTGGCCCGCTACCTGAGTCATCACGACACCACTCAGCACCTGCACCTCGACAAGCCCGAAGCAGATCTGGCTCTGATTGATCGCCTCGCCCCCTCGCGCTATGCGACCGGCTGCTGGCCTGCCGAAAGACATTTGGGGTTGGTGCACTCCCAACAACTGGCAGTCAACAGCCTGCTCCAAAACCTCAGTAACAACACCGGCATAATGGGCGTCAACGGTCCGCCAGGTACCGGGAAGACCACCCTGCTCCGCGACCTGATCGCAGCAGTGGTGACACAGCGAGCCGACGTACTGGCCTCGTTGACCAGAGCCTCGGACGCCTTCATCCAGGATGGTCGCGAATCCGCCAACAATGGCGGACGCGAACGCTTTGCCTATCAGCTCAACCCCCGCCTGTTTGGCTTCGAAATGGTGGTAGCCTCCTCCAATAATGGTGCCGTGGAGAACGTTACTCTCGAGTTGCCCCAGCAGGATAAGGTTGACCCATCCTGGCTGCCCGATGCCGAATACTTCAGCGAACTGGGCGAACTCACCAGTGGCAAACCGGCTTGGGCAATGATCTCTGCGGCATTGGGCAGCAAAGCCAAACGTACCCAGTTCGTCGATCGCTTCTTCTATGGCAAGCGTCCACCCAATAAGACCCAAGACGAATCCACACTCTCCCAACAAGAGGCCTTCAACAACGGCACCTTGGACGAAGATCTCCCGGACGTCGACCCAACGCCCGACGCATCCATAGCGAACAACACAGAAGACAAGCCAGCCCCCAAAGGCATGCGCGAATGGTTGTCCGAGCAAGTCCCACAAATGAAGTTGCTCTCGTCCGCCGAAAAAACCAATTTCTGGCGCACCGCCGTAAAGCAATACCAGGACGCCAAGAACGCCGAACAAGCGATACGCACTCAAGTCAGCAACATTCTGGAACGGGTTCAGGCAGTGATCAGTGCCAAAGCCCGAGTACATCAGAAGGAAAAGGAGCGCCAAGTCCGTCTGGCCCAACGCAGCGGTCTTGATGACGAACAAGCTACGCTGGAAACACTGCAGCTCACGCCCGCTCGCGAGCAACTGCAACGCGAACTCCAGGCTCTTGAAGCACACCTTGCAAAAAAACCAGGTTTTCTCGCCAACCTATTCAGCCTTTGGGGGGCTCATCGCACGTGGGCAGCTCGGCAGCGACTGCTCAATAGCACTTGCACCTTGGCCAAGGATGCCTTCGACTGTGCGCAACGCCAGGCACAGCGGCTAAGCGGCCGGCTCATCGAACTCAATCAACAATTGGCTAGAGACGAACAGGAGATCAATGAAGCCGTGCTCCACGCCGCCCTGCAACTCGACAAGGCTCGCAGTATTGCCCAGGCGGGCAAGGCCAGGCATTTGCAGGTCTGGCTCGAACAAGGTCAGATCGGCAGAGGCAGCGAGATCGAGCTGCTCGAACCCTGGATAGTCGAAGGCTGGCGTCAGGCTCGGGCACAGGTATTCATCGAGGCGCTCAAGCTGCACCGCGTCTTCTTCCAGATCGAAGCCTCGCGTTTACGCGCTAACCTGGACTTCATCACCAGCACGCTTACTGGCAGTCATTATCGGGGGGTATCCAAGTCCGTGGTACGTTCTGCATGGGCCTCGCTGTTCATGGTAGTACCGGTGCTCAGCAGTACCTTCGCCTCGTTCGCCCGCTCCTTCGGTAGCCTTGGCTGCGCAGAGATTGGCTGGCTGTTGGTGGACGAAGCAGGTCAAGCTACACCGCAGGCTGCAGTGGGGGCCCTATGGCGTTCGCGCCGGGCTGTGCTGGTAGGTGATCCGCTGCAATTGGAACCGATCGTCACCGTATCTGATGCCGTGCTCGAACACATGCGTACCCGCTATCAAGTCGATGCACACTGGCTACCCAATCGCCAGTCAGCCCAAACCTTAGCCGACCAGGCCACCCCTTGGGGTCGCATGGCTGGTCCCAAGGACAAGAAACATTGGGTCGGCCTGCCGCTGGTGGTGCATCGCCGCTGTGACAAACCAATGTTCGACCTGGCTAATCGCATCGCCTACGACGGAGCCATGGTCTATGGCACCATCGAGCCCTCTCCCGCCAAAGAAACTCCTGCCGGTCTACTCACCGGCTGGGTGCACGCGAGTGGCCGCTCCTCTGGCAATTGGGTCGACAATGAAGGCAAGGCGCTCGAACGTTTGTTGGCATTGCTTGATAGCGACGGAGTGCCGCTGGATAGCATCGCAGTTATCACGCCCTTTCAGGACGTGCGCAACCAGCTTAAGGATCGATTAGATACCAAGATCGTGCGCGGTACGATTCACACCATGCAAGGTAAAGAGGCTGCAATAATCATCCTTGTCCTGGGTGGGAGCAGTGAAAACGGCGGCGCTCGCGAATGGGCAGTGTCCAAGCCTAACCTGCTCAACGTCGCTGCCACCCGGGCCAAGCGCCGCTTGTATGTGATTGGCGATCGCAATGACTGGAAGCAGCGGAAACTCTTCTGTGACGTTATTGAGCTGCTACCAGCTCATTCCCAGATAACCACCGACAGCCATGTATGACAAATACCGACGCCTTAAGTACTTCTTCTAAGCTTTATACGAAATCAGAGAGCGGGTTGGGTTTGGGGTTTTGATGGTTAGAGGTCAACGATTTTCAGCGGCACTACAGGCTTCAAACCACTGGCCTTGGCTTTCCCTTGCTTCCCCCCCGTTGCATTCAACGGTGGTGCTCCAGCCGCTTTGGGTGAAGACCTGCTCAACCGAGTCCACCAGGTACTCGCCATCGAGCCCTGTCTGGAAGCCTTGGGCGTTGATGCTGCGCTCGGCGAACAGGTCGGTACGCCCGGGCAGCAATAGCAGGCGGTCGTTGATCAACGACGTGATGTCAGCGCCGTCTGCGACGATGCGAAAGGTGGGGGTCATAAATACTCCAAATTAGAAAATTCCCACACAAAACACAGAATCAAGGAAGGTTTAAAAAAAGCCCAAACAGGCTAGTTTCGCCGCTCGCCTTCTGTCTGCTTGTTGCCACAGTCGCCTTGCCCGCTTATTTATTTGTGAGTACGATAAAATCAATGATCGTTTTCGACGATGCTAAGCGTCAAGCCAACCTTGCCAAGCATGGTCTTGACTTGGCAGATGCTGGCTTGGTGTACGACGCGCCGAACAAGATCACACTCTGCTCGCCTCGACAGGATGAAGATCGGTTGCTGGACATCGCTATGGTCGAGGTTATGGGGGTTGTTCTGGTGCTGGTTTACGTGGAGCGTGACCAGGATGTTCGAGCTATTTCGTTGCGCCGCGCTTCAAAACAGAAGAGAAAACACTATGCAAACCTCCAGCAAGACTGATTGGGAACGTGTCCAGCGTGAAGCCGCTGCCGATGAGCCTGTAACGCCAGAGACCGGTGAGTTGTATGATTCCAATGATCCGGCAGCCGTTGATGCGTTCTTTGCTCAAGCAACTGTTCGTCGTCGAGGCGAACGCGGGCCACAAAAAGCTCCGCTCAAAGAACGGGTCACGTTGCGGCTTTCTCCAGAGGTGGTGGACTACTTCAAAGCGGGCGGTAGCGGCTGGCAAACTCGCCTGGATCAAGCACTGCAACAGTATGTGCAAGAGCACCAGAGCTAAGAGTCACCCCCACAACATCACCCCCTCCTAACTCGCCCCCACCACATCCGGCAAGTGAATCACCATCACGGCCCGATACGTCTGCACCTCATCGGCCAGCCCTTGGTTGGCATCGAGCTCGGCTTCGACTGTGCCGTTGAGTTAGCCGTAGCCAATGGTCAGGCCCAGCAGCAGGAGCTGGATGCCGATGCCCGCAGGCAGTCGTGCTGCAAGCGTTTTTTCCCGTGAACGTCGCGCCGGTCAACCCCAAGCCAAAGGTTCAAGCGTCGGTGGTTATTGAGCTGCTATTTGGCAAATCAATCCATTCACTACCCCATTGGCGGTCGGGCGCTGCGCCTATGTCTGTGCGAAGACGAAGAAACCAGGATTAACTCACCGATTGGGCCAAAGCCGACATTGAGCCATCACCCAATAGTGCTGGCGAAGAATATGCGCAGACACGACCACCCGTGGCAGGTGCTGGCCACTGCGGCGATCATCATGTTCGGTAAGTCCCTGCAGCGTTCGTGATAGTGCGCGCGTTCTGCCACTCGACCGACACAGCGCTGACAATCTCGGCCAGCCTGGCGCAGATTGGCGAGTACGCCTTCATCATCGACGGACTCGGGGTGACGTTGAAGATTCTGCCGCTGACCGGCCAAGTACTCGCCTCCGACGGTCAGCACACGCAACGCTCATCATGAAACCGCCCAATGGCAAGATCTAGCCCACAACCCGAACCTGAATGCCATGGATCTGAAGTGCATTGCTTTGCGGCGGCCGTAGTCCGCTCAAACTTGCGTTGAGGGCAAGCTTGAGCGCGGTGTTTGGATCCAGTCCGCCGGTGCCATGCAGCCGGCTCAATGCCGCATTCACGCTGAGAGCGAATGAACCTGCATGGTGCTGTCCATGCTGATCGTTTGCATGCGGCATGCGCATGTCCAGAACTTTCAGCTTACCGATCGATACGGAAGGCGCAGGAGAGCCGCTGTTTGGCATGAGCAGCAGCTCCAACTCCCAGGCACTGGCAGGTACCGGATACTCCATACGAACATCCACCAGCAGCGTGGCTCCATCCCGGTCCAGTGCATCCAGCAGCACCGCAGCGGGGACGTCCACCTGAGCATTGATGGTTTGGTCTGCGCCTATGCTGTTGTCGCTCAATATGGAATCGTACACCGTACCGCTGCGTACCGGCGCCAGTGGCAAGGGCCGCGTCTCACCCACAATCAACGGATGATAGGAATAGTCGAAACGATCAGCCTGCAGATAGTGCTGGAGCGGGAGGTCGCGTACCGGCGCGGCATGCTCGTCGCTGAAGAATTCAAAATACTCCCCCGCCCAGGCCTCGAATTGCTCGGGCTCGGGGTGACCAGGAAGGTCTTCGGACGTCTGCATTTCTGTCCACACCTGCCAGAGCCGATCGACATTGGCGTGGTGCAGATAGAACAGCGGATCAATTGGCGAGAGCATCGAAAGCATCGTGCCGCCAACCGCGGCATGCACCGAATTATGCGGCAAGCTCTCCAATAAATCCGAGCCGCTGAACACGCTATGGTGCGGTGCCAGTTGGCCACCGAAGCCGACGAATTTTCGCGATGCCAATACTCGACGAATAGACTCTGCGCTGGTGCCTTGTTTACTATCGTCGTCGAACTCCGGATTGGCCTGGCTAAGATCCCTTGAATTGTTGTGCTGCATAAAATACAGCCGCACCTCCGGGGCGAGGATCTCCAGTTCGGTGTAGCCGCGCAGCCCCAACAGCACGCGTTGTCGATCACTGAGTCCGCTCCAGATTCCGTCCAGGGTCTCGTCGAGCTTGTCCCTGAACACATACATGGATTGCTGGAACATATCACTGGTCGGGTCCAGCCCAGCTGAAAAAAATGCCTCGGGCGCACGCTGCACGTGGGTCCAGTTCCAGTACGGAAGTGCGAATGCACTGTTACCGCTCAAGTCCCGGCAGATTTTCTCGAACCAGCCAAGATAGACCTGATGCCACGGCAGAAACCACCAGTTGATGTGTGGGCAATCGAGAAGATGGACAAGGGCCTGGCGGTACCAGTTGCGTGGATCTTGCGGCGGCAGGCTCAACATCGTGGCAATGGCATTGCTGTAGTCCTGCAGAATGCCGACCGGGAAGTCTTGGGCACTGACATCCAGGCGGGTAAATCGTGCGACCCCGGAGCGGGCAGCGGGCAGTGTTGGATTCATCGAGAACAGCGGACTGCTCCCAAACAGCACGCAAGTGCCAGCAACCCCGGCGCCAACGATAAAACGCCTGCGATTCATGCCATTCATTATCGACCTCCAGATCCAGGCTGAACAATCGTAAATTTGCGATACAAGCACGGATGCAGATTGTCCATCTGCGTACCTCCCTGCCAGCAACGCCACGGCGGTGAAACTAACGTTCACCGGCAACGATGAGCGTGAGCGTGTTTCCAATAAATCACAAACAGCGGTCAGTCCTTGATCTTGTGTCAAGGCCTGCAACCGGGCAAATCGCCGCCGCGGGTCACCCCGTCCCCTACCGATGCGTTGGGGGTAGTGATCAAACTCAACCATGCACCTGCGGGCCTGGATTCATGCAGTGCGAATACGTCCAACCGCGCGGTCAATCAGGCCTGCCGGCCGGTAGAGCCCCGTTTGCAGGGTGTGCTTTGGGCTGCCGCAAGAGCATTGCGTGCAGATGCCGCTGAGAAATATCGACAACGGACAAGGCCAAAGGCGACACCCTCCTCTGCCAGCAAAACTCCGTCAGGATTTGTCGAAAAGTCTTACACATTCAACGCTGGGTACTTGTTTGAGCAGATGCCATCTGGGATTGGGAGATAGCGGTGATGAGCGCCTCATGGTGCTCAACAGCGTGGCCAAGTCGATCGTGGATAGCAGCACGGTATTAGCAAGGAATGGGGGGGCCTTGCAACGGTACCGCCATGCATCGGATGAAAGATTCAGCCTGGAAGAAGGCGCGAGTGAGAGCGGCGAAGTTCTGGCAGGAGGAAAACCCTCTTGATCACCTGAATGGATTAGTGTGGGACGCAGGAAAACTGGATGTACCAATAATGAGACTGAGCAAAAAAAGAACCTGTGCTCGTGTTTATAATGGCCCCTCCTTCCGCAGATGAACCTTCTGCGTCAATTTTGTATTGACCAGCGCAAGCGTCGTGCATTTGCCTGTATGCATCCTCCGGCGCTTTTCGCGCACAAAAGCTGCTCCATCATTCAAATATTTTACTAGCCCTGGCCTAGTTGACGCATTGATAGGTGCAAATGCAGAGCTAACGCCTGGTGACGATACCATATCCGCAGAAACACACCCAGTTAATGTTACTAACCCCGCAATTACGACCAATAGCAGATTAATTCTCAAGAAACTCCCTCCTTGGTACCATCAGATATTAAAAAAATATTGGAAAATTTATCGATTATGTTTTTTCATTCATTTATTCAGTGCTATCGAATTAATTGAAACAACAAAACAACAGCCTCAATTTTTTCTGTTCATTGACTCTTCTCTAGACCGCCACTGCTTAAAATCGATCTAGCTATACAAGCGGGTAGAAAATACACTTCGAGCCTTGTCAATTCAATGATTGATATTGCATTTAGAAACATTCGTCTTTGACCACTCCTATCACCACCTAGATCTGCTAAAAAATATTTGGCGAAACCATAGTAACCTTACGTAGCAATCAGCCCTCTCCTTTATAGCCAAGAATCCCAGCACTTCATCTAGTGCGCACAGGACTACTGGTTAGATCCGCTCAGTGGGAGCAGTCGCACACTGCATCGTAGGATCGCGTGCAGACGAACCCGGCCCAATGACCTGCTGTAAGCGCAGCCGACAACTCTCCCGCGTATTCATCAGCTTCTGCTCGCAACTCGGCGAGCAGATTGGCAAGGTCTTCGATTGTCTTGCTCGCTCGGTAAGGCGGGTATTGAGGGCGCTTTTAAAGCCAAGTAGCTGTCCGAGATGTTAGCGTAGCTAGTCACTGTAAGTGCGCTGCATATCATCAAGAGCATCATCTTTTTTGTTTCTGCATCAGCGGAATCGGCGCGCATCCTTTCAATTTGCTTTGCCGTTACTGCTCGAGCGAACAGGTGGCCTCGCTGGCTTTAGTCGCAGCATTGGCTGTATCGGATTTGTAATCGGCGAATCCCTTTCGACCTTCAGCCAGTTGTTTCCCATTGCGCCAAGCGTCCACTTTTAATGTCGAAAAACAAGCATTTGCCAGTAGCATCGCAAAGCCCAGCCAACGAGCTAGGCTCACGCCAATACCTTTAACCCCCCGGTCGTACAATGCTTGCCGTTCGGCTGCGCAGTTCTGACAGCCGTTGATGCGTTGGCAGCCATCGAGCAAGCTCGACTCGCCAAAGTGTTTCAAAAAGAAAGCTCGCTGAAAATTTCGGCGTGGCGCCCCCGCCTGTCCAGGGTTGGGTAAAGACGGGGCGAATTGATAAGTCCAAACTCATGCAGCCCATGGACTATTCTTCAGATGTGGCTAAGCTATCGCACTGGGTCTTAGCGATCGTATGACCGAATTTCTATCCATTTCGAATTTGGCTGACAAAGATGTTGTCAGGGGGCGAAAAGGAAAGCAGCGTACCGCCTAACAGCTCCCGCAGAGAAACCGCCGAATCAGTTTCGTCACCATTCCCCACTTCGACGTTTCTGTATCTATGGGACCTGGCTGCGCGCCTCCTGACCACATTCTTAAAGTTATCAGGGACATCACTGTCCACCTTGACTGGCTGAAAAGTCAGGGGCTTAACTTCTCCAAACTTGAGATTCTCGCCATTATTCTTGGTGATGGTTACAGTATGGAAGCCACCATTTCGCAATGGAGATGCTTTACTTGTAGATCGCGGTATCACGGATGTTCGTACCGATGCAATTTGCGTCTTCACACTGGATGGCGACCTGTTCACCAAGCGACTGCAGCGTATGACCGGTGGCTCGCTGAGAATGATTTCTGACAACCCGATTTATCCGGCAGTAGTGATTGAAGGCGCTCAACTCTAACGCGTCCATATCCAGGCAAGGGTTCTGCTCGCATGGAATGCTCGCAAATTGTAGAAATTTTCCCTGGGGAGGGAATCATGGAATTTGAAGAAAAGCTCGCAGGATTAGCGGCAAAAATTCGACAACAGAGCGCAGCAATTCAAACTGAAGAAGCAACTAAAAATGCTTTTATCATGCCCTTTATTCAATCGATTCTTGGTTATGACGTTTTCAATCCGCTTGAAGTAGTGCCTGAGTTCACGTCCGATATCGGGACAAAAAAAGGTGAAAAGGTTGATTACGCCATCCTGAAAGATGGCGCCATTCAGATCCTAATCGAAAGCAAAAAGATCGGTGAGCCGCTCAATATCAACCATGCCGGACAGCTCTTCCGATACTTTCATGTCACAAGCGCGCGAATTTCCATTCTTACAAACGGCCAGGTTTACAAGTTCTTCACCGATCTGGACGCCCCGAACAAGATGGACGAGAAGCCCTTCCTAGAACTCGACCTACTGAACATTGATGAGCACGCCATACCCGAATTGCAAAAGCTCACAAAATCAGCTTTTGATGTCGACTCAATCATCAGCGCCGCTGGTGAACTCAAGTATGTCGGCCAGATCAAACGTATCCTGGCAGCTCAATTTAATGAGCCTGATGATGATTTCGTGAGGCTGTTTGCTTCGCGGATTTACGATGGCGTAATTACCCAAAAAGTTAGGGAGCAGTTTGGCCAACTGACCAGAAAAGCCACTGCTCAATTTTTGGGTGACCAAATTAACGAACGCCTCAAGTCTGCCATCAGTGGTAGCAGCCAGCCGGTTTTTTCAAGCCAGCCAGCGGCTGTCCCTCTTATCCCAGAGGTTGAACTCCCGGCAGATGACGAGAAAGAACTGATTGTTACAACAGAAGAAGAAATCGAAGGCTTCAACATCGTCAAAGCGATTGTGCGTACCGAGGTTGATGCCAAGCGCATCGTTGCGCGCGATACCCAAAGTTATTTTGGAATTCTCCTTGATGACAACAACAGAAAGCCCATAGCGCGCCTTCACTTCAACCGCGCCCAAAAGTACATAGGTCTGTTCGATGCGGACAAAAAAGAGACTCGACATCCAATTGAAACGATTGACGATATTTTCCTGCACACCGACGCATTGAAGTCGACAGCTAAACTTTACGGCTAAAGCCTGTCTAGCTAGACATATCGAGCAACCAGCACCAGCATTAACCGAAGCCCGCCTCCGCGGGCTTTTTTACGTCCATAAGAAATAAATTAGCCAATGACCATTTACACAAAATAGGTATTGGCTTGTCTTCGGCTCATCGGGCAAACGAACCGCTCTTTAAAAACCAACAGCTACAAAACTCCGAACGGGAAAGATCGTTAGCGCACTCATAGGCTGGGGCCTCCCTGAGTGCTGCCGTATCGACCTCAGTAAGTCGGCGTGCAGACACCAAGCTTTCGCCAATAGCGAGCCTGGCCGCTTCACGGACACTTTCACTGCTGTACCTGGGCAACCGGGTGCATCGGGAAAACAACCGAGATCACATTATGGAACCGACGATCGTAGACGGTGCATGGAAAGGCCACCTCGGCCGAGGCCTTGCGCCGCAAGAACTGCAATTCGTGCTTTCAGTTGCTCAGGGCCTGACCGCTAAAGAGATTGCCAGAGAGTTCGGCATTGCGCCGGGCACCGTGGTCAAGCGATTGGCCTGCGCCATATTCAAACTCGGCGTGCACCGTCAAGGCGCGATGGTTGCCGAAGCCATGCGGCGGCAGATCATCACCCCGCTGTGCCTCCTACTCGCTGGCCTGATGGCCATTCTCGCGTGCACCGGTAGCGAAATGGCCCACCGCGACCGCCGCCCCACAGAACGGCACACAGCAACACCAAACCAAGGAACACCACCACGTTGATACTGACTCGACGAGTAGGCGAAACAATCCGCATCAATGACGACATAAGCATTCAAGTGCTGGGCATTTGCGGCCAGCAAGTAAAAATCGGCATCACCGCCCCTGCTGATGTGGTGGTACACCGCGAAGAGATTTATCAGCGGATTCTGGTGCAACGCCAAACAGAAAGTGCCGCTTGAAATCACACTAGCCGCGTTAGCACTCCCCCTCTTTGACGAAGAACCGCGACCCTATCGAGGTTCGACCATGCATTCATCTTTCGCCAAACGCTGCGCAATCCTTGAAGGGTTGCGCGAGCGTGCACGTATTGCTACAGCCGAGTTTTACCAGAAGCCCGACGTAATTCCGCCGCCACTAGCGCCGCTGATCGTCGTGCACCCAATCGGCAACAACACTTTTTCGCTGATCAATCGCGCTACTGGCGTGGTCGTAGCCGAGCGCTTCGGCCACAACGAAGCCACCAGCAATGCCCGGGGACTGGAAGCCAAAGCGGCGCAGTTCAGCATCAAGCAATTCGGGCAACTACTGCGAAACGGAACATTGCGCATCGGCACAATACTGGGCGTGTTTGTCTTCTTCGGCAGTCATCTGTGAGGCGCATTAACGCTTCAGTACGGCATAGACTTAGAAAAACTCAACACCACTTGCCGCCCAGCGCGCTCACAGCTGAAAAGTCAGCACTCCAGGCAGAAACCATACCTTTAGTTACTACGACTGAGCTGCAGGTTCTGGCTCGTACATTCCGTGGTACTGACGGTTCCCATAAATGCGTTCAGCTTCACAGCACACCGCTCAATGTTCAGGCCGTTGCGACCATCGCTAGAGATGTTCGTGACGTATGGACCTGCGGTTGTGCAACCACCCAACACAGCGAGTAGGCACAGAGCGAGGATTTTCAGTTTCATGTGAATCCTTTGAGTAGTGGTTCAGACCGTTTAGTTGATCAAAAATTATAGCAAATCGCCACCACTCCTCCCCCTACTTCACTGCCACAAGCGGAATTGGAGAGAAGAGCTATGGCCAAATCTGCAACCGAGCGAAATCGCGAACAGCGCGTGCGGGACAAATTGAACGCGAAAATGGTTCACCGCATGAATAACTCAGCTTGGAAGAAGGCCAAGGTCAGAGCAGCGAAGAAATGGCAGGAGAAGTATTTACGACCAGCACATGATGGCTTTTCCAGAATCCGCATTCACGACCTGAAGCACACCTTTGGCAGAAGGCTGCGTGCAGCAGGCGTGACTGAGGAGGATCGCAAAGCATTGCTAGGACATAAGAACGGCAGCATCACTAGTCATTACTCAGCGGCAGAGCTGGGCCAACTGATTGAGGCTGCAAATAAGGTATCAGCAACCGACTCACGCGCACCAGCGCTGACGATCCTGAAAAGGAGGCAGGGATAGCAGAAAAACCCAAGGTCACTCGAAAAGTCACTAGGGTAGAAATGAAAAAGCCACCAAATGGTGGCTAAGTCATTGAAAAATATGGTCGGGACGGAGTGATTCGAACACTCGACCCCTAGCACCCCATGCTAGTGCGCTACCGGACTGCGCTACGCCCCGACTAGGCGTTACATCTGTGTTGCGTGTTGCTAGAACGTCGAGAAATATACCTTAAGCTTTTGAAATACGAAAGTATTTTAAATGCAGGTTTATTTGCGAAGTACCAGTAAAACGTCTTCCAATTCGGAGATCGTTTGGCGGATCAGTTGTTTGTATTGCGTGGTGTCGTCTTTGGCTTCATCGCCTGACAGACGCAGACGCGCGCCACCGATGGTGAAACCTTGGTCGTACAGCAGCGCGCGAATTTGCCGGATCATCAGCACGTCCTGGCGCTGATAATACCGGCGGTTTCCGCGACGCTTTACGGGGTTGAGTTGAGGAAACTCTTGCTCCCAATAGCGCAGCACGTGCGGTTTTACCGCACAGAGCTCGCTAACTTCGCCAATGGCGAAGTAGCGTTTGCCTGGGATCGGCGGGAGCTCGTCGTTATGACTTGGTTCCAGCATAGGCCTCTACTCGGGCTTTCAACTTCTGCCCTGGACGAAAGGTGACCACACGGCGAGCCGTGATCGGGATTTCCTCTCCCGTTTTCGGATTGCGGCCAGGCCGCTGTCGCTTGTCACGCAAGTCAAAATTGCCAAAACCTGACAATTTGACCTGTTCATTGTCTTCAAGAGCGTGCCTGATTTCTTCGAAAAACAGCTCAACCAATTCTTTGGCTTCGCGTTTATTCAGGCCCAGCTCTTCATAAAGACGTTCCGCCATTTCAGCTTTCGTCAGAGCCCCCATACGTCACTTCCTTAACGTGGCGTTCAACCTGTTTTCGAGCGAGGTGAGGATATTTTGTGTCGTGGTGTTCACCTCATCGTCATTAAGAGTGCGCGATGGATGCTGCCAGGTCAAGCCAACTGCAAGGCTTTTTCTAAGCGGATCAATACCTTTACCCTGGTAAACGTCAAATAGCCTTAGGTCTGTGAGCCATTCGCCTGCATTTTCACGGATTACATTCAGCACGTCGCTGGCTGCAACGTCACGATCGGCCAACAGTGCCAGGTCACGACGGACTTCCGGGAAACGCGACAGTTCGTGGAATTTAGGCATTTTGCCCGAAGCCACTTCTGCCAATACCAGCTCAAACAGGAACACTGGACGATCCAGGCCCAAGGTTTTAGCCAGCTCAGGGTGGATCGCACCGACGTAGCCCACTTCACGGCCATCGCGTTCAATGCGAGCGGTTTGACCAGGGTGCAGAGCTGGATGGCTACCCACCACGAAGGTAAAGTCATCAAGCGCGCCAGCAAAACCCAGCACAGCCTCTACGTCAGCCTTAACGTCAAAGAAGTCGACTACATCGCGACCTTGCGCCCAGCCTTCCGGCAGACGGGTACCGCATACAACGCCAGCCAGCATCGGCTCTTGTTTCAAGCCTTCCAGCTGCCCTACAAACCGCAGGCCACTTTCGAAAAGACGAACGCGGTCTTGCTGACGGTTGAGGTTGTGCTGCAAGGACTTAACCAGGCCCGGCCACAGGGAAGCACGCATGGCCGCCATGTCATTGGAGATCGGATTGGCCAGCAACAGAGGCTCAACACCCGGGCTGAACAATTCGAACTGCTTCGGATCGATAAAACTGTAAGTAATTGCTTCCTGATAGCCGCGCGCGACCAACAGACGACGCAATTCTGGCAGTTCGCTACGCGCTTCAGCTTTCGCTTGTGGCGCCAGGCGAGCCTGCGGGTAACGAACCGGAAGACGGTTGTAACCATAAAGACGGGCCAGTTCTTCGATCAGATCAACTTCCAGGCTGATATCGAAACGATGGCTTGGCACTTCTACGCGCCACTGCCCTGCCCCGTCTGCGGAGATGGTCAGGCCCAAAGCGCTGAGCAAACGCTCGACTTCAGCAGAGTCCATTTCCAGACCCAGCATTTGGGTGATACGCGCAGCACGCAGGGTGATCGGCGCAATGGATGGCAGGTATTGCTCGTTGACGGTTTCAACGATTGGACCCGCTTCACCGCCGGTGATTTCCAACAGCAAGCCTGTGGCCCGCTCCATCGCTTCACGTGCCAGTTTCCAGTCCACGCCACGCTCGTAACGATGCGAAGCGTCAGTGTGCAAACCGTAAGAACGCGCTTTGCCTGCAACAGCAATTTGATCGAAAAATGCGCTTTCGAGGAACACGTCGCGGGTCGTTGCCGACACACCACTGTGTTCACCGCCCATGACACCGGCAATTGCCAATGCGCGGGAGTGATCGGCGATCACCAGCGTATCGCTACGCAGGGCGACTTCCTGACCATCAAGCAGAACCAGCTTCTCGCCTTCTTCTGCCATGCGTACGCGAATACCGCCATTGATCTCGGCGAGATCGAATGCGTGCAACGGTTGACCCAGCTCCAGCATCACGTAGTTGGTGATATCGACAGCCGCGTCGATGCTACGCACGTCCGCACGACGCAGGCGCTCAACCATCCACAGTGGCGTAGGACGGGACAGATCAACGTTACGGATGACACGCCCCAGATAACGCGGGCAGGCAGCAGGCGCAAGCACTTCAACAGGGCGGACTTCATCGTGCACGGCTGCAACAGCAGCGACCACAGGACGTTTCACCTCGGCTGCGTACAGCGCACCCACTTCCCGAGCCAGGCCCGCCAGCGACAGGCAGTCACCGCGGTTAGGGGTCAGGTCAACTTCAATGCTGGCGTCTTCCAGGTCCAGATAGACGCGAAAATCCTCGCCTACCGGCGCATCGGCCGGCAACTCCATCAAGCCGTCATTGCCTTCGCCAACCTGCAACTCAGCTTGCGAGCACAGCATGCCGTTGGACTCAACGCCCCGCAGCTTGGCTTTCTTGATTTTGAAATCGCCTGGCAGTTCGGCACCGATCATGGCGAACGGGATCTTCAGACCCGGGCGCACATTGGGAGCACCGCACACAACCTGAAACGTCTCGGCGCCATTGCTGACCTGGCACACGCGCAATTTATCGGCGTCCGGGTGCTGTTCGGTGCTGAGCACCTCACCCACGACAACGCCACTGAAAACACCGGCGGCCGGCGTAACGCTATCGACCTCAAGACCGGCCATCGACAAACGAGCAACCAGCTCGTCGCGACCTACCTGCGGGTTAACCCAACCACGCAGCCATTGTTCACTGAATTTCATCCTGCTCTCCTAAGAATTCGTTACGACTAGCGAAATTGCGCGAGGAACCGCAAGTCGTTATCGAAGAACAGACGCAAGTCGTTCACGCCGTAACGCAGCATGGCCAGACGCTCAACGCCCATGCCGAAAGCAAAGCCCGAGAACTCTTCCGGGTCGATTCCAGACATGCGCAACACGTTTGGATGCACCATGCCGCAGCCCATGACTTCAAGCCAGCCGGTCTGTTTGCAGACACGGCAGCCCTTGCCGCTGCACATCACACATTCCATATCCACTTCGGCCGAAGGCTCAGTGAACGGGAAGTACGACGGACGGAAGCGCACGGCCAATTCTTTTTCGAAGAACACTCGCAGGAACTCTTCGATGGTCCCTTTCAGGTCCGCAAAGTTGATATCGCGATCAACCAGCAGGCCTTCGACCTGGTGGAACATCGGCGAGTGAGTGATATCGGAGTCGCTACGGTACACACGGCCTGGGCAGACGATGCGAATCGGCGGCTGCTGCGACTCCATGGTGCGGACCTGTACTGGCGAGGTATGGGTGCGCAACAACATGTTCGCGTTGAAATAGAAGGTGTCATGCATCGACCGGGCC
>Ga0302347_1000666_pt1 | contig 50203 bp, 47 predicted proteins | sample PhyWR1_FD_202178 | JGI IMG/M metagenome (GOLD analysis project Ga0302347, IMG submission 202178) | Leaf surface microbial communities from wheat plants in UC Gill Tract Community Farm, Albany, California, United States - DLSL W.R1 (v2)... | ecosystem: Host-associated > Plants > Phyllosphere >... | reverse complement strand
CATCTTCATCCTGATGTTTCGCCGGACAAAACAATAGATGCACTCTACGCATTCACAGATTGCGAAGTTCCCATTTCACCAAATGCCTGCGTGATCGTTGGAGATAAACCAATGTTTTTGTCGGTTTCTGATATTCTGAAACACAACACAGACCATACGGTTTCTCTTCTAAAGAAAGAATTAGAAATCGAGCTTCACGAGTTGCAGGAAAGCTGGCATTTTTCTTCATTGGAAAGAATTTTCATCGAGAATAGAATTTACCACGATATCGAGGAAGTGAAATCATGGGAAGATGTCATCCAAACAATCGATGAAGGTTTGAAACCTCATACCAAACATCTTCTGAGAGCAGTAACAGAAGAAGATATCGTAAGATTAACAGAAATTAGAATTAAAAGAATTTCTCGTTTTGATTTGGATAAATTCAAGGAAAATATTCTCGCATTAGAAGGAAAAATTGAACAGGTGAAACATCACTTGGCTAATCTTATTACTTATGCCATAGATTATTACACCAATATCCAAAAAAAATACGGCAAAGGGAAAGAAAGAAAAACCGAACTGAGAATTTTTGATACCATTGATGCTTCCAAAGTGGCTGTTGCGAATGAAAAATTCTATGTCAACTGGGAGGAAGGATTCATAGGCACCTCACTTAAAAAAGACCAATATCTGTTCGACTGTTCTGATATAGACGATATTATCACGTTCCAGAAAGATGGTACGATGAAAGTCGTAAAAGTAGAAGCTAAAACATTCATCGGGAAAAACATCGTTCATGTTGCCATTTGGAAAAAGAATGACAAACGCACGGTTTATAATTCCATTTATCGTGAAGGCCGCGAAGGACCATATTATATGAAACGTTTCTCTGTGACTGGCGTTACCCGAAATACAGATTACAAGCTGGCTTCTGACAAAAAATTCTCAGAAATGCTCTATTTTTCCGCCAATCCCAATGGAGAAGCTGAGGTTGTTTCTGTTTTGCTAAAACCAAATGCAAGAGTCAGAAAGAATAAAATTGATATTGATTTTTCCGAAATCGCCATCAAAGGAAGAGATTCCAAAGGTAATTTGGTGACGAAATATGCCGTTAAAAAAGTCGATTTGAAAGAAGAAGGCGTTTCCACTTTGGCACCAAGAAAAATTTGGTTTGATGATTCTGTAAGACGTCTGAATGCCGATGGAAGAGGAAGTCTTTTGGGCAATTTCAAAGGAGATGACAAGATTTTGACCATCAATTCTCAAGGCGAAACAAAATTAGTTTCATTCGATTTGATGAATCGTTTTGATGACGACTATCTTATTCTCGAAAAATGGAAACCAGAACAACCTGTAACTTGCATCTATTTCGATGGCGAGAAAGACAAATATTTTGTCAAACGTTTCCTTTTGGAAAATACAAGCAATGTCCAGTCCTTTTTCAGCAACGATAATCCAAAATCATTTTTGGAATTTGTAACGACAGAAGTCGGAGCAGTTGCAGAATTGATTTATCCAAAAATAAAAGACAAACAAAAAGAAGCGGAAACCATTGATCTGGATGAGTTTATCAGTGTAAAAGGAATCAAGGCCATTGGAAACCAATTAGCTAAAGACAAAGTCAAAACCATCAACATCACAATCCCCGAACCACCAGAAATCATCGAAGAAGAACCGGAAATCGAAGAAAAAATAGATGACGATTTAGACGATGATGGCGGAACAATCGGAAGTCTCTTTGAAGAAGACGAAAATTAAAACACATTAAATTATTAAAGAATGAACATCATTTTACTCCTCATAATTGTAATCACTTGTGTCACAAGTTACATCGGATTCCAAAATCCTGAATTATTCCAGAAATACAAATTTGAAGTTAGCGCAATTCAAAGAAGAAAAGAGTACATAAGACTGCTGTCTTCCGGCTTTCTGCATGCAGATTTTATGCACTTGCTGTTCAATATGTACACGCTGTACATCTTTGCCCCAATTGCCTTGATAGGATTTAAATTTTATGGATTTTTAATTATTTATTTTGGATCCATCATTCTTGGAAATTTATTTTGTTTATATCACTACAAAAATGTACCGTTTTACTCAGCGATTGGTGCCAGTGGAGGCGTTTCCGGTATTTTATTCGCTGCTGTAGCGCTGGCTCCAATGGATATTAGAATTTGGTTTATCCCAGGTTTTGCGTTCGGCGCAATCTACTTCGGGTATTCCGTTTATATGATGCTGAATCCAAGACAAAACGACAACATCGGTCACGCCGCACATCTCGGTGGCGCATTTTTCGGCTTGGTTTACGCTGTGGTCGCATATCCGGAAATGGCTATGCAAAATGCTTTATTTATAGGTATTATGGCTTTGCCATTGATTTATTTGGCTTACGAAATATTTGTCAGAAAAAGAATAGGATAAAAAATTCCTCTTCCTTGAAGGGGTGACCAAAATTTATCAAATTTTTGACGGGTAGTTTATTTTCGCACAAAGATCATCCTGTCATTCCCCGAAATATCTTTCAAAAGCTCAGCTTCCGAAAAGTCATTTTCAAACAATTCCAAAGTTTCTTGTCCTAATTTCTGATTGATTTCCAAGAATACCATTCCATTTGCAGAAAGATGATTTAAAGAATCTTCCGCAATTTTCCGATAAAAAATCAAAGCATCCGAAGTAGGAGAGAAGAGTGCTAAATTGGGTTCAAAACCTTTTACAGAGTCTTCAATTTCTGGATTTTCCGCCATGCCAATATAAGGGGGATTGCTTATAATGACATCAAAAACGTCGTTATCAGTCTGAGCGGAGCCGAAGACTTCATTCAGATAATCTTTGTTCATAAAATTGATTTCAACTTTATGCAATTCAGCATTTCTTTTCGCAATTTCCAAAGCATCTTCAGAAATATCAATGGAACTGACTTCAGCTTCAGGAAAGTTTTTCTTTAAAACAATCGGGATAATTCCGCTTCCAGTTCCAATATCAAGGATTTTAAGATCTTGCCCCTTTTTACTTTTCTCTTGTATCTTGTTTATTGCTAATTCCAGCAATTCTTCAGTTTCTGGACGTGGAATCAAAATGTGTTCGTTGACAAAGAATTTTATTCCGTAAAATTCCGTTTCTCCTAGAATCTGTTGGAAAGGTTTGCCTGTTTTTAATTCCGAAATTACCTCCAAAAATTGATTAGAATCACTTTCGGATAATTCTTTTTCTAGATTAATTCTCACTTCAACCTTGTTTAATTCCAGAAAATGTTCACAAAAAATCGAGAACAATTCTTCAATCTCAGATTTTGAATAGAGTGCAGAAAGTTCGGTTTGGAAAAGAATTTTGATTTCGGAAAGCTTCATAATTTATCTTGTGAAGACCAAATTAGTTTCAGTCGAAAGCTTCTCATCAAACAGATAATTTTCATAGTTGAAAGCTTTGATGTCATTCAGTGTTTTAGCTTGATTTTCAGCACAAAAACGTAAAACCAATCCACGGGCGTGTTTTGTATAAACAACAATTGTTTTCAGTTTTCCATCTGGTTGTGTTTGCTTGAATTCAAAATCGATGACTTTAGCTTTCAAAGCTTTTTTGTCGATGACTTTGAAATATTCTGTGCTCGCAAGATTGATGACCAATTCACCTTTTTTAAGTTCAGAATTCAATTGTTCTGTCACTTTTTCTGTCCAGAATTCGTAGATATTTTTGTAAGAATCAAATTTGAAAGGCCGTCCCATTTCCAATCTGTACAACATCACTTTGTCCGATGGTCTCAACAATCCATAAAGTCCGGACAGAATTCTGTAATTCTTTTGAAGATAGTCGACTGCATTTTTATCCAAAGTTTTGGCATCCAAACCTCTGTAAACTTCACCTGTGAAAGCAAACATTGCCGGCGCTGAATTTTTAGCCGTTGGTTTTGCGCTCCATTTTTGATTTCGTTCCCAGTTTTCATCCGCTAATTTTGCAGATATTTCCATTAATTCCGAAAGATATTTAGGCGATTTTTCTTTTAAAAATGAATGGATGAATTCAGAATCCTTGATGAATTTCGGAGTTGTACTTTTCAAAAATTCTGTAGAATTCTCTACGTTCATCAATTTTGCAGGAGATGTTATGAACTTCATTTAGTTGTCAGTTGATAATTGTTTGTTGTCAGTCTGTAGGTCTCAAAGACCTTGATTCTTTATTCTTTATTCTTGTCTCTTTATAAAATCCCTTTTCCTTGTCGAAGAATTTCTGGTTCGCCAGAAGTCAGGTCGACAATTGTGGAAGCTGTGTTATCGCCGTAACCCGCATCGATCACCAGGTCAACCAATTTGTCATATTTTTCAGCGATCAGTTCCGGGTCTGTAGAGTATTCCAAAATATCATCATCAGAATGAATGGTGGTAGAAACAATTGGATGTCCAAGTTTCTCTACAATAAGTTGTGGAACAATGTGGTCTGGAACACGGATTCCGACAGTTTTATGACCTTTGTAAGAAGTAGGAAGATTTCTGTTGGCTTCCAAAATAAAAGTGAAAGGTCCGGGCAAATGTGCTTTCAAAAACCTAAATGTAGCAGTTTCTATCGGCTTTGTAAATTCTGAAAGATGACTCAGGTCATTACAAATAATAGAGAATTGGTGCTTATCCAGTTTTATTCCCTTTATCTGAGCGAGTCTTTCCATGGCTTTGTGATTATAGATATCACAGCCAATCGTGTATATCGTATCGGATGGATAGATGATCACACCGCCACTCTGGAGAACTTTTACGGCTTCGTCTATTAAATTCTCTTGCGGATTTTGCGGATATATTTTTAAGATTTTTGCCATAGTCAAAGGTATGAATTGATTTAAAATAAAAAAAGAGAATCAAAAAATTGATTCTCTTAGTTTGGTTGCGAGGACACGACTCGAACGTGCGACCTCCGGGTTATGAGCCCGACGAGCTACCTACTGCTCTACCTCGCGATATTGTAGTGCAAATATACAGCTTTTTTGATACAAGTCAAGTTTTTTTGTGGTTTTAATTTTCAAATTAGAACTTGATGAAAATTTAGATGGAATATTTTTTTGCAAAATCTGTTTGATTTGCGAGAGATTGCGAAAGATCATAACAAAAATGAATAAAATTTTGCAACTGAGAGAATAAAAAAAGAGAATCAAAAAATTGATTCTCTTAGTTTGGTTGCGAGGACACGACTCGAACGTGCGACCTCCGGGTTATGAGCCCGACGAGCTACCTACTGCTCTACCTCGCGATATTGTGGTGCAAAGATACATCTTTTTCGATACAAGTCAAGTTTTTAGTGGTGTTTTATATTTTATAATTATTTTGAATTGATAATCAGAAAGTTATAGTATTTAACTTCTTTTAACTATAAAAATAGTTGTAGGGTAAGAAATTAATTCTAAATTTGTATTACTAAGTTTTTAGTGATATAAGATTGATTGTTTTTAAAAGTAAAGATTATGAATAAGTTAACCAAAGCAGAGGAGCAGGTGATGCAGTACCTTTGGCAGATAGAGAAAGGATTCCTGAAAGACGTTTTAGAATTGTTTCCCGAGCCAAAACCGCACACCAATACCATTTCTACAATCCTTAAAATCCTGATGGATAAGGGCTTTGTAAGTCATAAAACCTTTGGCAGACAACACGAATATTTCCCACTCATCAGTAAAGAAAACTACAGTGGGAGATCGATCAAAAGTCTGGTCAAAAACTATTTTGAAGGTTCTTATACGAATGCTGTTTCATTTTTGGTAGAAAAAAATGAGATCAGCGTAGAAGATCTGGAACTTTTGTTGGATGAACTTAAAAATAAGGACTAATGGAGGCTTTTATGTTTTATTTGGGCAAAATGATCCTGTGTTCAGGGGTGATGTTTGCTTACTATTTATTATTCTTAAAGGATAAAACATTTCATCATTACAATCGTTTTTACCTTTTGTTGACGGTTATTGTCAGTTTGGTTTTGCCACTGATAAAGGTGTCGTATTTCACCATAGAGACCAATCAAAACCTGTATCTGCTACTTAGTAAACTAAATCAAACTCAATTACAAAACTCATCCTATGATCTCACTATTTATTCAGTTTTTTATGCAATTATTGGAGTGGTTTCAATCATTCTTTTAGCTATATTAATATTAGGAATTACGAAGATCCAGTCTATCAAAAATAAGTTCCCGAACGAGACGATAGAAGGAATCAAATTTTATCAAACCAATCTTAACAATGCCCCATTTTCATACTTCAGAAATCTCTTCTGGAAGCAGTCTATCCAATTAGATTCGCCTGTGGGGCAGCAGATTTTGAAGCACGAGATGGTTCATATTCAACAAAAACACAGTTGGGACAAGCTCCTGATGCAGACCGTAAAATCTGTATTTTGGTTCAATCCCGTGTTTTATTTTATCAACAAAGAAATCAATCTTATTCACGAATACTTGGCGGACAACAAGGCAGTGAACAAATCCGACACAAGAGCATTTGCGCAGATGCTTTTGGAAAGTCATTTCTCTGGGTCGGTCATTCCTGTTACGAGTCCTTTTTTATCATCTAACCTCAAAAAAAGACTTAAAATGCTTACAAAAAACCAAACCAAGTACAGCTACGCACGCAAACTTTTTGCACTGCCTATTTTATTCTTTATGGTATTTGCCTATATGGTGAATGCGAAAAATAAGGAGATAAAAGAAACAAACAAAGCTATAGAAATAGCGGTAAACGAACTTAAAAATGACACGATAAAACCTAAAGCTTCTGAGTTTGACAGTTTATCGATGGATCACCAAGAACAGACCAGAGTATATTCTAAAGCTTTGCAGGAAGATCATTTAAAAATGTCAGCAATTAGTAAAAAAATGGCCGATAAAAGCAAAGAATTGTCAGCACTTAAAAAAGCTAAAAAAGACGAAACGGCAGAATACAAAGCTTTAGAAAATGATATGGAATCTCTTGCCAGCCAGATGGAGGACATCGTAAGCTCTGACAATTACAAGAAAAACCTGAAAGGTCTGGAGGAACATTCTGAAGCGATTTCAAAGCTGTATGACTCTCCGGAATTCAAAAAAAGGATTGCCTTGGCAGAGAAACAAGCTTCTGAAGCAGCGAAGAGAGTCAATTCTCCAGAATTCAAGAAAAGAATTGCTGCCGCTGAAAAACGAGCAGCAGAGGCCGATAAAATGGTAAATTCTCCGGAATTTAAAAAGAGAATCGCTGATGCCGAAAAAAGAGCAGAAGAGGCTGTTGCAAGAATCAATACACCTGAGTTCAAGAAAAGAATTGCTGATGCAGAGAAATTGGCTAAGATCACTTCGGAAGAATTTGGAAAGATCTATAGCGAAGCAGATTTTCAGAAGATGATCACGAATCAGTTTGGGAAGGATGCTTTTACAGACGGAACTGTAGGTTATGGCCATGTCCCATCAGAACAAGAGCTGAAAATAATGAGAGATCTTCCAACGAATTTTAGTTATAGTTTTTCTGATGATGTTTTTTTTAATACTGATAAATCGACACTTTCTCCAAAAGAGTTGAAAAAACTGGAGAAAAAAAGAAAAGAACTTCAGAAGAAACAAAATGAATTATTGGAAGAACAAAAAAAACTTCAGAAGAAACAACAGGATTTGAATAAAGAAGCCCGTCAAAACAATCCTTTGAAGATTAGTTTTAATTCTAATTCTAGCTTGGATTCTCCGAAAACATTGGTTTTTAATAAAAATATGACTCCACCACAAAGGATCAACAGATCAAACCAAGTTATTATTCTTGATAAAACTACGGATGCGGTAAGCCCTCCACAACGTATTATTAAAGCGGATAAAATTAAGGTGTTCCATACTTCTGATACTGCCAATTCTTTTAATTTAAATAAAGCAAAAGTTTATATTAATGGGAAACTAACTGATATAAAAGAGTTTGATAAATTGGACCCAAATAGTATTGCATCAGTAAATGTTTTTAGATCAAATAACACTGGTAAAATAGAAATTATCACGAAATAACACTAATATTCATAACACTTTAGCCGGTTCGCCGGCTTTTTTATTACATTACATTATGAAAAAAACATTTTTGCTTTTTATCCTTTTCGGCGTTCTGGGAATGGCTCAAAATAAACGTTTTATTTACGAGTACAAATTCATTCCAGACTCTACCAATGTTGAAGATGTGAAAACCGAAATGATGTTCCTGGACACTTCAAAAGATGGTTCAAAATACTACAGCTACACGGTTTTCAACTCAGATTCTTTGATGAAGGTGGATTTGGAAAAACAATTGGCTGCGACAGGCTCGATCAATATTCGGTCAGATATGCAAAAAGGAAGTGTCAGATATTCTGTGACCAAAATGTATCCGGATTACAAAACCAATCTCCACAGAAGGCTTTCCATGGATGCTTACAATATCTCTGATGACCGAAAAATCAAATGGAAAATCTTGCCGGAAAAAGAAAAAATAGGCGAGTGGAATGCTCAAAAAGCAGAAGCCAATTTCGCCGGAAGACATTGGGTGGCTTGGTTTTCTACCGAAATCCCGATTCAGGATGGCCCTTACAAATTCCAGGGTTTGCCAGGATTAATAGTGAAAATAGAAGATAAAACCGGTTCTCACAAATTGGAACTGAGAGGCATTAAAAATATTCAAGGTGATTTAAATATCAATGTTTTTGAGGCGAAAGAAATTGCCATCAATTCCAAACAATTCCAAAAGGTCATCAAAGAATATGAAAATGACCCAACCAAAGGAATCAAACAAATGCAAATGGGAGGCGCAACAATTGTGATGACAGGAAAAGATGGGACAACATCTAAAGTCGCAAAAGAGCAAGAAGACCGTTTGAAAAATCAAATCAAGAAAGACAATAACAGGATTGAACTTGATATTGTCAATTAATATAAAACTAAACTATGAAACCATTTTTGTTGACCATTTCTTTTCTAATTTCAATCTCAGTTTTTTCTCAGAGTCAGAGATTTTATTACGATTATCAATTCCAGACAGATTCTACGGATCTGGAGACCAAAAAGTCAGAATTGATGGTTTTGGATATTGATAAAAAAGGCTCCAAATACTACAGTGAATATGTTTTCCAAAACGATTCTGTTATGGATGCGCAATTCAGGAAAAATATGGCGGCTCATAGCGATGATCCTGTTTCGATGTCTGGAAAACAAGGTGTTGTCGGATACAAAATTTTAAAATCTTATCCGGATTTTAAAATCAATCATGTTGTAACTTTGGATATGGCGCTTTATAATGCCAGCCAACAAGTTAAAATCGATTGGAAAATTTTACCAAATAAAGAAAAGATTAGCGAATGGAATGTTCAGAAAGCAGAAGCTAATTTCGGTGGCAGAAAATGGATTGCTTGGTTCTCAACCGATATTCCGATTCAGGACGGGCCATATAAATTTTATGGATTGCCGGGTCTTATTGTAAAAATAGAAGACCAGTCTGGATTTCATAAAATGGAGTTGAAGGGAATCGGTAAAAAATTTTCAGAAAGAGATATTCTCGCATTTGAATTTGAGAAACCAATTGGGTTAGATTATAAAAAATATCAGACAGTTTATAAAAAATACAGAAAAGACCCGATGGCAAATTTGAAAAAAAAAGCTAAGGATGGTGAGTTTTACGTAACAGATGAAGGGGGAAATAAACTGAATAATGCAGATTATATGAAGTCTCAGGAGAAGATGATGATGGAAAGAATGAAAAAAAACAACAATATTCTCGAACTTGATTTATTAAAATAAATTTTCAGTAAAAATACATCAAAGATTAAAAACAGGTAAAACGGTTGTAAATAAAGAATTTACAGCCGTTTTATGATTTTTTGGTAATGAGGTAAAAAGCAGAAAAAAGCAACGATTGGCAAAAGTAAGGTTACTAAAACGTTACTTTTAAATATCGAAAACAATTATTTTAAAGTACTGTATTTCAGTTTTTTGCGTAGTTTTTCATATTGTTCTGCAGCTCACATAAGTTTAATTTTATCATTAATAATTGTGAGTATGGAAACGACAAAAAAATCAACGTTTAAGGTATTGTTCTACCTTAAAAAAAATGCTCCAAAGAAAAACGGATTGGTTCCGATTATGTGTAGAATTACCGTAAACGGCGCACAGTCTGCATTCAGTACCAAACTGGATATTTCTTCAACAAATTGGGATTTGAAGTACGGCAGGGTTTTAGGAAAAAGCCGGGAAGCCCAGGAGGTGAACGGCAAACTTGACAAGATACGTTTGGGTATCGAGGAATGCTATTCCAAAATCCTGAAAAACGAGGGAACGGTAAACAGCACCAAACTCAAAAATGCCTTTCTCGGTATGGAAAGCGGAGAACTGACCTTTTTCAAATTCTATGAACAGTTCTTATCCGACTATGAGAAAAAGGTCAATAGCGGACTTCGGGTAAATGGAACACGAAGTAAGTATAAAACACTATTAAGACATCTTCGCAATTTTGCACTTACAAAATACGGTTACTCCGATGTCTCATTTAACGACATTACTCCTGATTTTGTACAGGACTTTGATTACTACCTGCGTGATGACCAAAGCTTGACACATAACACCATTTGGCTGTATATGATTGGCTTTACCACGCTTTGCCGATTGGCAATGAGCAGAAAGCATCTTGCTTTTAATCCGTTCAGCGAGTACAAGAATACCAAAAAGGACAAAGACAGAGCTTATCTGTTGCGGAACGAGTTGGAACAGCTTGTAACATTCAACTGCGAGAAAAAGAAAGATGAATTGGTCAAAGACCTGTTTGTTTTCAGTTGCTTTACAGGGTTTTCTTATTCAGATATGAAAGGATTGAAAAACAGCAATCTTCAGAAGTTCTTTGATGGCAATCAATGGATTATCGTACGTAGGAAAAAGACATCAACATCATCAAACGTAATGCTGTTGGATATTCCCAAAATGATTATCGAAAAATATGCAGGATTGTCAAAGGACGGCAAGGTATTTCCTGTACCCTCAAATACAGTCTGCAATGATAGTCTAAAACGAATATCCCAACAGATTGACTGTCTAAAAGAAAAGAAAGTAACCTTTCATTTGGCACGGCATACGTTTGCAACCTTGTTTTTGAGCGAGGGAGTTCCGTTGGAGAGTTTAAGCAAGATGTTGGGGCATAAGAACATTGCCACCACACAGATTTACGCCAAGATACTTAATGAGAAAGTTGGAAAGGATATGCAAAAGGTATCACATAAATTTAAGGGTATGGAGAGTTCCTTTATTTCGCAACTCTGAACAGTGATTTGTAATTCTGATGTACAAAAGTCAATGTTAACTGCATTGGCTTTTTTTGTAATTTAGGCATTGATAAAATAATATCTACGAAAAGTTAAAATAGTATAAATATTGACCAGTTTCGGGGTTATACAAACAGTAAAGAAGATACCGAAATCAGGAGTAAAAAAGAAAGTATGACACAAGAAGAACTGATAATAAATTGGAGCGATAAAATCCTTCAACATTTACTGAAACTCAAAGAAGAAAAATATCCTGACCTAACTTTTTGGCTTAGAAAAAAAGATAGTGAAAGACTTAGAAAAGGATATTGGTTTCAAGGAAGTCATTACATTTTTCTCGGTTTGGTAAATAAAGGCGATTGGAAAAACAAAACTAGACAAGCAGGTTTGGTATTTAATTTTTGGGATATTGAAAATCCCAATGCCTATCTTGAGTTAGCATTTCAATCAGAAAAAGATACACAAATTATACAAGCTTATGAAGAAATAATTGAGAAAATAGGAGGATTCGAACAAAAGGGCAAAGGCAATTACTATAAGCATTACCCTGAAACAGATTTCATAAAAATAATTAACTCTTTCTATTCAAACGAGTGGAAAATATTTATAGAGACTTTTGAAAAATTTAATCTTACAGAAGAATTAATCATACCCGAAGACAAGTTTCAGAGCTTATTGAACAGAACATTGCAAGTTAAAGAGAATAGAGATATTGAATTACCACAAGATACTACTCACGAACCAGATGACGACATAAATTATTGGTGGTTAAATGCAAATCCAAAAATTTGGTCAATTAGTAAACATAATGTTGGGGAGAAACAGACCTACACCACCCATAATGAAAAAGGAAACAAAAGAAGAATCTACAAACATTTCGAAGCTACCAAAAGAGGTGATTTAATGATTGGATATGAAAGTACCCCTACTAAGCAAATAAAAGCTATCTATGAAATTACACAAGGAATTCATAATACAGTCAAAGGAGAAGAAATTGAGTTTGAACTGATTGAAAAATTAGAAATTCCTATTCATTGGAATGATTTGAAAAACAATCCCTCGCTTCAAGAATGTGAAGTCTTTATAAATAACCAAGGAAGTTTATTCAAGCTGACAGAGGAAGAATATGAAATTATAAGAGAGATTATTGATAATAAAAATATTATCACAGAAAAACTCCTTCAGTCTGAAAACATCAAGAGTTACAAGTTTTCTGAAGATGCAGACAAGCCATTTATCAGTGAAGAAGATTTCTCGAATACCGTTTCACTATTAAAGCGGAAGAAAAATATAATTCTACAAGGTCCTCCAGGTGTAGGAAAGACTTTTATCGCTAGAAAACTTGCTTATGAAATTATGCAAGAGATAAAAGATACTAATATTGAAATGGTTCAATTTCATCAATCTTATAGTTATGAGGATTTTATACAAGGTCTACGCCCTACCCAAAAAGGAGGTTTTGATTTACGAGATGGGATTTTTTACTCATTTTGTCAAAGAGCGTTGGCTCATCCTGACCGTCCTTTCTTTTTCATAATTGATGAAATCAATAGAGGTAACCTAAGTAAAATATTTGGCGAGTTATTGATGTTAATTGAAGCTGATAAAAGAGATGAAAAATTTGCATTAAAACTTACATATTCAGAAGATGAAGAAGACCGATTTTATGTTCCAGAAAATCTGTATATAATTGGTACAATGAATACAGCTGACCGTTCTCTTGCAATAGTAGATTATGCTTTGAGAAGAAGATTTGCTTTTGTTTCATTACAGCCTGATTATGGTCTAAACTTTCGCTCGTTTTTATCAGAAGGAATTATTGAACACATATGCACTTCAATTTCAAAATTAAATATCAAAATAAGAGAAGATGTTAACCTTGGAGAAGGCTTTCAAATTGGACATAGCTATTTTTGCACATACTCAAATGCTAGAAATGAAAATCAGTGGTGGTCGGACATATTAAATTATGAACTAAAGCCGTTGCTGGAAGAGATTTGGTTTGACGACCTTTCAAAAGTTTCTGATATATTAAAACAACTTTCAAGATAAAAAATGGCAATCCCAATCGAAAATATATACTTTTTGCTTTGCTATGCTTGGAACAAGTTAGACGAAAAAGAGCGTGTTGATGTTTCTATAGATGACAAAACAGAATTACTCGATTTATTTGCTAAGGTACTAATTACCTCTTCAAAGCTTTTACTCAAAAGAGGAATCGATAAAAGTTATATTGACCACCAAGAAGAAATTTCAGGGGTTAAAGGCAAAATTGAAATCGGTCAGACTCTCAAGAGAAATTTACTTTTCAAACAAAAAACTGTTTGTACTTATGATGATTTCTCTGCCAATATTATCACAAATCAAATTTTGGTTTCAACAATTTATAGGCTCACGAGAACAAAAGGCATTGACCCTTTCCTAAAAATGGAATTAGCAAAATTGCAAACAATGTTACTCGGAGTTGACTTAATTGAAATCAAAGAAAGTCACTTTAAACAAGTCAAATTAAACCGAAATAATCGTTTTTATGGTTTTGTGATGAATGTATGTCATCTTATTTTTCAAAGTACATTCCCATCAGAAGAAAAAGGGAAATACAAATTTTCTGACTTTACAAAGGATGAAAAGAAAATGAATCAGTTGTTTGAAGCGTTTATTAGAAATTTTTATCGTATTGAGCAGAGAAAATTTAATACTGTTAAAAAAGAAATCATTAAATGGCAATTTCAAGAAGATGATATCGAAAGTCATCAGTATCTACCTCAAATGGAAACTGATATTTCATTGGAAAATGAAGAAAAAAAGATAATTATTGATGCTAAATATTATAAAGAGACAATGACTGTCAATTACGACAAAGAGAGAATTAGGTCATCTAACCTATATCAGCTATTTAGTTATTTATTAAATCAGCAAGATGGTAGTGAAAAAACTAAAATGGCAACTGGAATACTTTTGTACCCAACTATTGAGAGAGATTATGATTTAGATTTTAAATATGACAATCATAAAATTCAGATACGGACTGTTAATCTTGACACAAATTGGAAAAAAATATCGACAAGGCTTAAAGAAATAATAAACGTTTGATTTAACATTAATAAAATAAGTTATATAATTTAAACAGCCCACTGCTTAAGGCGGTGGGCTGTTTCTTTAATTGACTGATACGGATAAGGTTCTAAAGCACTCTTTAGTCGGCTACCGTTGATAGTTGTCTTCCAATACTTTGATAATATCGCTTTCACGGAAAAGGATTTTCCGTTCGAGTTTGATAAAGGGTATCAGTCCGTCATCTCTGTACTGTTGCAACGTACGTTTGCTGATGTGGAGCATCTCGCAAACCTGTTCGCCTGACAGGTAGATTTCTCCTTTTAAAAGTGGGTGGAAATATTCTCTGATATACAGCAGTTCATTTTTGATACCTACCACAGCTTCGAGCAGGGTAAGCATATCCTCGTTTGAATTTCCAATCTGTTTCATTTCTTTTGCTTTTTTAATGGTTGCTCTCCCTGCATGAGTAATTCCACTTCGGATAATCTGAAATAGGTTTTCCGATTGATTTGCGTTGCCCCAAGAATACCTTTTGCCTTATATGTCTGCAAAGTTCTTTTGCTGATATTGAGCAGTTGACAGGCTTCCTGTTGGTCGAGCCATTTCGTTGCCTGTTGCAATGCTTTGTAAGGCTTAGTGATTTCCTCAATCAATAGAGAAACTTCCTTTACTTCCCTGTGCAATGCTTTCAAAATCTGAATGTCCAAAACCGTTATTTCCATATCTGCATCATTTTGAACTTCAAAAATATAAGGTACTTATACTAGGCTTGCCAATGTTGCTTTCAGAGGTAGCATTTGGCATTCAGTTACCAAATTGAATGGTTGAAAATGTACCCAAAAAAGAATAAAAAGGTAGCAAAGATAAAGCGGACACCTACCGCACAGCCCAACCAAAAGACTACGGCATAATGACAGGACAGATAAGGTGGCTTCGCCGGGGGTGTTGTGTTGCCCTGCCACCCTTCGGGCCTTATTCCGTTTCCTTTTGGTTTTTCCGCTTGTCCGCCTTGTTTGAATGGCCTTCTTTTTTTTCTGTTTTTTTCTTTTGGAAAAAATTTTGAGAAAATGGAACCTCGTGTTTATCGGCTAAAAAATAGGCTTATTCTTTTCGTTGAAGCTTGCAGTTATCTGCTGTTCAAACTCCTGAAAATGGTAATCCAATAAATTACATAGATAAGCATAGATTGTAATGTTATCTTCTCCGATAACCTGAACGATGAGGGAGAGTTTTTTGTGGTGGTCGGGGTCAATATATACCAATTTTCCGTGCCGTGCCGTACTCTTTACTTCCTTAAAAAATATCTTTTCATAATCAGCCTGACTATTACTTTTTATCCTGCTGCGGTCTCTTGAAACAGGTCTTTCTTTTTCCGGTTGCTGGATTGGTTCTTCAGCAGCTCATCGTTTATTTGTCCCGAACCAACAACACCAAAGCAGTAGCCCAAATCATTCAAAAAAATGTAGGCGGTACAATGATTGCTTTGGAATTGGAAATACCTTACCCTGAACATTACCAGACTACGGTAGCCAATGCAAAACAGCCAACGCTAGTGTTAAATATTAATAGGCACTACTTCAACAACTGAATAATATTCAATTTATACATTTTGCCAATCGGAATTTTATAATTTGAAATGAATATAATGTTCCCTTCAATACTTTTGATATGTTTTGTAGCAACTGCAAAAGATTTATGAACTTGTACAAATTCATTTTGAGGTAATTGTTCAAGAAATGCAGAAAATTTTTCACGAATTGTAATGGTTTCAGCTGTGGTTACTATTTTGGTATAATTTCCGGTTGCTTCAATGTAAAGTATGCTTTCTAATTCCAGTTGAATGTGTTTTTTATTGCTTTGAACAAATATCCGATTTGAACCCACGCTATTCTCAGATGATATGACGTTTTGACTAACAGAAGTATCAAACGCCTTATTGATGGCTTTTAAAAAGCGCTCAAAACCAAATGGTTTCAGCAAATAATCTGAAATATTATGTTCATATCCTTCTAAAGCAAATTCCTGATAAGCGGTTGTTACAATTACTTTTGGTGGATTTTTCAACGTTTTTAAAAATTCAAACCCTTTTAAAACAGGCATATTTAAATCCAAAAAAATCAAATCCACCTCATTTTTATTCAGATATTCAAAGGCTTCCAAAGCATCATAACAGTTTTTCATTAACTGCATATTGGGTAGTAAATCGCAATATCCTTTTATGATGTCGTGAGCAATATGTTCATCATCAATGATTAAATATCTAATCATAATTGTTTCAAAATTAGTTGAGCTTGATATACATTTTCTGTGATTAAAAAAGTCAATTCGTGCTGATTGAGATAGATTAATTCTAATCTTCTTTTCAAGTTTTTCAAGCCAATTCCTGATTGGTTTTCGGCTTTCTCATAATTATTTTCAATTGTAAAACAGATTTCGTTTTCTGAAGTTGATAAATTCATTTTTATATAAGTGTTCTTCCTCAAATTTTCAACTCCGTGTTTGAAAGCGTTTTCTAAAAGAATGATAAACAGTAAAGGGACAACTTTTCGGTTTTCATCAACAGCACAAATAAAATCAACGTATATTTCTTTGTGGTAACGCATTTTGTGGAGTTCGATATAGTTTTTCAAAAAATCAACTTCTTCTTGTAGTCCAACTGTATCTTTTTCTCCTTCATAAATGCTGTAACGCATCATATCCGAAAGTTTCAATATCAGTTCTTGTGCTTTTTGAGGATTTTTCGCCACCAAACCGTACAAATTATTGAGCGTATTAAAAAAGAAATGCGGACTGACCTGGCTTTTCAAAAGCATCAATTCGGCTTTCATTTTTTCGTTTTTCAGTTTGGAAATAAAAACAAGTTGACGAACTACCCAAAAAATGCCTAAACCCAACAAGAAAAAATAATAAGTGATGACAAGAAACACAACCTTCGGATGGTAATTTCCTAAAAATTGTACAGATTTATTTTCTGTAAAAATCACTTCATAAGTGGTAATCAATAGCGGAACAACTGCTATTGCCAAAAGAGCAATTACAATCCATTTTATATTTCTTTTTATTAATACCATACTGCAATATTACAACTATAAATTGCCCACTGCAAGAACGTTGACAAACTGTCGTTAAACAGTTTTGAAACAATAGAAATGAGTGATAAAAGCACTTTGAGTTTTTGTAAATATTGTTTATCAAGTTACAGAAGCTGTTTGTCACAAAGGCTTTGAAAACGACATCATCATTTTTAGGTTTGCCGAAATTAAATTAAAAGAATATGAAAAAACGAATTTTCAGATATGTAAAACATATCATTATCACATTTATAATACTTGGAATTTTGGCAATCTCATTCGGGTTGTATCACGGTGCAAGTTTTCGCTATGCAGAAAACCCTGAAATGATGAATTGGGATAAAGATGGTCCTTACCTATTTAGTAAGAATGATAGTGTCGTAACGGTAAATTATATCCGAGGAAATCAAGATACAGGCTTTTATTTAGACCAAAAAGAATTCGCTTCAAATTCAGAAATTCCGGCTTATTGTTATTTTCCATTAGATGATACCCGTTTTGAAATTACCATCAACAGCAAAATTGAAATTCCGGCAACTACTTATAACGACAACGCTAAAATTTTAGCCATTTCCGATATTGAAAGCGGTTTTAAGACTTTCCGTGATTTTTTAATTACCAATAAAGTAATTGACGAAAAACTAAATTGGACATTTGGGAACGGACATTTGGTTTTACTCGGAGATTTTGTGGACAGAGATTTTTCGACTACCCAAGTACTTTGGTTTATTTACAAATTGGAGCAAGAAGCAAAAGAAAAAAACGGAACTGTCCATTACATTTTGGGAAATCACGAGTTGAAAAATATGCAAGGAAATTTTGAAAATACTTCGCCGAAATATTATCACGTTTCGTCTATCTTAAAGAAACAACAAACCGACTTGTATGGCACTAATTCGTTTCTTGGAAAATGGATGTCGAGTAAAAATTCCATCGAAAAAATTAACGGAATTCTCTTTGCACACGGTGGAATACACCCAGATTTAGCAAAACACAAAACGAATTTAGATGAAGTAAATCAAATTATTCGTAGCAATTATTACAAACCATACTATCCTAATCCTGAAAAAAACTTGGAACAATTATTAATTTCTTCGCACAAAGGTATTGCTTGGTACAGAGGATATTTTAAAGATGATTTGACCCAAGAAGATGTAGAACAAGGATTAAAGCAATTCAATGCAAAATCAATTGTTGTCGGTCATACGCTTCAATCAAAAATAAACAGGCAATTTAATGGCAAAGTGATCGGAATTGATGTGAAACATCCGAAAGATTATTCTAAAAGTATTCCCAATAAAAAATCAGAAGGTTTGATGATTGAAAATGGAAAATATTACAGGGTTTTACATAATGGAGAAAAGAAAGAGATATGAATTGATATACTCTCATCAGTAATATTGGTAGGTAAAACCGTAATAGGTATAAGTCAATTATTTTTTATGTTCCGAAATTTGTATAGTAAATAGAAAAAAAATGAAGCAATTAAAAATATTCGGTCTTGTAATGATGATAATTTCTATTTCATTGTTTACAAACCACGCAAAAGCACAGCAAATGGCAACAACCGACAAAAGTTTAAGCCTGCAAGAGCAGAGCATCATATCCATTGCAGCATTGACCGCAAAAGGAGATTTGGATAAACTAAAAACAGCCTTAAATACAGGACTGAAAAGCGGACTTACCGTTAATGAAATAAAAGAAGCATTGGTACACACGTATGCTTATTGCGGATTTCCACGCAGCATCAGGGGCTTGCAAACCTTTATGGAAGTAATGAACGAACGCAAAGCAAAAGGCATTAACGACAACGTTGGCAAAGAGGCTTCAAAGATTGATGAAACAGGCAGTAAGTATGAGCGTGGTAAAAAGATTTTAGGCGAACTGACCCAAACCCCACAGCCCGAAACGCTTTCAGGCTATTCAGCATTCGCACCAACCATAGACACCTTTTTAAAAGAACATTTGTTTGCGGATATTTTTGAAAGGGATGTATTGAGCTATGTTCAAAGGGAACTGGTTACCGTTTCGGTAATAGCTGCCATCGGTAATGCAGAACCAATGCTCAAAAGCCATTTGACCATTTGCCTGAATTTAGGCTTAACGCCGGGGCAGTTACAAGAGTATGTTGAGGTACTGAAAACTACGTTAGGAAAAAAGGAAGCGAAATCAGCGCAAAAAATCTTGGACGAAGTGCTTAAAAGCCGTCAGGGTAAGTAGGTAGCGTGCAACTAAAAAATAATAGAATGGACAAAAAAGAATTAGGAAATAGCAGCAGACGGGATTTTATTACAAAATCCGTAATAGCAAGTGCCGGTGCGGTGTTAGGAGGTTCAATGTTGACCTCTTTTACTGCTGAAAAAAAGCAAGGTACTGACGATATTAATACAGCTACAATCGGTGTAGGAAAGCGAAAGTTAGGAAAGTTAGAAGTTTCTGCTATTGGTTTGGGTGTTCAGAATATGAGCCGTACCTATCAGACTACAATACCGAACAGAAAAGAAATGCACAATATCATCAGAACTGCTTTTGACAATGGTGTTACCTTTTTTGATGCTGCCGAAGCCTATGGTCCGTGGGAAGTAGAAAAGATATTGGGCGAGGGAGTTGCCCCATTCAGAGATAAAATTGTTATCGCCACAAAGTTTGGTTGGAACATTGACCAAGAAACAGGCAAGCGGTTACAAGGGCTGAACAGCCAACCACAACACATAAAGAAAGTAGTCGAGGGAATGCTGAAACGGCTAAATACTGACCGTATTGATTTGTTGTATCAGCATCGTGTTGACCCACAAGTACCTATTGAAGATGTTGTCGGAGGAATAAAGGATTTGATTAAAGAGGGTAAGGTATTGCATTACGGATTGTCTGAACCGGGACACCAAACCGTCAGAAGAGCGCACAAAGAGCATCCGGTTACGGCTATCCAAAATGAGCACTCACTGATATGGCGAGGTTCAGAAAATAAAATCATTCCGCTTTGCGAAGAGTTGGGCATCGGCTTCGTACCGTGGAGCCCTTTGGGGATGGCTTTTTTAACTGGAGCTATTGATGAGAATACAAGTTTTGCACAAGGAGATTTCCGCAGTCTTACAAGCCGGGTTTCTCCTGAAAATCTTCCAAAAAATATGCCCCTTGTCAATCTCTTGAAAAAATGGAGTATTGAAAAAGAAACCACTCCTGCACAAATTTCACTGGCTTGGCTGTTGCATCAGAAACCGTGGATTGTTCCTATTCCCGGCACTACCCAAATGGCGCATATGTTAGAAAACGCAGGTGCAGATAAAGTGAAATTTACAGCCAGTGAATATCAGGAATTAAACAATCAGTTGGCGGGTATTAAAATCATCGGAGAAAGATTACCGCAAGGTGTACTGGCTTTTTCAGATGTGGAAGCACCTGAAAAAAATAATTAAGACAAAAAGCTTAACAGCTATAAATCATAAAGAAAATGGAAAAAGTAACATTAAACAACGGAGTAGAAATGCCCATCTTGGGCTTTGGTGTTTTTCAAATACCTGATGCTTCCGAATGCGAACAGGCTGTAATCAATGCAATAGAAACAGGTTACAGGTTAATAGATACCGCCGCCTCTTATATGAATGAAGTTGCAGTAGGAAATGCTATTAAAAATAATGGTATTAACAGGGACGAACTGTTTATTACCACCAAACTTTGGGTACAGGATGCAGGTTATGAAAATACGAAAGCTGCCTTTCAAAAATCATTAGAAAGGTTGCGGTTGGATTATTTAGACTTATATCTTATTCATCAACCTTACGGCGATGTGTTTGGTTCGTGGAGAGCGATGCAGGAATTATATCACGAGGGAAAAGTTAAAGCGATTGGTGTAGCCAATTTTCATCCTGACAGAATGATTGATTTAATTGTAAACAGTGGTTTTACACCTGCGGTCAATCAAATAGAAACACACCCTTTCCATCAGCAGATAAACACGCAAAAATTCCTACAAGATAACAATGTGCAAATACAATCTTGGGGACCATTTGCAGAGGGGAAAAATAACATTTTCCACAACGAAGTTTTATCGGTCATTGGTGCAAAACATAATAAATCGGTAGCACAGGTCATTCTTCGTTGGCTAACACAAAGGGGCATTGTTGCCATTCCTAAATCAGTACGAAAAGAAAGGATGGCTGAAAACTTCAACATTTTTGATTTTGAACTTTCCGCAGAAGATATGCAAGCCATCGTTGCCTTAGATACTAATGCAAGCCTTTTCTTTGACCATAGGGACGCTGAAAAAGTGAAATGGATTAGCGAAAGAAAATTAAACCTCTAATAGTTCAAAACTAAAATAATCAAGATGCAAAAAAGAACATTAGGAAATAACGGTTTAGAAGTATCTGCATTAGGTTTAGGCTGTATGGGTCTAAGTTTCGGTTATGGGCAACCTACCGAAAAGAACGAAGCTGTAAAACTATTACGCTCCGCTTACGAGCAGGGTGTTACTTTTTTTGATACCGCAGAATGTTATGGTCCATTCACTAACGAAGAATTGTTGGGCGAAGCACTTGCATCATTCCGTAACGAGGTCGTGATTGCAACTAAATTCGGTTTTAAAGACGGTAAGCCCGATTTAGGAATGGACAGCCGCCCCGAAACAATCAAAGCAGTGGCAGAAGCCGCACTGAAAAGGTTAAAGACTGATTATATTGATTTGTTCTACCAACACAGGGTTGACCCGAACGTGCCGATTGAAGACGTTGCAGGAGCAGTAAAAGAATTAGTAAAAGAGGGAAAAGTAAAATACTTTGGTTTGTCTGAAGCAGGAACGGAAACTATACGCAAGGCACACGCTGTACAACCTGTTACCGCTTTGTAAAGCGAATACTCAATGTTCTTCCGTGAACCTGAAAAGGAAATTATCCCCACATTGGAAGAATTGGGCATTGGCTTTGTTCCGTTCAGTCCGTTGGGCAAGGGCTTTTTGACAGGAGCAATAACCAAAGACACAACTTTTGGCAAAGATGATTTCAGGCATATAGTGCCACGTTTTCAACCCGAGAACATTGCAGCCAATCAGGAATTAGTTGACTTGGTAACTGTCATAGCAAAGGAACACAATGCCACACCTGCGCAGGTAGCATTGTCCTGGCTTTTGGCTCAAAAGCCTTTCATAGTTCCGATACCAGGCACAACCAAATTGAGCCGTTTACGGGAGAATATCGGCGGGGCAAACCTTGCCTTATCGTCCGATGAACTGCACAGGATAAATACAACCTTAGATACTATCACGATTTCGGGCGAACGTTATCCTGCACATTTAAAATCAAGAGTTGGAAAATAAATGATAAAGTAATGAAACAGATAACACTTTTGCTAATAACAATAGCTATGACAGTAGGTGTAAATGCACAAAACAAGAAAACCCCAAATCAGCAAAGCCCGTTAGTTATTGAAACACAAGGCAGTTTTGCGATAGGTGGTACGATGTTTACTGCACCCGGAAACTTCGAGGTAGCTAATGCGCTGAAACCAGACGGGCAAACCTTTCATGGCGACCACGCCTATGTTTTCTATCAGGTTCCGCCAAAATCCCAAAAGCTCCCATTGGTGTTTTTACATGGGGCAGGTCAATCTAAAAGAACTTGGGAAACCACGCCTGACGGACGTGAGGGCTTCCAAAATATATTTTTGAGAAAAGGTTTTGGCGTGTATTTGATTGACCAGCCAAGACGAGGCGAAGCGGGCAAAAGTACCGTTGATGCAACGATTAAGGCTACTGCGGATGAACAGTTTTGGTTCACCCAATTCAGGATAGGCAATTATCCTGATTATTTTCCTAATGTTCAGTTCCCTAAAGACAAAGCCTCATTAGAACAGTTTTACAGGCAGATGACCCCCAATACAGGTGCTTTTGATGCAAAAGTTGTCACTGATGCCGTTTCACAATTATTCGACAAAATCGGTGATGGCATTTTGATTACGCACTCACAGGGTTGCGGCGTGGGTTGGCTGACAGCCATAAAAAATGACAAGGTTAAAGCAGTTGTAGCTTACGAGCCTTATAGCGGTTTCGTATTTCCAAAGGGAGAACTGCCACAGCCAATAAACTCATCAGGGCTTTTCGGTGCGTTAAGTGGTGTGGAGATACCATTAGCAGATTTTGAGAAGCTGACCAAAAAACCTATCGTTATTTACTATGGCGATAACATCGCAAAAGAACCAACTAACCTATGGAACGAAGACCATTGGCGTTCAGGGCTTGAAATGGCGAGGCTATGGGCAGCAACCATCAATAAACACGGAGGCGATGCCAAAGTGGTGCATCTTCCTGAAATTGGTATCAATGGCAATACACACTTTATAATGTCCGATTTGAACAATGTACAAATAGCCGACCATATGGCTAATTGGCTAAAAGAGAAAGGACTGGATAAGTAATGGTAAAACATAAAATAATTAGAAAAATGAAAAAGTTAACATCAATAATCGCAGTAGCTATGTCAACATTTGCAATAGACACAGTAGATGCACAGCAATCGCAGTATCATAAAAAATCAGAGCAAAACGCCTGGACTTTGGTCTATGACGGAGCTCTTACCCAAAATGTAAAAGGCAAAGTAAACATTCATCCTGTAAAATATAAACTGAATGGAATTGAAATCGCTGCCAATGTTTATACACCCGCCAATTATGATGCTTCAAAAAAATATCCTGCCATTACGGTAGCACATCCCAACGGTGGTATCAAAGAACAAACCGCAGGATTGTATGCACAAAGTTTGGCTGAAGCGGGCTACCTCACCATTGCCGCTGATGCAAGCTACCAAGGAGCAAGTGGCGGCGAACCTCGTCATACCGATAAACCTCAATTTCGTACCAACGACATTAGTGGTATGGCAGATTTTATTTCGCAATTTCCGGGTGTAGATGTCAATCGTATAGGAGCTTTGGGTATTTGTGGCGGTGGCGGCTATACGTTAAAAGCAGCCCAATCGGACAAACGGTTTAAAGCAGTTGCTACATTAAGTATGTTCAACTCGGGCGAAGTAAGACGTAATGGTTTCCAAAATTCACAAATAAACACCGTTCAGGAAAGATTGAAACAAGCATCTGATGCCCGTGCATTGGAAGTTGCAGGTGGCGAAGTAAAATTTTCAGGTGTGGCAAGTATTACAGATGAAGAAATTGCTAAAACTTCAACCGATTTGTATCGTGAGGGATACGAGTACTATTTCAGAACACACGCACATCCAAACTCTACTTTTCTGTACACTACGAGCAGTTTAATGGATTTAATGGCTTGGGATGCTACCGACCAGATTGAACTGATTAATCAACCATTATTGATGATTGCAGGAAGCAAAGCCGATACAAAATATATGACCGATGAAGCATTTATAAAGGCAACCAATGCTAAAAATAAGGAATTGTTTTTAATTGAGGGAGCAACGCATATACAGTCTTATTGGAAGCCTGAATATGTAAAAAAGGCGGTAAATAAATTGCTTGAATTTTATAAAGCCAACCTATAAAACTGGAAATGGGGAAGTTCAAAATCATAGTTATACTATTTCTTTTCGGAGCTTTTGCTTTTATGTGTAAGGCACAGGAGGTAAAAGTTCCAAAAGGAACTGCAACGGACAATCTGCAACTTAAAATCAGTGTAGGCGATAAAGTGCTGTATGCCAAGTTTACCAATAGTAAGACTACGCAGGATTTTATCAAACAACTGCCTTTGATATTGACAATGGGCGATTTGCGAGGCAGAGAAAAATATGCTTCACTTTCCACTGAACTTTCCAAAGATGCCACAGTAAAAACCACTTTTGAAGCGGGCGATATATCGTATTGGTTAGGTGGCGGTTTAGCTGTCTTCTACAATCAGGATAACAGTACAGTAAAAGCAGGGCTTATTGTTTTAGCGCACCTCGACAAAGGGGCTGAAGCCTTTAGCGGAACGGAAAAAATTGAAGTAAAGTTTGAAGCTGTTAAAATAAAATAAGGATAAATGAAAAAAATAAGATTAACCAAAGGTTTGGTAGCTGTTTCTGCAACAGCTATTGCAACAAGCCTTATGATTTCCTGCAATAATCATAAGGAGGAGCAAACCCAAAACAATAAAAAAGATGAAACTATGGTTTTTTCAAAAGGCAAAAAGGTTGCCAATGATAATTTCACAGGTACGGTTTACCTCAACTATTTGGTGGAAACCGATACTACCCACAATGTAAATATCGGTTCAGTAACCTTTGAACCGGGTGCAAGAACAAACTGGCATTATCACAAAGGCGGTCAGATACTTTTGGTAACAGAGGGAACAGGTTTGTATCAGGAAAAAGGCAAGCCGATTGAAATCATTAAAAAAGGCGAGGTAGTAAAATGTCCGCCCAATATAGAGCATTGGCACGGAGCAACACCCACCGAAGCAATGACACACATTGCAATCGGAACGAATACCAATATTGGAGGGGCTGTTTGGCTGCAACCTGTGACAGACGAGGAATACAAACAATAATCAAATCCGTATGGTAAAAAAATAGAATTAAGTGAATAAATGACTTAAAGAAGTGCCTAAATACGCAGATTTAGGCACTTTTAGTATAACCCCAAATCAGGAATTTCAAAATGAAGCGAATGGATAAATTTTACAATGAAACATATCTTAAATTGGAAACTGCAATTCAGGAACTGGAGATTGAAACCGACTGCCCTATAAAAAGATTTGAAGCGGTTATGCAACTCATCATTCAGAGCCTTGCAGATTTAAAGGAATTTATACTCAAACACGACTTTAAGAATATGGAGGAAGAAATCCATTTTTTCAAGTATCAGAAACCTGTTATTGTTTCAAAGCTCATCTACTATAATGCCATCTATAAAATCGAAACAAGAAGACCGTATGGAACCAAGCGTATCAGGAAATATTTTACCAAAGAGCTGAAAAAGCTAAAAAGGTTCTTTGACAATAACCTTGATTTTTACAAGTATTACCGGAGCAATAATTCTTTCGTTGACGAGAAGTTTTTTGTACGGGGGAAGCACGATATAAGACTGTGGTTAGACACTTTTTATTTTAAGGCAGACCATCGCTTTTCTACTTCGCACGATTATAAGGTTGCCAAGATTATTGCCAATGACCTGATACAAGTCTATTTGGAGGACAGGCTAAATAATATCAATCTGAAAAAGGGTTCGGATGCTTCACTAAACTGGACAGCAAGCAACAGCATTGATAGAACTTATCTACGGGTTATATTCACAAGGCGTTTTTAGCAATGGAAATGCAGATATTAAAGCCATAGCCAAAACATTTGAAGGTACATTTAATATTGATTTGGGAGATTTCTACCATACATTTTTGGAACTTAAATCCCGAAAAATAAACAATACAAAATTTCTTGACAACCTTAAAGATAGCCTTATCAGAAAAATAGATGAACAGGATGAAAGATAGGGTTTTGCCGTGTTTCACTATGCGAAAAGGAGTTTAATCCTTTTTCTTTATCTCCATATATACAAAGCAATACTCATCGCATTAAAATCTTGCTGTGATTTACAGAAATAATTTTTTGTATATTTGCTATCGAGCTAACGGAAACACGTTGAAAAGCAAAGCGACAAGCACCGTTACCAAATCGTTACCTAACTTCTTTGATTATCCACATAAGAGCCTTGTATTCAACTAATATGGCTTTTTCCTGAAAACTTTAAAATAAAAAAATGCCACTGAAAAGTGGCATTTTATTTTTATAAAATTATTGTTTCTTCTTCAATTCATCACGTATCTCAGCTAACAAAACATCCGTAGAAGATGGTCCGGCTGGAGCAGCTTCTGGTTGTTTGTTAACTTTATTGGCAACTTTAATTAACCAAAATAAAACAAAAGCAATCACCAAGAAACTAATAACAGAGGAAAGGAAATTTCCATAGGTTACACCGTTCCAAGCCAACTCTTTGATGTTTTCTGCACCTGCGGCTTTCAAAGCTGGCGTCAGTAGAAGCGGCGTAATGACATCATCTACCAATGATTTTACGATTGCACCAAATGCTCCACCGATGATTACACCGACGGCCAGGTCTACCACATTTCCTTTGAAGGCAAATTCTTTAAATTCTTTTACAAATCCCATAGTTGTATTTTTTAAATAATTAGTTGATGACAAAAATAGAATTTTTTATTGATAACAGTTTATTTATTAATGTTTAATAAGCAAAATATTGAGTAATTTTGAAATATAAGCACCTCTCCAATGAAAATTCTAACACCTGAGCAAATCAAAAATTGCGACATTGCGACCATCGAAAAAGGAATTTCTTCTATCCACTTGATGGAACATGCTGCAAGAAGCTGTTCCGATTGGATTGTGGATAATTTCCGAAATACAAACAGGTTTTTGATTTTTTGTGGCCATGGAAATAACGGCGGAGATGGTTTCGCTATCGCAAGAATGCTTTATGAAAATGGATTGGATGTCGAGGTTTTTATTGATGGAATACAAACCGGGTTTTCTTCTGATGCAGAAATTAATTTCAAGAAAATAAAAAGCTTAAGTGGGATCGATATTAAGGATTTTTCTGACTTTTCTATTGTTAATAATGAAAAATCTGTCATTATAGACGCGATTTTCGGTTATGGATTGAACAGAGAATTACCGAGTGAAATTAGATCTGTTGTAGAAAAGTTGAACCAATTTCAGATTCCGAAAATCTCTATCGATATTCCAACAGGTTTATTTGCAGATAGAATGATTGATAATGGTTTCATGGTTTTTGAAGCAGATTTTACGTTGACATTTCAATTTTACAAAAGAAGTTTTCTACATCCCGAAACGGGCAGGTTTTGTGGGAAAATCATTGTTTTGGATATTGGTTTGGACCAGAGTTTTATTGATGAGATTGAAACTGACTATTTCGTCATTGATGAGGAGGTGGTCAGAAACATTTACAGACCTCGTGGAGATTTCAGTCACAAAGGAACTTTCGGGAAAAGTATTTTGGTTGGCGGAAGTTATGGCAAGATTGGAGCAATTTTGATGTCCACTTTATCTGCTCTGAAAACAGGAAGTGGATTGACTTTCACCATAGCGCCAAAATGTGGTAACATGATTTTGCAATTGCAAGCGCCTGAGGCAATGTTTATAGATTCCGGAGAAAATTATATTAATAAAATCGAAGTCATAGATAAAGCTGTTTATGGCACCGGACCAGGTTTGGGAAAAGAAAACCAAACCCAGAAAGCATTGTTTGAGTTTTTAAAATCCTGTAAAAATCCAATCGTTTTAGATGCAGATGCACTCAACATTTTAGCGGAAAATGATAAGGTAGATTTGATTCCGAAAAACGCTGTTATCACGCCGCATCCTTTGGAATTCGAAAGGCTCTTTGGTAAAACTGGAAACTCTTTTGAACGATTGGAATTAGCAAAAGAAAAAGCGGCAGAATTACAAATATTGATCGTTCTCAAAGATCATCATACAGCAGTTGTAACGCCTGATAAAAAGGTTTTCTATAACATCACAGGCAATTCTGGAATGGCAAAAGGCGGAAGCGGGGATGTTCTGACAGGAATCTTAACATCATTGATTTCTCAAAAATATGATATCAGAAACGCCTGCATTTTTGGTGTTTGGCTTCACGGAAAAGCAGGCGATTTTGCGGCGGAAGAATTCTCAAAAGAATCAATGTTGCCCACGGACCTTATTCATAAAATCGGAGAGGTTTTCAAATATTTGTCAACTTGATTTTGTTGAATTATTCAGATTATTGCACTGTCAGGCTGAGGTTCCGGAAGCCTTCATTTTAGACTTCAGCATATATAAAACGCCAACTTCTGTTTCAGACAGATTTTCATTCTTTTTCAAAAGCTTTTTGATCTCTTTCTGGAAATAATTTACTGTATGACCATTTTTATAATGCTCAAAAATTCTTGGGTCAATGTAAGAATCTCTTGCCACAGAAGGCGTATTTCCCAATTTTTCAGAAACACCTACGATTGCATTTCGAATTCTTTTTTTTAGTTCTTTTTGTTGTCGTTTTTCACAAATACCTAGTTCATCCAGTATTCCCGCAGCAATCATAGTTCCAGCCCAGGTTCGGAAATCTTTCGCTGAGAATTCGTCACCCATTATTTCTTTGATATATTGATTCAGATCCTGACTTTCCACTGTTATCAGATTATTGTCTTTATCATAATATTTAAAAAGTCTGTAACCTGGCAGTTCTTCCAGATCAGAAATTACTTTTGTCAACTTCGAATTGACAATGTGCTTTTCCTGAAATTTTCCCGATTTTCCTTTATATGAAAAGATCATCTCATCACCTTCGATGTTTAGGTGCTTTTTTCTGATGGTTGTCAATCCGTAGCTCTGGTTTTGTTGTGTATATTTTGGGCTTCCAGGCCGGAAATAAGCGGAATCTAAAAGTCTTACCATGGCTGCTAAAACTTTTTCGCGCGTCATTTTTTTCTTTCTGAGATGTTGTCCCGTCACACGTCTCATGTGTTCCAGATTTTCAGCAAAATGCAAAATCCTGTCGAATTTGTCTGCATCTTTTTTTGCGCGAAATTTTGGATTGTAGATGTATTGTTTCCTGCCTTTCTGGTCTCGCCCGACTGCCAAAATTTTGGCACTTTTATTAGTCGTTATTTCCACATTGGTCCAGGCTGGCGGTATGACCAATGATTTGATATAATCTATTTTCTGTGGATCTTTTAATTTCTCTTTGTTTTTATCGAGATAAGAAAAATTTTTTCCTGTACTTTGGCGGGTCAGTTTCATAATTTTGATTTGATAATTCTCCTAAACAATAAAAATGCCGATTTTTCGATTCTAAGTTTTTCAGAAAAGAAGTTGCGAAAATTAAGTCATAATGATGTTTTTATGATTTTATTAACAGAGGTTACGGCGACTTTTCAAACGAAAATTTCTACTTTAGCAAAAATTTTATTGATGCCAAAGACAGTTGACGATTTTAATAAAAGCAGACTCAGATCCAGTAATATTACTGTGGTCATCAGTATTTCGCTGGTATTATTCCTTGTAGGATTATTTGGATTGATATTGATCAATGCTCAAAAATATTCCGACTATATCAAGGAGCAATTGGTTGTGGAAGCTTACTTTGATGAGTATCTTGATCCTCGTGATTCTGCAAAAACTTTGAAATTCCAAGAGGAAACCTTTGCAAAGATCAAAGAACAAAATTATGTAAAGCAAGCCAGATATATTTCAAAGCAACAAGCTACTGTTTTGGCAAAAAAACAGTTAGGGATAGATGCTGATGCACTTTTTGAGGAAGATATTTTCCCGGCATCTGTAGAAGTCACCTTGAAGCCGGAATTTGTAGATCCTGCGAAAATTGATGGTGTTGTAACACAATTGAAGGCTATAAAAGGCGTAAAAGAAGTTGCTAACGATAACCAGCTGACTATCGATGTTTACAACAATTTGAACAGGATCCTGACTTGGATTTTAGCATTCTCGATTTTATTCTTAATTGTCGCAATGGTTTTAATTAACAATTCGATAAGGTTGAAAATATTTTCTAAGAGATTTATTATCAAGACAATGCAGTTGGTGGGAGCAAAGCGTAGATTCATTTTGATGCCGTTCATCAAAGAGGCTTTGGTTCTTGGATTGATTGGTGCGTTCATTGGGCTTTTGGCTTTAGGAGGCGTTTGGTATTACTTCACAAGTCAGATCGGGACACCATTTGTTCAGGATACGAACCAATATGTTTTCTTGGTTTTAATAATTTTATTTGTAGGTATTTTTATAACCGTAGCAAGTACTATCTTTGCAACGTGGAGATTTTTACGTAGCAACGTAGACGATTTATATTACTCATAACAATGGCAAAAAAAACAAATAAATATTCCGCAGCGCAATTTGGAAAACCATCTGAAGAGGCTGAAGAAAAATTTTTCTATTTCGGGAACAAAAATTTTAAATTAATGTTGATTGGTTTAGGACTGATTCTTTTGGGATTTGTCTTAATGATGGGGGCGGATGCGAACACAACTCCAGAAGGGAAATTTGACCCAAATTATTGGAACGAAGATATTTTCTCTTTCAGGAGAATCAGATTAGCGCCAATGTTGGTGATTGCTGGTTTTATAGTTCAGATTTTTGCAATTCTGAAGAGAAACAAAGATTAATTTTAAATAAGAAATACAATAATAACACTTTGTCTTGGTGAAACTGAGACAAAGTTTTTTTTAATAAACAACAAACTATGGATTTGATCAAAGCAATTATCATTGCAATCATAGAAGGACTTACAGAATATTTACCAATTTCATCAACTGCTCATATGGGATTTGCGGCAAGTCTTATGGGATTGGAAGAAACCGAATTTCTAAAGATGTTTCAGGTTTCTATTCAGTTTGGAGCGATACTTTCTGTGGTTGTGGCCTATGGCAAAAAATTCTTTGATTTCACCAATCTGCAGTTCTATTACAAATTGGCCTTTGCTGTTTTACCGGCTTTAGGGATTGGTTTTTTCTTAGATGATTTGATTGAATCCGTTCTCGGAAACCAAATTGCCATTTCATCTGTTTTGGTTCTAGGAGGTGTGGTTTTGTTGTTTGCCGACAATTGGTTCAAGAATCCTGTTATTCACGATGAGAAAGAGATCACCATCAAAAAAGCGGTAACTATCGGATTTTGGCAATGTCTGGCGATGATGCCGGGAACGAGTAGAAGTGCGGCTTCCATCATTGGTGGAATGTCCCAGGGACTATCCAGAAAAGCAGCCGCCGAATTTTCGTTTTTCTTAGCTGTTCCTACGATGTTGGCGGTAACGCTGTATTCGGTTTTTGTTAAAACTTGGGGAAAAGAAACAGGAGATCCACAGAAAGGGTATGAAATGATTTTGGCCTCACAAGACCATATTTTGATTTTTGTGATCGGAAATATTGTTGCATTTGTTGTCGCTTGGATTGCGATCAAATCTTTTATTAGTTTATTGAATAAATACGGGTTCAAGCCTTGGGGATGGTATCGTATTTTTGTAGGAATCGCTTTGTTGATTTACTTTTATTTTTTCAAGTAGAATTTTGGTGCACCTAAGCCAGGCTGTAGAAAATTCTTTGTATTAATATTGAGAATTTTATTCTAAAAACTAAAAACTAATCTATAATGACATCAGAAGACTTACAATCCGGACATATTTTTCTATTGGACAAACCTTTGGATTGGACCTCTTTTCAGGCTGTCAATAAGTTGAAATACAAACTCAAAAGAGAATTCAAAGAATTACCGAAGAAATTCAAGATTGGTCACGCAGGAACTTTGGATCCAAGAGCAACGGGACTTTTGATTGTTTGCACTGGGAAATTCACCAAGAGAATCCCAGAGATCCAAGATGCGCCTAAAGAATATTGGGCAGAAATAAAGATTGGCGTTCAAACCGAATCTTATGACACCGAAAAACCTGAAATTCTTCAAACCGATTATTCTCATGTCACTGAAGAAAATATCAATCAGACTTTGGGAAAATTCATCGGAGAAATAGATCAGAAACCACCTGTCTTTTCAGCGCTTAAAATCGACGGAAAACGAGCGTACGATCTGGCAAGGAAAGGAGAGGAGGTGGAAATGAAATCCAGGAAAACAACCATTCATTACCTCAATAACATAAAAATTAATTTACCTTTTGTTTCTTTCACGGTTGGTTGTAGCAAAGGGACTTATATAAGAAGTTTAGCGCACGATATTGGTCAGGAATTGAAGGTTGGAGCTTATCTCACACAATTGAGACGTACAAAAATTGGAGATTATTCCGTAGAAAATGCAACGGCTGATTATCTTGAAAATGAGTTTGTTTTTAATGAAAAATAAAAATCGAATTGGAAAAAATTAGAATCAATAAATATTTATCAGAAGTTGGATTTTGCTCCAGAAGAGCGGCGGATAAACTGTTGGAAGAGGGTAGGATAACCATCAATGGCGTAGTTCCAGAAATGGGAACCAAAGTTTCTGACGAAGACGAAATCTTCGTAGACGGCAAAACCATCAGGAAACCAAAAGATGACGACTTTGTTTACATCGCCTTCAACAAACCTGTCGGAATCGTTTGTACAACAGATACCAAACGAGAAAAGAACAATATTATCGAATACATCAACCATCCGAAACGTATTTTCCCAATTGGAAGATTGGACAAACCGAGTGAAGGTTTGATTCTTTTAACTTCCGATGGTGATATTGTAAACAAAATTCTAAGAGCCAGAAACAACCACGAGAAAGAATATTACGTAAGAGTCAACAAACCGATTACGGAAAAGTTTCTTGAAAAAATGAGAAATGGCGTTCCGATTCTGGACACGGTTACCAAAAAATGCGAAGTAGAAAAAATCGATACGATGAATTTCCGAATCGTTCTGACGCAAGGTCTCAACCGACAAATCCGCAGAATGTGCGAACATCTGGATTATGAAGTGAAAAAGCTGAAAAGAATCCGAATTATGAACATCAAGTTGGATTTGCCAGTTGGAAAATGGCGGAATTTGACAAGTGAAGAAATGATTGAACTTAATAGCTTATTGGAAGATTCGAGCAAGACTTTTAATTGATATTTTTCTGATAAATGTCAGTTTTTATCTTGTTGTAATAGTTTTGAACGCCATAAATTTGCGACCTCAAAATAATATAACTATTACAAAAAATGAAAAAATTAATTATTGCTGGAGCAATTGCTGCATTCGGATTGGTAAGTGCTCAAAAAAACACACTTTTGGTTGGAGGAAATATTTCTTATGACAATACAACTAAAAAGAACTACACAACTGCAGGTGATTTGAAATCGGATAATTTTGAATTCACTCCTACAATTGGATACCAGTTTGCTGATCACTTTACAGCGGGTGTGAAATTTGGGATTGGCTCTTCAAAGGATGATTACTATCAAACCATCTATAATGGTTGGGATATGTATGAATCCATTACAAATATTAAAACAAACAGTTTTACATATGGTGTTTTTGGAAGATATACAATGCCGTTGAATGAAACTTTTGCTGTTTTTGGAGATTTGGATGTCTTGTTTAACAATAGCAAATCCACGGTATCTTCTACTACGGGGATGGCTTATTCTACAACGACAAAATCAACTGGTTTCGGAATTGGCTTTACACCAAACTTGTTCATCAATTTCAAAAATTCTTTCGGACTTAACTTTAATGTTGGAGGAATTAGCTATCAGTCAGAAAAAGTTAAAGATTCTGATTTAAAGATCAATAATTTTGGTTTTGCATTCGGAAAGGGAATTTCTGTAGGGATTTCTAAAAACTTTGGTTTGAAATAATTCAAATTTTAAATAAATAAAAAATCCGCAGCTATTCTGCGGATTTTTTTTATTTTGTATAAAGTCTCATTTTTTCCTCATATTCTGGTTTTAATTTCAAGTATTTCCATATTTTTTTGTCATCGGGATAAGAAATTCTGTAAAAGATAATTCTATCTGCAGAATATCGGAAGTAAGGATGTTTTTTCAGCCAATCCTCTGGAGCTTCTGCAAGTGAATATTTTGTAACATTGGAGTTGTCCAATTTGGCAACAAAGATTAGTTTTTCTCCCAAAGCTCTGTCAATTTCGTAAGTCTCCAACAATTGATTTTTATTAATGAAACCGCCTAGTTTCTTTCTGAATGCTAAAATTCCCGCAGAATCTTTTTCGGTGAATCCAAATTCTCGAAGTTGTTTGAAGCTGATTTCATTAAGATTGATTTTTCCAAAATCTGTTTTCTCAGAAACAACTATTTTTTCATCAATTTGTTTTGATTTTTCTGGAATGGTTAGCCTGATCCAAGGTTTCATTTCCTCAAATTTATCAGATGAGATCACAAAACATTTTTGAATGTCTTCCAAAGATTTGAAACTTCCACGCAGGTTTTTGTCTCTGTAGTTAACGATTACATTGGCCTGTTTCTCAGAGAATCCCAAAGCCTGCCATTGTTGCGGGTTTAATTCATTCGGGTCAAAGAAATTATTGATTTTTACAACTTCTTTTTCTTTCTTTTTCTCAAATTCATTAGCAAGATTCTCTGGCGTTTCAGCTTGTAAAATCAAATAAGGCGACATCTGGGAAAATTGTTCATCGCTTATCATAAAACATTCCTTCAATTTTTCTTTGCTGATAAAACTTCCACCAAGATATTTTTTATATTTCAGGATTGCAGCAGATTGTTTCTCAGAAAAACCAAGATTTTCCCAATCTTTTTGAGAATAAGAATCCGGATTGAATTTCCCTCTGATATTCAGCTTTTTCTTTTCGTAAGGCTTAGAAGTGAATGTGTTATTTTTAAAATCAGAATTGCTTTCAGGAAGCAAAATATATTTCTCTAAAGATTGATATTTTTCCTCTGAAACAGCGTAGCATTTCTTGAATTGCTTTTTTGATTTAAAATTTCCGCCAACAATTTCTTTGTATTTCAAAATCGTTTTGACTTGCTTCTCACTGAAACCAAGATTCTTCCATTGACTTTCATCAAGTTCATTTGGATTAAATTCAGTTAGATTGATTTCTGCTTTTGATTCAGAAATAAATGTGATTTGTGGTGTTTCAGTATGCTGATTTTTCTTGTAAATTGAAAAAGCAAGCTGAGAAAAAATAATTAGAATTCCGAAAATAGCAAGGCTTAGAATTTGCCTCTTCCGTATCTGGAAAGGTAATTTCTGATTCATCTTTTTGTGTTTTAACCAAAGTTAAATAAAAAATGAATCGAAAATCAATTAATCATGAAAAAAAAACGGAATTAATCGTTCAGAGAATTCTTCAGCTTCAAAAGTTCCGCTTTGATGAATTCTAATCTATCGATGATCGTAATGGTTTCAGAGATTTTTGTATTGGTTGTCAATGCAACTCTTGCTCCGTCCAGTGTATAACCTTTTTCTTTGACGAGATGATAAATGATCTTCAAGTTCTCAATATCGGAAGGCGTAAAATAACGATTTCCTTTCTTATTTTTCTTTGGTTTGATGATAGGAAATTCCTGTTCCCAATAACGAATCAGGGAAGTGTTGACATCAAAAGCTTTGGCGACCTCGCCAATAGAATAATAAAGTTTGTCCGGGAGATTGAGTTTCATTGATTAAAATCGAATTCTCAAAGATAATTATTTTTAATTCGTTTATACAAATCGTAAATTGCGACTTTAGAATTACATTATGAAATCGCCATTATTGCGAAAAACAAACGCCGATGAAGATACAGCGATTGCATATGGCAAATAAAAACAATAAATATCTACATATGAAAATTTTTTGGAAGTTTGGTTATCTGGCAGTTTTGATGATGATGATGAATTGTAAAGTTCAGAATGCTAACCAAAAATTGTTTGAGGTTCCGCCAACATTACTTTCAAGTCAATTTACTTTTACAGAAGGTCCGGCTTCTGACAAAGAAGGAAATATTTATTTTACAGACCAGCCAAATGATAAAATCTACTTCTGGAATTGGAAAACCAATAAAGTTGAATTATTCCTAGATAAAACGGGCCGGGCCAACGGAACTTATTTCGATAAAAATGATGATCTAATTACTTGCTCTGACGACAATGGCGAAATTTGGAAAATCTCCAAAAATAAAGAAGTCCTGGTTTTATCCAAAGGCTTTGAAGGTAAAAGACTGAATGGTCCCAATGACCTTTGGATTGATAAATTTGGCGGAATATATTTTACAGACCCTTTGTATGAAAGAGATTATTGGAAAAATTTCAAAGTAGAAATTCCGGAGAAAAATCTGTATTACCGTAATCAAAATGGAACAATTTCAAAATTAGGAACTTTTATCCAGCCAAACGGAATTATTGGTAGTCAGAAACTCAAGAGGCTGTATGTTTCCGATATTAATGCTGGCAAAACGTATGTTTACAACATTCTTGGCGAAGGAAAATTATCTGAAAAAAAATTGTTCTGCGAAATGGGTTCGGACGGAATGGCTTTGGACAGCCAGGGGAATCTTTATCTGACAGGAAAAGGAGTGACGATTTTTAATTCTAAAGGCGAAAAACTAACCAATATTCCGATTGATGAAGACTGGTGGAAAAAATAACTCAACTTTATTCATCACGGCATCACATTCTGTTTATGTTTTACAGATGAATGTTTCCGGAATCAAATAAAAAATCGCTTATTAATAAGCGATTTCTATTTTTATCTTTTTGCCTTTCAGCTTCGCATTGGCCAATTGTTTGAGTAACTCGATGGTTTTTTTCCGATTGACGGCGACGTAAGAAGTCGTGTCTTTTACTTCAATCAATCCAATGTCATCCTTTCCAAGACCTCCTTTTTTAATCAGATAACCAACAATGTCGACCTTATTTACTTTATCTTTTTTTCCGGCGCTGATGTAAATCGTTTGATTCGGCGTTCTTTCCGGAACCCGGTTGCTTTCCGAAACATTTTCTTCCGGCGTATTGCTTTTGATGAATGGGAAATTCTCGTCCTCGGTCATTATCAAATAAGCAAAACCTTTCGCATTCATTCTTGCGGTTCGTCCGTTTCTGTGGATGAAAGCGTCTTCTTTCGGAGGCAATTGATAGTGAACAATGGATTCCACTTCCGGAACGTCCAAACCTCTGGAAGCCAAATCTGTTGTAATTAATATTCTCGCAGAATCATTTCTGAATTTGAGCAAAGCACGTTCACGTTCGTCTTGTTCCATTCCGCCGTGAAAAGTTTCTCGCTGGATTCCTTTTTCCCTTAACAATTCGGAAATCCTATCAACTGCATCTCGGTGATTACAGAAGATCAAAGTTCTCTTGTTCCCGATTTTGCAAATCAGTTGAAATAAGGTGTTTAATTTTTCTTCAGGAGTTGTCATTACCTTTTTCAGCTGAATATTTGGCTTTGACTCATTTTCTTTGAGAAAATTGATCTTCTTTTCATTGTTAAGTTCAACAAATTTTGGGATGTTGTCCATAACGGTTGCGGAAGTCAAAATGCGTTGAGAAAGACCAGTCAGTGAACCGATGATATATTCCATGTCTTCCTGAAAACCTAATTCCAAAGCTTTGTCAAATTCATCCAAAACCAAAGTTTGGATAGTGGCCGGATCAAAGTTTTCGTTTTTCAAATGGTAGGCAATTCTTCCAGGCGTTCCGATCAGAACAGCTGGCGCTTCTATCAAGTTATTGACCTCTATTTTTTTGTCGTGACCGCCATAAGCAATAGAAACTTTGAAATCTGTTCCCATCGATTTGAAAACCTGCTCGATCTGCAAGGCCAATTCTCTGGCAGGAACAAGAATCAAAGCTTGGATTCCTTTGCTGTCAGATTTCAAATTTCTTAAAACAGGAAATAAAAATGCCAAAGTTTTTCCGGAACCTGTTGGAGACAGAAGGATGATATCGGTTCCGTTTTCAGAAGCGGTGTATGTAGATTTCTGCATTTGATTCATATCCTGAATCTGCAGTTTTTCGAATATCGGTTGTAATTCCATTTTGCAAAGGTAAGTGATTTTGTTTTTTAGGGAAATTCCATTCACAGTTATTTGGTTTACGGAAATCCGTAATTCTTTGGGAATTATTGATGATAGATTTGTCATATTTAATTATCAATAATAAAAAACAAACCAGGAAATGAAACTTTACCAAACCCTTGAATCCCAACTTAAAAAGGAACCCAATTACGTTTCTGACAACGATGAACTCAAAAAATGGGTTGTTCTCAATAAAGCTCAGAATTTTGATGAGGAATTGATTGAGCTGTTATTAGATGATGCAGATTTGAAAGAAAAATTTTTCATCCAGGTGAAAGATACTTTGATTTTCAAGCAAAATCTTTTCATACAGTTTCTTGAGCAGAAAAATTATCTCAATGACAGTTATACTCAATTTAAAAATAAAGTCGGTTTGTCAATTGACGGCAAATATCTGAAACAGCGAAATGAGGTAGCATTAGTTTGGCCTTTCAAAGACTGTATTTTGGAAGGTGGACAAAGCCGAGAAGAAGATAAAAGAGAAGAGATTTTCTTCAATGAGACTTTGGCTCAGGACGAAATAACAGAACTTCTTGATCCGAAAGTTCTTACAAATGCAAAACGATTTAATAAAGATGGCGAAAAGGATTTTGACCAATTCAACCGCAATAAAAACGGAACTATTACGGATAATCTCATCATCAAAGGAAATAATCTCCTCGCCTTACATTCTCTAAAAAAAGAATTTGCCGGAAAAGTAAAGTTAATTTATATCGACCCGCCTTATTATTTTAATAATAATGTTGATACAGATAGTTTTAAATATAATTCAAATTTTAAACTTTCAACCTGGCTAACTTTTATGAAAAATAGATTGGAATTAGCAAAAAACTTATTGAAAGATGATGGTTTTATATTTATTCAAATTAAGACTGACGGATATGCTCATTTGAAAATTTTAGCTGATTCGATATTTGACTCAAATAATTTAGTAAACAGTATTTCAGTTAAAATGAGCGAGAGTTCTGGTGTCAAAATGGCTCATATAGATAAACGACTTCCTAATATTTTTGAACATATTTTAGTTTATTCAAAAAGTAGAAACAGCAAAATTAATCCAATAAAAATTGAAAAATCAGATGAAGAAGAAAATTCAAAACTAGATAAATATCTAAATTACTATTCTAAAATTATTATTGATAAATCCAAACCTGTTGAGGATTGGGAAATTACCTCTATTGATAAGTATTTTGAAATTAATAACTGGAAAAAACCGGATGATAATTACAAAGAATTTAAAATAAAAAATGCTGATAAAATAGTTTATAGAACAAATAATAGTTCTTTTGAGAAATTAGACATCAAGAAAAAACTTACAAAAATTATTTCTGCAAGAGGGATGGAATATATATGGTGGGAAGGTAAACAAATGCTTTTTTTAGAAGATTATATAAGTGAGTATTTATGCGACTTGTGGTTAGACATAAGTACAATTAATTTGAATAAAGAAGGTGGAGTAGATTTGCCAAATGGCAAAAAACCAGAAAAGTTAATTGAAAGAATAATTAACTTATCTACTACAAAAAATGACATTATATTAGATTATCATTTAGGAAGTGGTACAACTGCAGCTGTCGCTCACAAGATGAAAAGACAATATATTGGGCTTGAACAACTTAATTATGGAGATAATGATTGCTTAGTAAGATTGAATAATGTAATCAAAGGTGAACAAGGCGGCATCTCAAAATCCGTAAACTGGCAAGGCGGCGGTTCTTTCGTTTATCTGGAACTCAAAAAATATAATCAAACATTTATCGAGAAAATTGAAGAAGCTCAGGATTCTAAAACCCTTCTGAAAGTCTGGGAAGGAATGAAATCCAAATCTTTCCTTAATTATAATATCGATATCAAAAAGCAGGAAAAATATCTCGAAGATTTCAAAGTATTGAATCTGAAAGAGCAAAAACAACATCTCGCTGAACTGCTTGACAAAAATCAACTGTATGTGAATCTATCTTCACTTAATGACGGAAATTTTGAGTGTACACCGGAAGAAAAGAATGTGACGAAAGATTTTTACCAAATTAAAAAATAGAAGATGGGATTTTTACACGAGATATTCAACAATCCTTTTGCGCGCAAAGCTTTATCGCAAGTTGTATTGCCCAACGGAATTACCGATAATTTGAAATTCGGAATTCGTCCTTATCAGGAAGAGGCTTTCAAACGCTATTTACATCTAGAGAAAGAAGATTTTGAAGGAAAACCGAATAAGCCACTTCATTTACTTTACAATATGGCGACAGGAAGCGGGAAAACTTTGGTAATGGCAGGTCTGATGCTTCATTTGTACGAAAAAGGATATAGAAATTTTCTGTTTTTTGTGAACAGTAATAATATCATCCAAAAGACGAAAGATAATTTTCTCAATCCGCAAACCTCTAAATATCTGTTTAATGAAAAAATTGTAGTCAATGGAAAAGAAGTTTTATTAAAACTGATTGAGAATTTTGACGAAGCTGATAATGAGAATATTAACATCAAGTTCACAACCATTCAGCAGTTGCACAGTGATTTGAATAATAGCAGGGAAAACAGCATTACTTACGAGGATTTTATTGATAAAAAAATAGTGATGATTGCTGATGAAGCACATCATTTGAACAGTGGAACGAAAAGCGGAAATCTTTTTGGAAGCTGGGAAGAAACGGTTTTGCAAATCCTTCATCAGAATTTTGATAATATTCTTCTGGAATTTACAGCGACTTTGGATTACGAAAGCCGTGAAATTATCAATAAATATAAAGATAAGGTTATTTATAAATACGACCTTTCTCAGTTCCGGACAGATAAATTTTCTAAGGAAATCAATCTTGTTCGTTCGTTATATGATGAAAAAGAACGTGTGATTCAGGCTTTGATTCTCAATTTGTATCGTCAGGAATTGGCTACTTTTAATAATATCAATTTGAAACCTGTTATTCTTTTCAAAGCAAAAAAGACAATTAAAGAATCGGAACAGAACAAAGAAAATTTCCATCGATTAATTGATGGATTTTCTGAAATAATGGTTGAAAAAATTAATAAAACTTCTACAGTACCTGTTGTTCAGAAAGCTTTTCAGTTTTTCAAATCCAGAAATATTTCGCTTGACGAAATTGCAAAACGGATTCAGAATAATTTTCGGGAAGAGAATTGTCTTAGTGCTAACAATGATTCTGAAGCAGAAAAAAATCAGATTTTACTTAATACTTTGGAGGATGAAAATAATCCGGTTCGTGCTGTATTTGCCGTTCAAAAACTAAATGAAGGCTGGGATGTTCTCAACTTATTTGATATTGTAAGATTGTACGAAGACCGCGACGGAAAAGATGGAAAACCGGGTAAAACAACACTTTCGGAAGCACAATTGATTGGTCGTGGAGCAAGATATTGTCCATTTGTTTTGAAGGAAGACGAAGATAAATTTGTAAGGAAATATGATAATGATATAACCAACGATTTGAAAATTCTGGAAGAATTATATTATCATACCAAAGAAGACAGCCGTTATATTTCTGAACTTAAAAGGGCTTTGGTGGAGACCGGAATTTATGAAGATGAAGCTAATCTGGAAACTAAAAAACTCACTTTAAAGCCCATATTCAAAAGTTCAGAACTCTATAAAAAAGGATATGTTTTTTCTAACAAAAAATTACCTAAAAATTTTGACAAAGTAAAGTCGTTTATTGATTTGGGCGTTACGAGAACCAATTATCAACATCAGCTTTCATCGGGTGGCGGTAGGATTTCCAGTGTGTTTTTTGAATTGGAAAGTCCGGTTTCTTTTGATGAAGCAATGAAATCTAAAGATATTAAACTAAAAGATATCCCGAAACACGTTATCCGATATGCATTAAGCCAGAATCCGTTCTATTATTTTGATAATCTGTCACGCTACTTTCCGAATGTTGTGTCGCTTTCAGATTTTATGGATGATGTAAATTATTTAGGAGATTTGGAAATTACATTCCTTGGGAATTACAGTCGTCTTCAGGAGATTTCACACTTCGATTATCTTCAGGCTCTGAACGGTTTGCTGCAAAACATAGAAGCTGATATCAAAAATAATTCTACAGAATATGAAGGCTCTGATTATTATCCGCAACCAATTCATCAGGTTTTCCGGGATAAAGAAATCCGAGTGAATAAATTAAGCGAAAGAGCAAGAAGTCAATCAGAAACGAACGATAAGTTCAGAGTTAATCTGGATAAAGAAGATTGGTTCTCTTTCAATGATAATTTTGGAACGATTGAGGAAAAAGCATTTGTTTCATTGTTTTCCAGACGTTTTGAAGGTTTTAGCCAGAAATTTGAAAACGTTCATCTTATTCGGAATGAAAGAGAAATTAAAATTTTTGATAAGGCTGGTCGTGCCTTTGAACCGGATTTTCTACTTTTTTGTAGTGAACGAGCGAATAAACAGCTGACTTTTCAGGTATTTATAGAACCAAAAGGTGCTCACTTAATAGGTTATGATAAATGGAAAGAAGATTTTTTGAAAGTGATAGGTAATGAGCAGAAAGCTATCAAGATCTATACAGATACTTACAAGATCACTGCGGTTCCTTTCTATAATTATGGAAATGAAAACGAGTTCAAAAGAGATCTGGATAATGTTTTTGCTAAATAATTTTTGGATTTGATGTTTATTTTATGACAAACCCCATAGCCCCGATAGAAACGGTTACCCCACAGCAAGCGATGGCCAAAGCCTTGGCGCGAGGAGTAATAGTGGATAGCGGAAACAGCTTCTAAAAATTTGTATGATTATTGTTTGATTATCAATGGGTTATAATTAATTTCAAGTTCTTTTAAAATATTGTTGGTTTCAAATATTTTTCTTAATTTTGCACCACTTTTGTGAACGCACTTTCGGCGAAGTAAAACATTAACAATTAACATCTTCCATATTTTTCAGGAGTCACAGCAAAGCCAAAGTCTGAAGTAATTAGGAATACAAATTTTTTAGAAAATGTCAAAAGAGACAAATTCAGCAGAGGTTCTATTGAACCAAAACGTAGCACCAGAACAATTTGATTGGGATTCTTTCGAGTCAGGTCTTAACGCAGAAGACAGAAGCGAGAAAAAAGAATTGGAAGAAATCTACAACGGTTCTCTTAACAATCTTGCAGACAACGACGTTATCGTTGGAAAAGTTGTAAGATTGACTGATAAGGAAGCGATCGTAGATATCAACTTCAAATCTGAAGGTGTGATCTCTCTAAACGAATTCCGTTACAACCAAGGCCTGAAAGTAGGTGATGAAGTGGAAGTAATGGTTGACAGAAGAGAGGACAAAACAGGACAATTGCAGTTATCTCACAGAAAAGCCAGAACGCTTAAAGCTTGGGATAGAGTAAACGAGCTTCACGAAACTGGAGAGATCGTAAACGGTTTTGTAAAATCTAGAACTAAAGGAGGTATGATCGTTGATGTTCACGGAATCGAGGCATTCTTGCCAGGTTCTCAGATCGACGTGAAGCCAATCAAAGATTACGATCAGTTTGTAGGTAAAACTATGGAGTTCAAAGTTGTGAAAATCAACCCTGAGTTCAAAAACGTAGTTGTATCTCACAAAGCGCTTATCGAAGCGGATCTTGAAGGACAGAAGAGAGAGATCATCGGTCAATTAGAAAAAGGACAGGTTCTTGAAGGAACTGTTAAAAATATTACTTCTTACGGTGTATTCGTAGATCTAGGAGGTGTTGACGGATTGATCCACATTACAGACCTTTCTTGGTCTAGAGTGAACCACCCATCTGAGATCCTGGAGGACGGACAAACTGTAAAAGTTGTTATCCTTGATTTTGATGACGAGAAAACTAGAATCCAATTGGGTATGAAGCAATTAGAGGCTCATCCTTGGGATGCTCTTTCTGCTGACCTTAAAGTTGGTGACAAAGTAAAAGGAAAAGTAGTAGTTCTTGCTGACTATGGTGCATTCGTAGAGATCGCTCCAGGTGTAGAAGGATTGATCCACGTTTCTGAAATGTCTTGGTCTACTCACTTGAGAAGCGCAGGCGATTTCGTAAAAGTAGGTGATGAGGTAGAAGCAGAAGTATTGACTTTGGATAGAGAAGACAGAAAGATCTCTCTTGGTATCAAGCAATTGAACAAAGATCCATGGGAAAACATCGAAGCTAAATATCCAGTAGGTTCTCAACACGTTGGAACTGTAAGAAACTTCACAAACTTCGGAGTATTCGTAGAATTGGAAGAAGGAATCGATGGATTGATCTACATCTCAGACCTTTCTTGGACCAAGAAGATCAAACACCCATCTGAGTTCTGTGCAGTTGGAGATAAATTAGACGTTATCGTATTAGAACTTGATACGCAAGCAAGAAGATTGTCTCTAGGTCACAAACAATTGACTGAAAACCCTTGGGATAAATTCGAAACTAAATACGCTGAAGGAACTGTACACGCTGGAAAAGCGACTGAAGTGCACGACAAAGGTGCTTCTGTACAATTCGAAGATGCTGAGGTTGAAGCTTTCTGCCCATCAAGATTATTAGAGAAGGAAGACGGATCTAAAATCAAAAAAGGTGAAGATGCTCAATTCAAAGTGATCGAATTCAATAAAGAATTCAAAAGAGTAGTGGTTTCTCACACAGGTATCTTCAGAGACGAAGAGAAAAAGAATGTAAGAGAAAACTCTAACAACAACAGATCTAACAATGTATCATCTTCTTCTAACAACGAGGAAAGATCAACTCTTGGTGATATCGATGCATTAGCAGAATTGAAAAGAAAAATGGAAGAAGGTAAATAATCCTTAATTCTTTTTTAATAAATTAGCCACCCGAAAATATTTTCGGGTGGCTTTTTATTTTAACCCATTTATCAAATGAAAAAAAAATTACTATTTGCAAGTTTAATGGCTTCATTTCTTTCTTCTGCCCAAATCAATGTGAATGAAGGATTTGAGAATACCACTTATCCAGGATTTACCAATGTTTCATTCTTTCGGAGCAGCGTTATTAGTGCTTGTGTTGGTTCGTACGTTCTGAATAGAGAATTCTGGAGCGGAGGAACGGCTGGGTCTACTACTTTCGGTTCTACTGCTTCCAATGGAGGTAAGCTAAACGTTTCCTTTCAGTATAAAACACATATCTATTCCGGAGGTTCTGTTAATGGAACTTTGAAAGTAGAATACTCTGTGGATGGTGGACAAAACTACCAGGCTTTAGAAACAATAAATTTGAGTACTGTATTATCTTGTAGAACCTGGGCAGCTTCTATCCCTCAAGGAGTTATTCCTGCGGGTTCTGATTTTAAGTTTCGGGTTTCCGGACAATGGACATCGGGAGATTACTGGTTGCTGTTAGATGACTTCAAATTATCTCAAGAGGCTGTTCTTGCGACAACAGATCTCGGTAAAAAAGAATCAGCAATTTACCCAAATCCTTTCAAAGACGTTATTTATTTAGATCATTATGATGCGGTAAAATCAGTTGTGATTTCAGATATTTCAGGAAGGCAACTGAAAACGATCTTTCCGGTTTCGAAAGTTGTCAATTTTTCTGAGCTCAAAAAAGGAATTTATATTCTAACCGTTAATCATAATAATGGCACGAAAAATCAGACTAAAGTAATAAAAGACTAAAAATAAAAAGTGTTTCGCAATGATGAAACACTTTTTTTTTGATTTGATTACTTTTTTAATGGTTATGTTGGTTATTTATGAATTTCTCAATAGTTTTTTTAGTTGTAAATTCGCCGGCTGTAAAAAATTATGGAAAAGAAAAATATTTTAAAAGGCGTTTTGTTCGTCGGGATTGGGGCAAGTATTTACGGAATGCTGGCCACATTTGTAAAAATGTCTTATAATGATGGTTTTACAACATCAGAAGTTACAACGGCGCAATTTGTTTTAGGGTTCATGGGATTATTGATATTAAACTTAATTCAAACAAAAACCTCGAAAAAACAATTGGCAAAACCAAATTCCAAAGAGATTAGAATGCTGATGCTGGCAGGAACTTCTATGGGTTTTACGAGTTTGTTCTATTACATCGCGGTTCAATATATTAATGTCTCAATTGCCATTGTTTTGTTGATGCAATCGGTTTGGTTTAGCGTGGTTGTAGAAAGTTTTATGGCGAAAAAATTTCCAAATGCCAGAAAGATCATTGCGGTAGTCATTGTTTTGACAGGAACCATTTTGGCAACCAATCTAATAAATATGGAAGTCGAAATCGACTGGCACGGTATCTTTTGGGGAGTTTTAGCCGCCGCATCTTTCACAATGACCATGTTTACATCCAATACGTTAGCAACGCATTTGCCAGTTTTGAGAAAGAGTTTCACAATGCTTTGTGGCGGAACCATTGTTGTTCTTTTGTTTTTATTTTTCGCCCAGATTGGCCCATTATATTTTGATGGACTGAGATCTTTCTATATCAATTTCACAGAAAATACCGAACATATTCGCCCTTTCGATTATTCTATTTTCTGGACCTACGGATTTGTTTTAGCATTATTTGGAACCATTATTCCACCTATTTTATTCAATGTAGGTTTTCCGAAGGCAGGTTTGGGATTGGGAAGTATCATTTCGTCTTTAGAACTTCCGGTTTCTGTGACGATGGCTTTTGTGTTGTTAGGAGAGCAAGTTATTTTCATTCAATGGTTAGGGATCATATTGATATTGTTTGCCATAGTTCTGATGAATTTACCTTCCAAGAATGGTGACCAAACAGCCAAAGCTTATCATTAAATCAAAAAAACTGCTTAAAAAAGCAGTTTAGTTTTTACATAAAAAAAGTCTCAATTACTTGAGACTTTTTTATTTTTATTGTGCAGAATTTTGAACTTCTGTTTTCACATCTTCAGCTTTATTTTTGAATTGTTCAGCTGTTTCATTAGCTTTTTCTTTCAACTGTTCCGCTGTTTGGGTTGCTTTATCTTTCAAATCGTTTCCGAATTTCGTAAGATTTTCTTTTGCTGTGTTGATGGTATCTTTTACTTTTTGTTGATCTTCCGGGGAAGATTTTTTGTATTTCCACCAAGCCAAAGCGCCTACTCCTAACAATGCCAAAAGGCCATTTGTCTTATTTCCCATGATATATTTTTTATGATTAATAATTGATTACTAAAGTTAGTAGAAAAATTTGTGCCAACAATAAATTAAATTTAAATTTTAAGTGCATTTTAAGAAACTCTCAAAATCAAATTTCATTCAGCAAATCAGAAAGTTGTCTTGTCAGTTCTTTTCTGCTGAATTCATTAATATCTGCTTGGTTTTGAATCGATTTTCCAATTTTCCAGTCTTTATAAAGTGAATGAATGTAATCTTGGACTTCCGCATTTTCAGAATAATCAAAATGTTTTCCGGCTTTTGTCTTACCAAGAATGGTTTCTACATCTGCAAATTTTGGTCCGAACGAAATAATCTTTTTTTCGGTCGCCAAATACTCAAACAACTTTCCAGGAATAATTCCTTTAGAGCTTTCATTAGGGAAATTGGTGATCAACAACAGATCGGAGTTTTGCATTTCTTCCACAGATTGGTCGTGCGCCAAATAACCAAGATTTTTAATATTGTTTTTCAGAACAGAATCATTGATTTTGTCCAAAATTTTATCATCCACTCTTCCAACAAATTTCAGCTCAAAATCATCAGCAAAATCCTGATGTTTTTCACAAAGCTCTTTCAACGCTTGCCAAAGATTTTCTGGATTTCTCAACTGTTCCAAAACACCAACATAACTTAATGTGAATTGAGTTGTGGACCCAAAGGGATTCGAACCTTCGATACTTTCTTTTGTATCAAACCCATTCGTCACACAAAAAGCATTCGCTCCGTTTTTCTTAAAGTTTTCAGCATCTGTATAACTTGTCGCCAAAGTCAGATCAGCATTTTCAAAAACAGATTTCTCGAGTTGTCTGTGTTTTCTATCAGAACCAGAAGTCAGTTTCAAATGTTGATAATAAGAAATCTCTGTCCAGGGATCACGGAAATCTGCGATCCATTTCAGATCAGGTAATTCCTTTTTCAATCCAAGTCCGATCAAGTGTAAACTATGTGGCGGACCAGTTGTGACAATCGTATCAATTTGATTTTCTGACAGATAATTCTTCAAAAATTTAATAGAAGGTTTTACCCAAAATTTCCTCGCATCTGGAATGAAAAAATTCCCTCTGATGAAAATCGAAAATTTAGAAATAAGCGACTGGTTTTTCCCAACATCAAACTGTCCACCTTTGAACTTTTTATTGCTTTTACTGAATTTTTCCGCGATCTGATACGGCTCCCAAATATTGGTTTTTACAATTGTCAGATGCTCGGGAACTTCTTTCAATAGAGTTGCGTCCATCAAAGGATAGCTTGGATTTTCTGGAGTGTAAATAATCGGTTCCCAGCCAAATTCCGGGAGATACTTTGCAAACTTTAGCCACCGTTGAACACCGGGCCCACCGGCGGGAGGCCAATAATAAGTAACGATTAAAACTTTTTTAGATTTTTCCATTTCAGAATTTCTGCATCCTCGTACAATTCTGTAAATTTATCTGTTTTTAAAACGATTTCAAAATGATTTATGAAGTAGGGAAAAATTTTTCTTCCAAACAGTACAAACCGCAACAGATTGAGCAAGGTGATTATGAGGAATGTGAATTTCTGGGAATTGATTTTTCAAATCATAACCTGGCGGATTTTAAATTTTCCAATTGTGATTTCATAGAATGCGATTTGAGTAATGTCAAGCTAAATCAAACCGCTTTTAGAGATCTTAATTTCAGAAACTGCAAAATGATAGGACTCAATTTTGAAGACGCACATTCTTTCAATATATCTTTCAGGTTTGAAGATTGCGTTTTGGATCATTCCTCTTTTTATCAATTGGATATCCGCAAAACGATTTTCAAGAATTGCAGCCTGAAAGAAATTGATTTTACAGAAACCAATCTCTCCAGCTCCTTTTTCGATAATTCTGATTTGACTGATGCTGTATTTGACCGAACCATTTTAGATAATGCCAACTTCAAAAACGCAGTCAATTTTTCCATGGACCCCAATAAAAATCAACTCAAAAAAACCAAATTTGCAAAAGATAATCTCGCAGGGTTATTGAACCAGCTCCAAATCATAATAGAATAACAAAAAATTTGCTCCATTGGAGAGGTCAATTTCAAAATTATTTTGAAATCCGGGGTGGCCAATATCAACAAATAAATTAAAAAAATGAAAAAATTCCTATACGCAAGCCTACTTCTTTCTATTACGGTTTCTGCACAATACACAGATATTAAGATCATAAAGGAAGTAAAAGTCAAAAACAAAGGTGTTGTGGTCTCTGCACATCCACTCGCCAGTGAAGCTGGCGCAAAAATGCTGAAACAAGGTGGTAATGCCTTCGATGCGGTCATCGCAACCCAATTGGCGTTGGCGGTGGTTTATCCTCAGGCT